>LNFM01002086.1_pt1 | contig 43027 bp, 56 predicted proteins | sample 596031 | NCBI WGS metagenome assembly LNFM01 (sample SAMN04254537, study PRJNA301005) | activated carbon metagenome | isolation source: dual media filters at the Ann Arbor, Michigan drinking water treatment plant | place: USA: Ann Arbor
CACTTTCGCACTTGTCAGTGTGTTTTCTAATGTCAACTGCCTGTTAGATTTCTCAAACACAGTGAGTTATCCAGCAGCAGATGCTACTAAGTACGAGTCATCTTTCATGATTCCCGCTGATACTATTCTGACTCTTGCAATTCCTAGTCAGGGTGCAGCTAAGCTTGTAAATCTTTCAGCTCGAGTAACTGGCTTAGTGGTTATGAATTGCTTGCAGAAGTGGGCTGGTATTGGTTTGCGTCGTCAACTGGAGAGAAGGTAACATTATGACTTCCCAAAGCACTAAGTTTATTGACGTCACCCGTACGTTCATCCCTGTAGATCCTAACGCGTTCCCGGATTCTCTTCACGTTAAGGAGACTCCGGAAGAGCGCGTTCCTGTTATGGCTTACAGGGGCTATAACTTCCTGCCAACTGCCTACGGATATCGAAGCTTCTTCGGTCTCGGGCAAAGCCTAGGCATTGACGCTATTGCAGAACGAGTGGACCATGTCTTTATCTTTCAGAACAACTCCTATGAGAACATTCTTATCGCACTCTGTGACAGCGGTATCTGGTACAAGGCTGCTGATGTAGCAGGTGCATGGGTGCAAGCTCTTGTGCTTCCTGATTATCGGGAGTCTCAAGTCCATTACATGTGGACCTATTGCATTATCAATGATGCACTCTACTGCTATCGTCAGAATGGCCCTAGCTACCAGAAGTTCGTATCCAGCGCTACAGCTCCTGGCTTCACGATGACTTCTGTGGTGCCGAACTTTCTTAATATGGCAGCTCAGCAGGGTATCTTTCGTGCAGGAGCTCGCTTGGGTTTCTGGGATTCTGCTGACTCAACTGCTTGGTCTAATCTTGATGACTTCGCAGACTTCACTCCGTCTATTGAAACACTTGCCAACGCCACTACTTTCTCGTCTGTAGTAGGTCGTATCGTCACGATCAAGAGCCATGGTGAAGGCTTTATGATCTATGCAACTAAGAGTGCAGTCTACGTAGCTGAGCAGCCAGAGTCGTTGTTCCAATGGGACCCTACTCGTATTCTAGATGTGGCAGGAATTGCATACCCGCATGAGGTAGAGGCAGGTGTGCCTGATTCTGTTCACTATGTCTACACTAACGTAGGCTTGTACCGTATCAAGAATGCTTCTCCTGAGGTCATTGTCCCTGAGGTTACTGACTACTTTAAGCTTTCTTCTGGCCCTAAGTATCTGAAGTTGCTTGAAGGTCGTTATCTTGCAGTGCAGACTCTTGACCCTAACTACATTAATGGCTTGCCGCAATTCTCAGACGAGGAGATTCCAGCTACTACGATCACCTTCCCAGGCGCTAACCTTAATCTGTTAGACGCTATTGAAGATGCTCAAACTGCTGGGGGTGGCGCATTCTGCCCTATCTTTAGTGGCCTAGGTAGTGGCGCCTTTTCCCAGCCAGTGGGCGAAGATCCTTCTGTTGTATGGCGCCCAATCTACACTGCTTATCTTAGCGGCACTGAGCTGATTAAAGATACAGTTACATGGAAAACTACTCCTTGCAACGTTACTAACCTTGCCACTAGCTTGCCTTTTGGCATGACCCCTGATGCGCCTCCCTCAGAAGGAGAAGCTACGGGGGATGGCACTAAGAAGAAAGTAGTTACCGGGGCAGAAGCTTATGTAGATGGTAACTGGACTATTGAACGCTTTGTAGCAGCCCAGTCAGCTATTTGGAAAACCCAGGAATCTCAGCTTGCTTCAGTGCTTGGACAGATTCTCGGGCGTACTCATGTGTCTACTAAAACAGAAGAGTCTGGCTCAAACATTAATTTTGTGACTACTTCTAGCTGCGACATTGGGCGCTACGCACTTGCTTATAGTGGCTATCAGTTTGGGTTTAGTAAGTGTCAATTCTTCTTGCGTAGGTTTGTCACGGCAGTAGCTGACCTGAAAGTTAAGAAGACTGAGCGTTGCACTTCTGTGTTTGTGCCTGCTAATACTATCCCTAGGCCTATTCTTGGCTGGTTTATTGGAGTAGTGAACGTTTGCCCTGCTCATAATACTAATCCTGCTTGCACTGGGCCAGATTCTATTGTTGCAGCTAGCCCAGAAGCAGCTTATAATGCTTGCCCTACTCGTTGTACTACAGTAGGCCCAGGCACTTTTGCATTGTTTGCTAATGATGAATGGGGTCGCCCTTATCAGATGTTCTTCGGCGGTACCTATGGAGCTGATGCTTTTGTAAAACCAGGAGATTGCCCTCCAGGATACACTATCACAGGTACAAAACTCATGACCTGTAGCAAGGCTTCTTTCTATCAGAACAACTACCAGAACACTGCTTACATTGATACCACTAACGTGCAGCTTCCTCCTATTCCAGACATTGGCTTCTGTAAGCTGACTGGTTGGAAGGACATTGTTTCAGGTACTAAAATTGCAGCTGCTACTTGTGGTGCACCTACTGAGTTTGGTGAAAACGGAGAATCTGGACCACCGCCTGTATCAGATAAAGGATCAGTCTGCTCTCAGCCCTTCGAGCCTTTTATCATTCCGGGCACTCCTGCTGTGACTGTTAATTGGCCAGACCATAGTGTTACTATCCCAAGTGGTAGCTTCTTTTTGCAAGATGGATCAGCAGCTCCGTTGTATCCTACATTCGAAGGTGCTTGGGTCTACGACATTCATCTTGAGAAATGGGGTGTTTATAAGGGAAGGCACAAGCAGTTACTCGATTACTCGCCTATCAACAGCTACGGACCATCAAAGCAATCATACTCTAGGTTTGGTATTATGGGTGGCATCCTAGCAGAAGGCGGTAAGCTGTACCTATTCGATTCTTTCCCAACAGACTCTAAGATCACGTACGGAAAGATAGGATACTACAGGCAAGGAACTACCACGGTACAGGAAGCTCATGTGAGTATGCGTACACCATGTGATTGCTCTGTTACTGTAGAGACTTCTCTATATGGTAAGAACCTGACCGCAGGGCTTACAAAGACCATGTACTATGTCGCAGAGACTAGCATGGCATTCTACGGCGGATATGCTGGCAGGTGGCACAATATTACGATCGAAGGTCGTTTTGATATTAGCTACCTAGAATTTCGTGGCATCGTTTCAGGAAAGAGGTAACATTATGGCTACTCGTACTACTACTCAGGGCAATCAGCAATCCACTGACGCTCTGAGTATTCTTCTTCAGCAGCTTATGGCTGGAGGTACTCAGGGTATGCAGGCACGGGAAGCTGCTATTGGTGGAGAGATTAACGCCAACACCGCTCTTCGTGCTCGCTATAGTCCAGAAGCCGCTCTTGCAGATGCTCAGGGTCTTATTGCTCAGCAGCTTCGCCAAGCTATGGAAAAGAGCTTGCCTAGCATTACTCGGGCAGCTGAAGGAGCAGGAGCTTCCGGAAATGCGCTGAGAGCTCTGCTCACGCAGGATGCTCTTGCTAAAGCCGCAGAATCTTCTTCGGCACTGGGAGTTCAAGCAGTGCAAGGTTATGGTGGGGTTGCAGCTAACCTTAGCCAGATCCTTGCAAGTCTTGTACAGTCGCGCGATCCTGGGACTGAGGAACTTCTCAAAACCATTCAGCTGATGCAAGAAGCTAACCGAGAAGAGACTGTGGATGGTGGAGCTTCTGGAGGTGGCGGCGTAGGTCGTCCCACTGGTGGCGGAGGTCGTACGGATTCTGTGCTGGGTATGCCTTCTACGGACAATTTCTTCTACCGTCCGGGCGGTGTCCTTAGCAACGCTAACCTGGCTCGTACTACTGCACCTACTGCATTCGGCCCTGCTCGTACAGATGAAGCTATTGCACAAACCATTATCAAAGGCCTTGGTCCTAGCCAGAGCTTTAATGATGTGCAAGGCGTGAATAACCTGTACCGCAGCGGCTTTTCTTTCTAAGGAAAGATCATGGAACAGACCAAGAATCTTGGTACAGCGGACGGGATTGCAGAAGCTCTGCTTTCCTTGTCCGGTTCTGACTTAGCTCAGATTCCGCACTCTCTTCTTTATAACGCACGTTATAGAGTTCCCAAAGAGCAGCAGAATCTGATCAGCCCGTACGAGCATAGGGCTTTTGCTAGAGAAGCAACTCTAGAGAATCCTATGATGGCTCTGCCTATTGCAGCATCTGTAATCCCCTATCAGATATACAAAGCTGTTGATGGCAGTAGCCGCTCTACTCCTTCTATTGACCAAGTTCTCCAAGGCTTCATGGGAGTAGGAGAAGGTCTAGTAGGTGCAGTTAAAAACACAATGCGTTAAGGAACTAACATGGCAGATATTACACAACTTCTTGCACAGGCACGTAATCCTCAGGAGGTTGCGTTGCTTCTGTCAGCAATGGGCCAGACTGGATCAATGGCTTCTCCTACAGCAGTGCAGACTGATCCTATGAATTTGAGTTCTGCGCGAGAGGCGGAGCTTCTTCTCTCCTCGCTGGGACAAACTAATCGTGGTCAGATGGCTCCTGTAGCTACTGATCCGCTTTTCCGCGCGTCTGGAGAATTCTTTCAGACTGATATTGGAAACATTAACTCAGAATCCGCTGCACGTGCTCTGCTGAATAGTATGGGCCAAACTGGCGCTATGGCTGAGAAAGTGCCTATGAGTCCTTCTACCAGTGCAGGATTCGCAGGAACCTCTGGTGGTGAAGGTGGGGATTATAAGACTCCACTTAGTGCAGAAGATCGCATGTTCATTGATGCTTCTTATGCAGGTCTACAAGCTGATGTAGATCGTCTACTAGAGAACCCTGAAGCTCGTAAGAAGATTCTTGGCGACGATGGTATGCGGGACATTCCACGTACTGGCAAAGCTGATACTCGTGGCGGAGTTAATCGTGTCAATCAGTATACTTCTGAGCATGGAGTTACTGCTACGCGGGATCCAGAGACTGGCCAGGTCATGCTGACTAATATCGGCGCTGACGGAAAGCCTACGCCTCAAAGCCAGAAGCAGGTCTATGGCTTCAATCCTATGAATGCTACCGGCTCAGCTGCCTTGGATAGCATCTACGAGCAGATTAAGAACGCTAAGAACTCTGATGAGGCTCGTGGCATTGCTGCGGCTGCTAGGACTTCGCTGGCTGAAGAAGGTGCGCGCATTGAATCTCAGGCTCTTACCTTTGCTGCTAACAAGGTAGGTATTCCTGCACTCCGTGAGCGCCTTAAAGCCTCGGAAACCATTGATATGTCTCAGCCCGGTTATATGCCAGGCATTGGAGACTCTAAGAACACTGCTGCTATTCGTAATGAAGTAGCTCAAGCAGAGGCTCAGGCACGTCAGATCGCAGAGGACTGGAAGAAGTCTAACTTGTCAGCTGCTCGACTTGCTAGCACTGCTTCCAACATTGAAGCTGAGCTTAAGCGCATTGACTTGATAGAGCGTAAGAAGGAAGGTCTGGAAGCTACTACTCAGGCTCAGCAGGAACGTAAGCAGATCGAACGTGATGCTATTGCTCAGGAGCGCTACGATAGTTTCTCGGCTGAGCAGAAGATGATTATGTCTCGGCTGAATCCTGAGCTTGCAGCTAAGCCTGATAACCAAGGTGAGATGGTAGCTTACTTCCAACGCCAGATGACCAGTGATCCAGCATTCCGTGAGCTGATCCAGTCTGATCCTGCTGACATCATTAAGCTGGCAGCTCGTGGCAATAAGCTGGCTCGTGCTCTCACTGTGCAAGAAGAGGCAGTAGCTACTGGCCGGCCACCTGATGTGATTGACCAAGAAATCCGGTCTATGCAACAGCTTGCTAATGATCCAAATGCTATCAATGCATGGGCTATGGCTTCTACTGCTAGCATTATTGGTGACAAAGTAGCTGCTCGTAAGGCTGCCATCGGGCGCTACAATGCATTGGCTTCTGGTACTACTAAAGAAGAAAAAGCTCAGTACGAAAGCTTGCGTGGTGAGATTGCTCTTACTGCATTCAAGGCAAATAAGACTGCTAAGTTTGTGTCTGATGTTAGCACCTGGAATTCTACTGACCCTGAAGTGCAAGCAGCTACTGAGGTTGCTCTTACTACTTCAGGTAAGACGGATCTTGATTCTGTGCTGACAGCTTATGTAGGCGCTACTACTGGCCCTGAGGCACTGGCTAAGTATGCGGCCTTTAAAGAGTCTGTGCGTCAAGCAGCTCAGCAGCAGTCTAAGAGTGTGTTCGGTGGCGTGGACTCTGCTTCTATTCTCTCGCGCATTGACACTGCTGCTAAAGAAAAAGGCCAGCTTGCTGAGTGGTATAAACAACGCTGGGGCTGGACAGAAGATATCTCTCGCACAGTAGTGACTAACATTGCTGATCTGCTCGGTAACTAAAGAAAGAGAACTATGGACATCCTATTCCCTCGGGAAGAGAGCTTTGATACTGAGATCAACTCTGGTCTCATTAGCAATACTTCTGACTCGCAGACTAACATTCTACAATCACTGACTGGTGGTATTACTGCAACCGCAGTAGACATTGGTGCCTCTATTTGGAACAGTCTCCCAGGTACTGATGAAGTGCAGACAGAGGATCTTCTTGGCCGTATTAGTGGTGATGCACTCCGTATCTACCAAGAGAATCCTGATACGATCAAGACAGCTTCTCTTATTGGTGGCGCCATTCTTCCCGGTGGCTTGGCTGTCAAAGGTATGCAAGCTATGCGTAATGGCTCTAAGGCCGTTAACTGGTTTACTACTGCCGGTAAGAAGCGTGATGTGGCTGCCGCAGCTGAGCTGTTTGCTAATGGAGCTAAAGACTCTACTAAATACAAGCAGCTTATCTGGGGTATGCGCGGCAAGACCGTAGCTAATCAAACTGCTGATGCAGTAGCTGCTGAATTGGCCATCTTGGGTACCATGAATGCTCATAGCTACATGGAAGATTACATGGATGATGGCCTTTCTAACTTTGCCTTGAGCGTGGCTCTTGGCGGAGGTATTGGCTCGACCTTTGGTCTGATCTCTGATGCATATCAGCTCAGAAAAGCCACTAGCGCAGTGGAAGCTTCTACGTTTGAGACTATTCTCGGCGCAGTCAAGCCAGTTGGCCCTGCTATGCCAGAAGCTACGAAGGTACAGACTCTTGGCTTGAACGTCAAGAATCTTAACAACATTATCGAAGGTCGTAAGGCCGCTGGTAAGACTGAGTTCGATGATCTTACCTATGGCTATGCTCTCAAGACTCAGCGTGAGATGCAGAAAGAGCAGCTTGAGATCTTCGATGCCATGCTTGATTCTGAATTGAAAGGCTTGGATCAGGCTGCTAAGCTGCGTCTAATGGATACAGTTAATAGTGGCGAAGGGTTCTGGGGAGTAGAGAAGATCAAGAGTATCACTGCTCCTGAACTTATGTCTATGGGCAAGATGAATAACTTGCTGATGAACGAGCCTGTGCTTAAGGCCACTAATAGACTGGGCGACAAGGAATCAGTAGAGAGTGTGTTCTTTCCTGAGACTGGACAGTTCGGTACTAAGAAAGATGTGCAGCACTATGGTGGCATGTCTGCTCTTAATCTAACTGAAAAGGATCTTATTAAATCACTGCCTAAGAACAGCAGTGTGCCTAACTTCGAGTATTCATTTGAAGCTTTGGCCAAGTCTACTCCAGCAGTAGAAGCAGAATATGCTGCATGGATTACCAAGTTCTCAAAGCTTGATGACGATGCCATGCAGGAGTATCTGGCTAAAAGCCTTGTTAGCGCCAGTGACATTCCTCAGGTCCAGGCTTTGGCTGCTAGGATTAACCAGTCTGATGTACTTCGCAATACTGCTAAGGTCAAGATCGCTGATCGTGCGCAGCAGGCAGAGGCTATTATTGACGAAGTTAATATTCAACGCACACTCGGCGGCACTCCTGTCAAGTATCAGGAAGCTGCTGAGCGCCTGTTGAACAACTCTACTGTTAGCAGTAAATATGACATTATGCAGACTCGCGGTCAGGGTACTGCTCATGATATGCTTCGCTCTTGGAAAGCAGGCTCAGGTGTGCTTGCTATGCACAAGGCAGCTGTGGCTTACTTTGCGCGTGGATATGCTAAGAATGCACGTAACACTGATGACATGGCATTGGCTGAGAAGTTCGCAGAAGTCTATGAGAGTGCTGAGTCTATTCAGCTTCGCAAGGATCTTCTGTCTACTTTGGCAGATGCTGATGGTAAGATCTATGCTTATCGTGGCGTCAATGCTCCTAAGATCTTCGGCCAGAATCCGGTCGAGTCTATGGCAGTGACCGTAGGTAAGGCAGGTCAGTTCACTGGAGCTAGTGGCAAGACTATGCTTTATAAGATTGACGTAGATGATGTGGTCGCAGCTATCAAAGATATTGGGCCATCAGGAGATAACATAGAACTTCTTGTCCGTGCATCGGCTCGTGAAGCTGAGGCTGTCCTGTCTACAGATGGTCGTATTGCGTTCCGCAAGCAGATGGAGAATTCGCTTAAGAAACCTGCTGTTGCTTATGAAGCCCGGCTGGGTGATCTCAATGATTATCTATCTGAGAACAAGTTCTCTCTTGTCACTTCGCTTATCGCTAAGGGCTATCCGCCTGCTGTGATCGCTAAGCGGGCTAATATGCCTGAAACATCTGTAAATCAGTTTATTGCTTCTGCACGTGACTTGGATGCTTTTGAAGCTCTGCCAGACATTAACACGTTCAAGAAGCTTGAGGATGTGGAAGCTGCTAATGCTGTGACCAATCGCCCTCTGCAACTGTCCGGGAATTTGAAGAAAGAAGTCTATACTAAGGGTGCAGCTAACCTGAATGCCCGTACTCTTACTAACATCGATGGAGCTTTCAAGTCCATGACTATGATGAACTCAGCTTCGGCTGCTGTTCGCAAGCTTGGACAATTCTTCTTTAGTGATATGAAAGAAGGACTTGATGTAGCACGAATGAACCTTGCTAAGATTACCAACGAATCGGCTGGTAATCGCTTCATCACGTCTGCTGATCAGGCAGCTCGTAATATGGGAGAACTGGGTCCTATCTTCTCGATGGTAGGTAAGCAGATTCAGAACATTGCTAACGAGGTGGAGACTGCTACTCTGAAGCCTATCAGCGAATTCATGTCCACTGTGTCTAAGGATGTGGCTTCTCTGACAGAATACTCTGTGGCTCATAACCTGAATGCAGGTCTGAGCGGCTGGAGAATTTATAAGGACAAGCAGTTTTGGCAAAAGGTTGAGAAGCTGGGAGAAGATGGTAAGCCGGTAACTGTACTGGAACCGGTAACTTATAATGGCAAACCATTCACTGTTGTCACGGAAGGGACGGATCAGCTTCTTACGCAAATGCAGAATGCGTCTAAAGAGTTGTATGAACTCTCATCTGTATCTAGGAGAATTACTGGCTCTGCTAATCTTAGCGACATTGGCCTCTGGATTCCTTCCTTTAATCCTGTAGATAAGTTCATTGCTTATGTACACAACAGGGCTTCGGATACTACCCAGATGCTGTGGGGCAAGACCAAGGCTGAACTTGATGATGCTATTAGAACCTTCACACCAGAGCTTCAGAAAGACCCTAACCTGCTGATTGTCACTAAAGATAATCAGGCATGGTGGAGCAAGCTGAACGGACGCCTGGATACTGTAAACATGAAGCGTGCTGATGTCGGCATGACTAAGACAGGTACTGGCGCATCTGCTATTCCTAAGATTTCTACTGACATTCTTGCAGAGACTGCCGGTGGCTATCAACATTATATCAATGCTCAAGTTAGGAACCTGTCTGATCTGGCCTTATCTGATATTACTGATACGCTGGATAACTTCTCAGCTATCAACAAGTCTGCTACGGAAGGACAGACTCTGAGTTTTGTTCGTAGTATCACGCAGGCTCCTAAAGATGCAGCTGCGTCTATGAAGAACCTGTTGATTGGTAATCCTTCTCTCGGTGAATACGAGGGCTGGAGGAGCATTAACAAGAGCTTTGAAATCGGCCTGTCTATGGGTGCCAATGCAGTAGGTAAAGCATTTGAACTTGCTGCTGCTCCTCGGTTTAAGAACCCCTTCAGTTCTAAGAAGCCTATGGCTGCTGAGGATATGAAGGGCTTCAACTACGATAAGTTCTCAGAAGAGCTTAACAAAGCTGGAGTGGTTAATCCATTCGAAGTCTACGACAGGGCAGTGGCTATTGAGAAGTATGGCGTGTCTACTCTCTTGGATACTCCTGATACCAGCAAGCGTATCGTGACTGCATCGAACGCATTGGCTGCTACGATTGCTCTTAGGTTTGGTGAATTGGCTCACCCTATTGTCAACCTCATGAGTATGCCTATCTTAACTTCTCTCGCTAATAGCAAGGCTATGCCAGAGACCTTCATGGGAATTGCTAAAGGAACAGCTAAAGTACCTACTACGCAGATTATGTTTGAAGGTGTCCGGGCAATGAACTCTCCACGATATGCTTCCTTGAGCAGAAAGTGGGAAGAGCTTGGATACTACAAACCTCTGGTCTCAGAAGCATCCGAAGTTCTGCGAGCATCACGGGCATTTGAGAAAGGTGCAATTTCTACTATTGAGAACGCGCTAGACTCTTCGTTTGTGGCTATGCTCAGTAAGCCTGCTGATTATTCTGAAGCTCTGAGCCGTAAGATGATGATGCACACTGGAGCCGTGCTGGCCAAGAGACTCTATCCTGAATTGTCCGATAATGGCGTAACGATCTTTGCTCGTGATTTCATGGATAAGGCACTAGGAAACTACACAGCTTCTCAGCGGCCTGTGTTCTTTCAGGGGACTATGGGAGTGGCTATGGGCCTGTTTCAAACCTACATGCTGACGCTTGCACAAGGAGTCTACAGGGCTGCGGAGTTGAAGGATTTCGCCACGCTGGGAAAAGCTGCTATGGCCCAGACAAGCATCTTTGGAACCAGCTCTCTGCCGGGTTTCGATCCTATCAGCAAGGCTATTGCAGAGAATTTCTCTGATGATAACGTAGACTTGACGACAGGAACATTTCGTGCTCTTGGAGATACTGGAGCTAGTTACACTCTTTATGGACTGCCAAGCAACTTGACTGGTGCTGCGTTCTATACTAGGGGTGACATTGATCCACGCTTTCCGAACGTACTAGCAGGTGCTGATCAAGTAGTGGCTGTGAACATGGGCATTCAGATGGCGCAGGCTATTGGCTCAGTAGGTAAAGCAGTAGCTAGTGGGGACCAGGATACTGGCCAAGCTATTCTACAAGCCCTGAGTTTACAGTCTATGAGCAGGCCATTGGCCCGAGGTGCTGAGCTTTTGTCTGATTACAGCATGACTCGTGCAGGTAACACTGTACAGAATGCTGAAGAAGTCTGGAGCTTTACTGGAGTAGCAGCTAGAGTTATGGCATTGCGTCCTATGGAAGAAGCTAAGCTCAGGGAAGCACAGCATCTGAACCAACACTACGGATCAGTGGACCGAGACAATAGGCAGGCGGTAGTTAACAAGCTGCGGACTGCTATCAGGAATGGTAGTGTAGATTCTGAAAGGATTGCAGAGTGGGCTGAGGAATACTTTAGAAATAATGGTACTCCTACAGGATGGCGGTCAGCATATAAGAATGCAATTGCCAAGACTGACATGAGTGGTAAGGAAGCTCTCATGGACAAGCTCAGGGATGATGACCCTCTGAACTTTATGATAAACAATCTGGATTAAGAATCAGATTGACGTAAAAAAGCCCCTTGGATTTAGGTCCTTGGGGCTTTTTCTTTTAGAGTGCGAACACTTCTGCGTAAGTCTTTTCCATAATCTGTGGATCAAGACCATACATCTGTGGAGTAATAGTGCGTTTGACTTCTCCTAGTACCCACAACTCCATAACCTCAGCTACAGAATTATGCCGCCAGCCTGAAAACTTCTTCTTCTTAAGTTCTGAGGAAGTTGCAAAGTCGTTATGATCGCTGCGCTTATAGTGCTCAGTCAGTGCGTTACGATCAAACTTCTGATAGGAACTACGCTCGTTTGAATTTGCCATAGCTGCCTTTCAAAATAGCTTTGAGATTCTTTCTAGACTTCTCATCAGGAGAGATACCATAAGCAGATAGGCCAAACTCCACATCAGCGAAGAATGCTTCAAATTTTCTATCTTCACAGACTATCCTATCTACTCTCTCACGAATAATGTGAAAGTCTTTCTGCATTTGTTCAGGCAAAGTAGCAAGCACTGCAATAGGAATTCTGTAATGCGCGTTCTCAGAATTCATTGGATGCTTAGGATCTTCTGGCTTAATCAAGTTACCTTCTTCTTTATGTCCACTCCAAGGAAACCAACCACTGTTTATGTTCCAATAGCCTCCTTGCTTTGTTTTGAAAGAAACAGCATTCCAAGGTACGCAGCCATTAGTAGCTACTTGCCAAGTACCCCCTTCCTCGGTGGCATAGTGGGTTACTTCATCTGTGGTATAACGAAGAGTCTTTAAGACTTCGTCTAAATTATAAACGCCCATACTCTCTTCCTTTCTTTGATACTTGGTTTGAAAAGCAAGCCTATGTTTAAGACTTCGCCAAAGGGTGGTCCCTGGGGACTCTGAATCCTGCTGCATGTTTATGTCCTCCTCCATTGTAGTATTTAGCTATCTCAGAAACATCCATGCCATTATCACAACTGCGCAAGCTAAAGATACGATGGGTTGCAGTATCCCAATAGCAAGCAGCAAATTCCGTCCCTTCTTTGTGAGCTGCTGCCATTGCGTGGCCAGCATCGGAAGTAAAAGTGTAAGGCAAACTAGCAGCAGGAACAGTAATAGTATCAGCGTACTTGTGACCAGCAGATTCGAATGGATCATCTCTAAGAATCGTGAAGTCCATGGGCCGTTGGCATACATTCAGAAGCTCCTTAATATCTTTGTGGTGCTTACGCTCAATGGCTGCACCAGCATTCCACATTCCAAGAAGCTCAGTAGCCGAAGCATTCATGAGCTTGTCCCAGTTCTCAAATGTATATTCATAAGAGAATACGTTTGCTTGAATCTCACGAGTACCTGCTAGCTTAAACTTCCAGAGGTCACGATCTTGCACATGTTCCAGAAGTTTAGGCGGAACTTTGTAATAGGAACTATCTGAAGTAATGCAGTGCTCAAATGCTAAAGGATTGTCGCCAGCAAATTGAGTGTTATGCAAATAATCCCATGCAAGGATAGCACCACTACGTTCTAGATCAGTGTACTTATAGAAGTTCTTATGGTTCAGTTCTGCAAGATCATCAATTGCAGTCTTATGGTGATCGATCAAAGTAATAGCCTGTGCTGTCTCCAGCATCTTCTCTACTACATCTCTTTTATAACTAAAATCAACAAGATAAACAATACGATCTGTAACATCTGGAGGCGGGTCATTATACACTCCCGGATGAAAGTCGAAGTCCATGCCCCAATCTGCCTGCACTTTCCAGAAGCACCATGCAGCTGAGAATCCATCAGCACAGTTAGCATGGTAGATTACGAGAGGATTCAAATTCTTAGGCTTCTCTAGCGGAAGCGCATTATCTAGGTTTACCATAAAGTCTGTCATATCAGCTCCTATTAGTTTCTAAAATTAGTAATAAACTACTTGCCAATCTTCTGCAAAAAGATCACCTTGACTGGGCGCCCAAGGCACGTAGCCTCCTTGAGCGTTTTTAATATATATATAAGGCTGGGTCATAAGCGAGTGCTCATCAGGTTCTTGCATAAGAACCCACTGACCTTTTCCATTCCAGCCAGCCCGCTGTAGCTTATGTCCTTCTTTAAGAAATACTAAAGCCTGCCCAAAATTAATACCCTGCACCTCTTCATCTACATGATCTATCGAACTATCATCCATTATATCAGCTCCTGTTCAGTTAACCAACTATTATCAAGAAGATGCTCAGGCCATTCCTTCTTGGTCTTATGCATGGGCAAGTACCCACTCTTTCCGCCAACGCTAACAGCTTGTATCTTCTCAGAGTGTTTGAGGTTCTGAAGAATGTCAACAAGCTCGGACATTTTACCAATGTCTCTACTAATCACACGAAACAATTCCCCCGGAGTCTGCGGCTTATGGCAGCCTGAGAGATAGCTGAGAAGCTTACCTGCTACAGAGGAATACTTAGAAGCACCAAACTCTCCCAATGCCCTAGGCATAACTCTCTCTGCTCGTGCTAGTAGGGAGTTAGCTCTCCTGATGTGAATAGGGAGAATCTTATCGGACATATCAAATACTGCAAGTAGCATAGATACTTTTAGCAAGTGAGTAAATCGTCGTTGCTGGTAGTGGATAAAACGTGGGTCATCTACTGGAATCTCGTTATCATAAATCTCCTTGCCAATAGCTTTGGCTTCTTTGGTTACAACAATCTCTCCACTGATAGCATCTCTTACTTCGATCATCCTGTTAACTAGCGTGGCTTGCAATAGCGGGTCAGGTGCAGTAGGCCATGCAACTTTGTTAGAAGTAGGATCAGCATGAAGCAACACAACACGAGAGAGGAAGCCATTGCCTAGAGCTTCTGGTGGAAAGGCTAGTGCAAATCCATCAGGAGTGTTAGCCCCTAGCAAGTTAACAGTAGGCTTGTGGACCATCACACTCTTGCCCTGAATCTTAGGATGTGTGTATTCTCCTAAGTTATCCCAGAGATTAGTCAGCAGCGTAATGAAGTCCATGTTACCTTGGCCAATAAAGTCTGTGAACTCTCCTGACATGATGTAAGATTCTGAGGGATCACCGAAAGCTAGGTCCTCTACATCCTCAAGAGCCGCGTTCGTAGGCAGATCAAACTGTTTCATGTCCATAAGGAAGCGCTCTTTAGAAGTCTTGTCCGCTGAGAATCTATTGAACCCTGTAGCTTTTAGAAGTCTCCTGCCAATGGCCATAGCAGCACCCTTACGAGTACCAGGTGAGCCCATCAGCATGATGTATTGGTTAGGATATATTGGCCCAATACCAAAGTCTATCCATACCTTGCGCCCCATATAAGCACCAAGAATACTAAGACACACCCATCTATGATAGATAGCTGGCGCCTCAGAATTATCCAGATCGCAAAGACGCATGTAAGAACTAATAAAGTCATCTTGAATCCTGATAGGGTTGTGCGTCATTTCAGCCCTTTGTATTTCCTAGTTCCGTTAGGGTTAGACTCATCTGCCTCGCCCCAATTCTGTCCATACTTAATGTCAATAGGAATGACTAGAGTACGTCCATGAATCTTGACGGGATTATACATACAGTCTGCGAGCCTTCTTGCGAACTCATCCCTCCTATTGATCCGCCATTGTCCAAAGATACTGTCATGGATTTGAGCTTTGATTCGAAAGTCTCCATCACTTGGTAGAACAATGTCTCTGTAGGCTCTAACGAATCCTCTGTTGAGAATCTCGACGCTGAGCTGCTGCGGCTGGTGTGCAACTGCCCCTCTAAGCATACTGTGGTTACGGTCAATATCTCCAAAGAATCTCCTTGTATGTCCAAGTGGACTGACAAGGTAGCTTGTTGATTTGATCTCATTCTTAATCTCCTGATACCACATACGAACACGAGGGAAAGGACTATGATAAAGATCAAGAAGCTCTTTGGCAAAACCTTTGAGCGTTCGTTGATTCTTATTGTTAGCCTTGACAATATCTACAATCTCCAAGCCTAGCTTGGCAGCAGTCTGATACAGAATCCTTGCGCCGATGTTCTCAATGAAAGTTCCTGCGCCCATCATGTAGTTGGTGCCGTGGACAATCTTCTTGAGCACCTTGTTCCTAAAGAAGTCATCAACCTCTTCATAAGGCATACGAAAGAACAAGGTTCCTAGCGTACGATAGAAGTCTTTCTCTGCATCTTCAAGCGCCGCGATGAGAGCTTCTTCCTGAGAGCAGTAGGCAGTGGTCCTTCCTTCAGACTGCTTGTTATCTGCTTCGAAGATTTCAAATCCTTCATCAGCAATGAGCATTGGTTTAGCATATCCCGGAATATTCTGGACTTGCGTTCCAACCCACAAACTAGAAGCTGAACATGCCATCCTGCTAGTGTCTGTTCCGAATGGATTAAGCGCCCAGAGAAGGCGGCCTCTCCATTGCAAGAAATCATAATAGGTCCCAATGGCCTTCTGACTACCACGATACTCCAAGATTTCTTCGCAAATACGTGCAAGCAAGGGGTGCTGCTCAGAGACAGCTTTAAGGTTCTTCTCATCCGTACCTGACTTACTCTTTCCAATCTTTGGCTTCTTCGCACCGAATACATCGTAGACATACTTCTCTACCTGCTGCCAGCTACCTGGATTAAAGTTAGGGTCTGCAAACATTGTCTGCAAACGATTCATTGCTTCTTGCAAACGAATATCAGCTGCGGTTCTGAGTTCTACTCGCTTCTCTTGATCTATCTTGATTCCTTCGAAGTTAGAGTAGAGCGAGGGATAGACAAGAGGGAACTGCTTCTTGTAGTTGGTGAACGTATAAGCCTGCGACTTACGCAGTTGCTCGATCAGAATCCTTGCAGTGTACCAAGTATCCTTAGCGTTGTATGCCCAATACTTCTCTTGGTCTTTCTTCTTAGCGGCCTGCTCTGCATCATCCTTCCAGAATACGTAATCGTACAGGGTGTATGATGCTACGAAATCAAGGCTCTTAGGCAATTCAGAATACTCTGAGTGCGCCAAGTACATGGTGTCGAGAGTGTAATGATGCGGCTCGCAGTGGTAGCGGATCAAGTGCGTAGCATCATACATGCCATTGTGCATAGCCTTGGCAATAGACAGAGCATTGGCAGAGCGCATGAACTTGATGGCTGCAATATAGTCTCTGTCATCAGGCCAATGGTCACCATCATAATCAATGAGAGGCAGGACATAGGTCTTGAGCGTGCCGTCAGCATATACTCCAGTCCAGCCTGCGCAAGTGATAAGCGTAGGTCCACCCTCCAGCTCCGTAGGTCCGGGCAGAGTCTTAGTCTCAATGTCATGAGAGATAACAATAGCTTGTGAGAGTTCTTCTAGAACAGAAGCCATTGCATAGCGGTCAAGAATCTTCTTGTAGGAAAAGGGCGTAGGTTTCCTATAGATGCTCTTGAGCTTAGTAAGGTCGCGCTCTAGCAGCCAGTCACCATGAGGTACTGTGTGCATATGAGCCAGCTTGTTGATAATGATAGTAGGCAATTCAAAGTTGAGCCTAGTACCACGCCATTTATCTACAGTAGGTGCTTCCCCCGGCACCAAGTAGCGAAGAGTCTGTTCGTTGTTGCAGACAATAGCAGAGCAGCCAGCCAGCTTAGCCTTGTGCATCAGTTCGCCAATAGTCAGGTTCATAGAACTAGACACTGCGTCAATGCCAAGACGACGGAACATATAGGCTATGCCACCAAGATAATCCTTCTCGGATTTTTCGTAGTTCAGGAGAACTCGCATGACTTCCTTAATAGTTATGTTGAACAGCAGGCAGAATAAATGAGACTGCCTTCGACCAGCTTGTGACCAGTAGAAGGCAGTAGCGTTACTCTGTTAGAGCTTAGCCTTTAGGATCAACGTGCAAGGGGCGGACATTGATGTTGTCATACTCTTTGCCGTCAGCAGCCTTCGTCTTACGGACAGTGATAGCACAATCGAACTCGGTATTCGTGAGTCCATCAAACACTTCACGCATCTTCACGCCATCAAGATCAGGCACGTTCAGAATTTTCATAGCCTGCTTCTTGAAGTATTCGAGGCCTTCTTCTGTAGCTTGAAAGCGATCATTGAACAGTGAGCCATTAGGGAATGGAGCTTCCTCTGATTCCATGGTTTCCAGAATAGAATAGGTGATAGAAAGACCAATGACTTCTTTACCCTTTTTGTCCTTGCGTTTCTTGGTGCCAGCTTCGGTGACTTTCAAACGATAGGTTCCTTTAGAAGGAGTAACGTAATCAGGCAGAGTAGCCACTGCACCCATGTCGGTGTCAAGCAATGCGTCGAGGTCGAGGATTTGAGCGTTAGACATAATGATTCCTAGATGAAAATGAAATGAAAGTTGAAAAGCTAATGTTATTTAGCAGGTGTTGCGGCCTTGGAAGCTGCAATTCTCTCGGCCAATGAGAGTGCAGATTTGCTCTCCACAGCATTCTGTTCTTGTGGAACTTGAGCTGCTTCAGCAGATGGAGCTTTGAGAACTCCACCGGATACTAAAATGTCAAACATAGAAGGTTCTTTTGAATTCTCCAATGCTACGTTAATACGAGAGCCTGTAAGCAAGTCCCCTCTGTAGGTGGAAGAAGAACCAGCTACGTGCTTATTCATCTTCTTGTGGACATAGACTACGGTACCAAAGAACTTAGCAACCTTCTGGCAGAATTGCTTAGAGCCCATAAGAGGACCGATCTTGTCTTTGCCCTCGTCATCTTCGAATGCTACTTCGTGAGTAATAACCACAAAATTCGTATTAGCGCACTGCTGAATAACAGAACACACATCACCAAGCCACTTATTGACCATGCCATATTCGTCGAAGGTAGGCTTAAACATATTCGGTTTACCCAGACAAGCGGCAGCCAAAGCAGAATCGCCAAGCTGAGAGCCTGAATCAATGACAACAAGATCATCATGAGTGCAACCTCCTAAGTGGAACTTGATAAAACCACTGCCTGCCTTCTTACATTCTGCGCAATCTACTCGGCCATGCAGTTCGCAAAGATCAACAGGCACCTTAGAGGTAAAGGTCTTGAGGACAGTCTCAATGCCAATAGGATTATCACGAGTGTCGGAGACTTTAATCACAATGATCTTAGCCAGCTCCTCGTCAGACAGTCCCGCATTAAGCAGAGTCTCAACACCATTCTCTAGGTCGATCCAAAAGATACGCTTGAGTTGTGCAATCTTAGCAGCAGTGCCTACCAGCTTTGTCTTGCCAGCCTTAGGTGGGCCGTACAAGAGAATGGAATGGTTAGGCTGAACTCTAGCTGTAGCTTTCTTAAGTTGAAGAAGGTCCATCTTGTTGCATCCTTTTTAGAATAGCTTCGTTCTGAAAACGAAACAGTGTTTTAATGTCAGCTTCCATCTTTAGCAGGTCAAACTTGATGGGATCAAGCGCATTCAAAATGGTAGCTATCTGTAGAGATACTGCTCGGCCTTCGTGTCCCATCTGCCCTAGATTGATAACACTCATGCAACTTGCAATAGCTTTAGCATAAAGGTCACCCTCTCTGGCAACAAAACCTTCTAGCACCTCTACCATAGTATTCTCGAAGTGAGAATCAGGATCAGGATTATCAGCATTAAGGAGTGTCATCTTTATTCTCAGGCAGCAGGCTAATCAGCAGCTCACGAATCTTAGGCTCTGGCTTCCAGTAGTTAGGACCCTTCATGAACTTACCCTGCTCATTGTAGATAGGCTTACCATCTGCACCGAGCTTGGACTCATTGCTTTTCATAATGATTTCTAAGACCTCAGAATTGGGAATACCGAAGCGAGCCATCTCAGAAGCACAGTAGACTTGAATGTCCCCGAGAAGATCAGCTATCTCTACCAATGCATCCATAGTAGAACACTCTGCATCTAGCTTATCAATGATAGCCTTATGCTCGTCTAGCTCGTCTTTAAGGATACCTCCGAAGAAATCCTGCAGGCGCTTCATTACAAGCTCGATGCCTTCTCTAGATTGATAAGCAGGGAAGGTTTTAACTTGCCACTTAATCTCTTCTTGAAAGCTGGGAGTGGCTGCAATAGGCAAGTTATACATGGCGTTCATGCCAAGGATTGCCAACTCAAAATTAAACTTTCTCATAGCGAGTTCCTTTCGTGGTCATAATTCTGCATGACCTGTCCATTAGTTACAAGATCAATAATACGTTTAGCAGAAGCTGGTGCATCAGGCCAAAGATTACCTGCACGCTGGAAGATAGTCTGTAGAATGGCATAGTCCTCAGCAGTGTCAGCTACTACAGACTTGCCAACTGTACCGAGGCCATCTTCTACAGTGGTCATCAACTTGATAGCCATTTTAATACCTTTCGAACCACTTACTTGGAGGATTGGCTACGTAGTATGGATTAACATTGAAGCTAATACCATTAAGGCCAATCTGCAAATGCCTAGTTCCGAATCTCCAGTTAATCCATAAGTTGCTCATAGTTTCCTTAAGAGTTGATACGAGAGATGTGGTCATCAATAAGTTCTTCAAGGTCAAATACAAAGTCGTACTCGATAATGTCATCCTCTCGTTTACGGGGAATGTCCATAGAAGAAAGAGTGCAAGTACCGAAATGCTTGCAGGGTCTATTGTACTTAAGACAGGCACCGCCTCTGCGTGGATAGAAGCCCATCTCTTCTGCAAACTCTAGTCTCTTAATGTCCATGCCTAGCTGAATGAACCAGTTAAGACGGTCAAGCAGGGTCTTAGAGAAGATCAGTGGCTTAATCTCTACCTTGAAATCCTTGCCAAGCTGACCTACAAAATAACCTACAGCATAGTTGCTTCGTTTCTCTCCAAGAATCCGGTCAAGCACGATACTATAAGAAAGGCCCTGCCCACTGTTCTGATAAACAGGAGAAAGATCAAGCAGCTGCAATGCTGTACTCTTAGCGTCTACTACTACGGCAGTCTTATCATAGCGGTTCTGGAGGACAACGTCCATGTAACCAACGTAGTAATAGTGGGCATTGATATTAACACGGAAGCTAAGTTCTACAGCAGGTTTTCCATTGAAGTGTAGGACTTCGTAATCGCGTAACATCGTGTCCAAGTAGGGGAACGACTTGGATAGAAGAGCAATCAAGTGGGGAATAGACTTCTTCTCTGTCTCTATCTCAGGCCAGTATGCTAGCCAAGCCCTGTAAAGAGCCTGCTCTGGATTCTGATCGACTAGATAATCAGCTACGCCCACACCGAATGCGGTACCTAGTGAAAGATCAGCACTCTCATCACGCACAGAATCTGTGACCAGAAGCTTCTCCAATTGGAAGAGCCTCTCGCAGCGGTCAAACATTTCCAGCGTAGAATGAGAGAGTCTAATCGGTACGAACTTTTCGTTCATGTTTTGCTTTCTTCTTAGCTTCTATGGCAGCATTATGAGCATCACGCTCTTCTTTGGAAGAGATAACCATACGCTGCTTATAGGCATCTACCTCATCTTGGGTGACATTAACATAACCGAAGCTCTGGTATTTCTTGGAGACTTTGATGCGGCTCATGTTAGCCTCGTGGATCTACCAATGCACCCGGCAAAGCTTTGCCAGCAGCGCGTTCATCTTGCAGCATAGAAAAGCAAGCAGCATATCCAGCCACGTCCATAATAGAATCGAAGTGGTCAGGAGACTTGGCCAGACGAGCCAGCTTGACTTGCATCATGAGCATTGCAACATCTTCTGGAGTGATACGAGCCTGAGCTTGAAGCTTCATAGCAAGGACACCTTGGAACAGCATAGCAATCTGCGTGAAGTTCTGGAGCTTGTCACCGTAGTCTGATTGACGAGCACCTTGGACAAGCTCTTGCGCACGATGCAGCATGGGAACTTTAGGAGCTTCTGCATAACCTTGCTCTGGCTGCTTTGGCATAACACCGTAGATAGCAGCCAAGACAGGGGCAAAGTTCTCAGTAGGATTCAAGGTAATCCAGTTAGCAAACATTGCAATAGTCTGCGCATTGCTGAGAGTCTGGGTACGAGGCTTAACAGTTTTGGCCATGATCTTAATCTTTCGTTGGAACGGACAGTTGAATGGAGTCGGGAACTTCTACATCGATAACGATAGCAATACCACCATTGAGGAAAACTTCTAGAGCTTTCTTGTCGGCTTCTGCTTTCGTATCAAATTCTTCATCCCACTGCGGGGAATCAGCAGCTTCCCGATAATGACAGATATGTTTTATCATGGTGATTCCTTCTTTCTAATTGCTTTTATTTAGAGATCGTTGAAAGCTGCTTCGATTTCCTCTTTGGTAAGAGGAGCATCCTTGAGCTTAACAGCAGTCTTAGTCTTACCAGCTTTGGTTTTGGTAGTAGCTTCGACCTGTGCCACATGAGTCATGCGGCGTAGTGCAGTAACCATCTTGCCAACATCAGCATCTAGCATGAGGTCGGTAGCATTAGGATTCTTCTTAAGAGCCTGCTTAAGCTCAGACATTGCGTTCTTAAGATCATCATCGAACATCGCTTCGAGATTATGAATCTTAGTCTTAATGTCCACGTAAGCCTGAGCGTCTGCTTCATTCTCAGGGATCATAGCAGGATCAATCTCTACTGGACCAAGCTGCTTAGAAGGTGCTTGTGGAACAGCCTGAGCCGCTACCACACCAGCCTTCTTAAGAGCCATCTTCTCAGCAAAGGTCAGAGGCTTATCGGATGCAGGTGGGTTAGCAGACTCTGGAGTTCCGGCCTCGTAGTCCAAGGCAGATACGGGCGTGGCCAGTACCGGGGATTCGACAACAGGGCTGTCAGGATTGTTGGGCGCATCTTCTACTTTCGTCTCAGGGTTAGCAGCTTTCGCAGCGGCTTCAGCGGCAGCCTTCTTAGCTGCGAGGATTTCTTTAAGTCCCATTCTTTTCTCCTAAGAGTTTAGTCAAACCGTTCGGCAGCCTTAGCTACCATCTTATCAAGACAATCACGTTGCTTCTCTGAGAGAGGATAAGCACGATCAAGCCGGCCTTGGATGCTTTGAAGAAAGCCAGTCTCCCATGCACTGAGATAATCAGCAGCATTGAATAAGTCTTTGATCTTCTGTTTATCAGCAGCCATTTGGTCAATAGCGGAGAGTTCAGAGTTTGCCATAATTACTCCTCTTCTTTGTATTCATAGTAAACAACAGCGTGCATCCCCTCAGCAGCTAGGATCTTAGACCCAGGTTCTTTATGACCATTCAAGACCCTAGAAAGATGTGTATGATCGTAGCCACACATATCAGCATACTCCCGCATAGAGACACCCAAGATTTCAATCTTCTCTCTTATGTGAGTACGTACCATGTCAGCATCCATGCTGTACGGAATACCCTTGCGGCCTGGCTTTTTAGAACTCATTATCAGGTACCTCCAGTTTATGAATCTTCACAGTCTTACGAGGCCCGTATGTAATGTGCAGCTTAATCATGCCAGGTCCGTGAGAATCATCACCTTCCTTAGTAGGATAGGCAGTGTAGCCAAGAACCTCATCACCAACTTCGAGGCCAGCATTCTTAAGCTTAGCTGCGTCCCTGCTTTTAAGAGCAGTCAGGTTGCGCTTAAGAGGCTTAGCTGCATCTTCGTGGATGGTAAGGATAAGCTCTTTTTTCTCCATCAGAAGATCAAGAACCCGACGATAAGAATACTCGTTATCATCAGGATCATCATCCACAAAATCAATAGGTAGATCAGACATGATTAGTTCCATTAGTTTTGTTAGACCAATCAGCAATGGCTCGCAGTTTCCATTCTGCCATGTGCTTGATGTATTGAGCACGAAGAATAGCAGCATCAGACTGTGCAATATCTTCTACTGCCTTAGCGGCCTGCTCTTCTGCATCTTCTTCTAATGTGATAGGCTTGAATAATGCAAGCCAGTTGGATATGAATTTCATTGGTAGCTCCAGAATATGAAAGTATAGCAGTGATCGATTGACTTGTCAACCGGGTGATCGAGATTTTTTTCTAGTAGCTAGTTGCCTGTAAATAGCATCCTGCTCTTCTATAGTGTAGTAGTTGCAGATTAGTTCCACCCTAGCCATAGCAGCATACAAGTGAGAGCTAATGCCAGCAGTCTCGAACCCCAGATTACGACGTTGTTCATAGCATAGTTCTACGATATAGAGAGTAAGAGGAAGAGAGGAAGCTTTTCTTGAGTGGTCTGTATGGTCTAGGTCGAATAGCTCCTTGCAAACAATACGAGAAGAATCCCAAGAGATAGTACCTAATGCAATCCAGATACCGGGAACCAAGCTCTTAACTTCAATAGGGTCAGTATCAAGGTCACGCATTCTCTTTCTCCTTCTTCTTAGCCTTAGGTGGATACAAATCTTGGCTTTGCTTAATCATTCTCTCTAAATACATAGCAGCTTCGAACATTATCTGTGCCATATTAAGAGCCTTGATTTTATCTGCATCCCCGAGTTCTCTAGACACAGCAGCAAGTTCGTAGCGATTACGTCGTAGCATACCCGCAGTGTTCTTAGCATTTATCATGCTTCACTGTACGATACGCTGGCGTCTAGATTGCGGAGAATGTAGTGGAGTCTTGCCTGCTCTAGCATTAAGCTCACGAGTAATAGCAACCTTCTTTATAGATCAGCCTAAGCTCATTGTCTGAATACTCTCGTCTATTTTGAAGATGCCTGTATTTACCTGAACGAAACATCATGTTCTCCTTAGTAAAAGATATCCAGCATTGAGGGAATCATCTTCATGTGCGCATCAGAAGTCATGTTAGGAACTCCTGCTTTCTTCCAATATTCAGCCTGTGCAATAGTGAGAACATCCTCTACAGGTGGCTCATTAGGAAGCACAGTTGTGAGAACCCATGCACCCTTGAAAGGAGAGAACACGAGGCTCATGTTTACTTGTTCAGCAATTTTAAGTGAGGTCATTTCTTTTCTCCACGTTTGCATTCTGCTTTACGTGCAGCAATAGCCAGTAGCATAGAGAGTTTCTTGTCCTCTTTAGAACCAGCTACATAGGTCTGTTGCTTCTGAGGAATAAGGCCAGCATTAACGATGAGGCTGTGGGTTTCGTGAGGCTTGAGTTTAGAAGTCATTACCGGGCTCCGATTGTTGAGGAAAACCTTTGAGGAAGTTAACTATATTAAGACGCTCTTGAGCAGCATAATTCCGCATTGCATTGCCAATGTGAATGTCCATCATCCAGAGATTCTCTGTGCCCCTACAAGTAATGTCAGGGTGATCGTAGATTTTCAGGAGAATAGAATAGAGAAAATCTGTAGCTGCTAGTTTATTGATAAGAGAATAGACAGTTGCAATAGACTTGTCCATAGTGCATTGCTTTTCAAGGCCGGGGCTAGTTTCCATGGTAGGCATAGAAGATATGTTACCTGTATCTAAATTTTTCTTGAGAAGATCATTGCTCTTGCAAATAAGAATGCGAAGATGAGAAGCCATCCAAGAAGATGTAGGAGTCTCAGGCAGATCAGGATGTTCGTTACCAATAGCTGTAATAATTTCCCACTCGCTAGGACTCCAGTCATGCCTAAGGAAGCAAGGCCAATTAGGACGATTTAGAAGTTTAATAATGATGCGCTCATAGACTTCTACTTGGCGCGGTGTGAGGTAGTCAGACATTTTCTTCTTCCTGTTCTGATAGGATGATAAATTCCATGAGCATAAGCTGCCCCATTGGAGTGAGAGAATAGAGCATACCTTCTGCAATTCCGTATGCATCACGTTGATATGCTAATTTCTCCCAATCTTCTTTGTTCACATAATCAATAGGATCAGTGAACACTGTTGAGTTAGCTGCATTAGGCCAATGCTTTATGATAGACCTCATCGAGTGGCCACGAATTCTTGTGAGCATTTACATTCTCCCTTCGGACATAAGAACCCAGCTAAGAAACATATGCTTCTCTGCTTGGCTAAGTGTGTTGATAATCTCATTGCAGCCATCTTTGTAAAGGCGGACTGTCTGCCAATCTGCACCTGTAAGATTAGCCGCACTAGCAGCAGCAATAATTCTCCATTCCTCTCCTTTAGGTGAGGTATCCTGCTCTATGATTTCTAGGATGTCAGTGATAGTGGCCATTTCAAATCTCCCTAAGCCGAAGGCTTAGTGCAGGTAACAGAGATAGTATCATTGATACCAGAGTTAAAGAAAGCCAGCTTATCTTTGAGCGTGTTGCCTTTGATGCGCTGGTTGGCAATAGCCTGATCTACGATGTAGTCTTTAGAGATAACAACTACCTTAGTCCTGGCCCTTGTTTCTGCTGTATAAAACAGTTCTCGGAACAGCATGATTGCATGATCTTTGTGAAGCAGAATAAAGACCTTGCGCCATTCAGAGCCCTGCGCCTTGTGAACAGTAAGGCAATAGCCTAGAGTAAAAGAAGCCTCAGAGAAATCTCCTGCTGCTGTAACTTCTTCTTCCATGCCATCACCGTAGTCGATAACTACAGAGTGAGAAGCTTGCTGTTTGCGTTCTCCTTTTTCATCTTCTAGAGCTTCGAGACTGAAGTTAGAATAATCAAGCTCACCAGCCATATCATCAAAGTCAAGGTCAGAATCCACACCGAGAATACGAGTCCCGAAGCGGCTAAGATCTTTGCCCGGAAGCTGCGGTTCTTTGCCATGATATTGTAGGTTCCTGTTGATGCTTTTAATGATGCCATCCCTTTTGTTGAACATGACCTTATCACCTTCTGCAAGGTAGAGCTTGTTAAAGCCTGCAATAATCTCATGGACAACTGCACCCCGCTTCTCTCCAACAAACTGTGCAATCCACTTGTTCATTGCATTAGTTCCAAGGTGCAGATCAGACTTCTCTCCGCGTCCACCCTGTTTGTTGAAGGGGCTAAGAACCATGTCATTCTCAATATCGTACTCTGGAAGCCCATCATCGCCAGTGGTTTCTGATAAGACTTTGAGCATGTTAGTAACCACAGAGCACATCTTAGACTGGCCAAGCTGCGTAGGATTCTTGCCACGGACAATGTGGAAGTCTTTATCTTCTACCAGCTTGCGGCCATTAAGAATGTGGTGAGCATTCTCAAGAACAATCCCTTGGTTCCTGTAAACCTCAGTCAGTTCTACGATAGGAAGCTGAGTCAAGGCATAGTTCAGAATAGAAGGACCAAAGACAGGCGGCAGCTGGTTAATATCGCCAACAAAGATAATCTGCACATCATACGGCAGAGCTTCATAGAGCTTGTCCCACAGATCAAGGCCGAGCATAGAAGCTTCTTCGATAACCAAGTGGGTAATGGTCAGAGGATTCTCAGCATTGCGAGTAGGAGCAAAGCGGAACTTCTCTTTCATTTCCACAGAATCCCAATAGGTCTCTGGCCGATACTCTAGGAGAGCATGGATGGTCATGATGTTGTACTGAAGCTTCTCTGCAAGAATTGGGTCCTTATGAATTGCTTTCCTCATGTTAGATGCAGCCCTGCGAGTGTAGGCTACGAAGGCAATAGAAGGAGCCTCTTTCATAGAAGAGAAACCAGTGGTGATATCCGTATGCTTATAGCTAGACATTTCCAAGCGGCCATCTTCTAGAAGTGCGCCAGCTACTGCACGCTGCGCTGTAGTCTTACCTGTGCCAGCAGGACCAATAAGACAGAAGCTCTTACCTTGGAATGCGAAGTCCTTAGCTACAAGCTGCTTCTCATTAAGAACAATGTTCAGAGAGAAGGATTCTTGGATGCCCTTAGACAGCTCTGTGCGCTCAAACTCTTCTTCTGAGACAGGCTCAGGAGCCATTTCTTCTGCGGCTGCTTGCTCTGCTAGTTTCTTCAGCTTAAGCTTTTCGAGGAAGCTTTTAGGGCCAGCACTTGCAGCTTCTACATGCCGAGCAGTCTTTTCTGCTGCACGATCTTCTAGCTCCTGTTCAATAGAAGATTCAAAGACTGCAAGCTGCTGAGCTTCATTCAGGCCAGTCAGTTCTTCCTTGTGAAAAGAATTATCTTGACGCTTAGAAGCCAGTAGTTTAGCGACAATAGAATTGCGCTGTTCGTTATGCTCAACGATGCGAGCGGAGAGTTTAGAGAGTGACATTATAGTGTTCCCAAGATGCGGCCATACGTTTGACTGTTTCCTCTGGCACATTGTGAATGCTACCAAAGAGATTTTTGCATTCTATGACTTGCACTGGAATATGCAAATCACGTGCCATGTTAAAATAAACTTCCATTTCCCAGAGCTTTACAAAGGTATTGGAGACGATAACAATATCACCTGCCTTCATAGCTTTCTCAGCTTTCATCTGGCACCAACGATGTGCAGCTTGAATCTTCTTGGCATCGTAAAGATAGCCTAGAGTTGATTCAAAGAATTGATCTGCTTCAGCTATCGTAACTGAGCGCCGGTTACTATCATTCAACATGTAGCTATCGGCCAAGCTTTCAGCTAATGTGCTTTTACCAGAGCCCGGCAGTCCGCGAATGAGAATAAGAGATTGTTTCATGTTAAATCCTTAGCTGCAAGTGAAGCTGGTGCGAGACCAAACAAGAAACCTGAGAGCATCCATTTGCTCATCAGTAGCAGAGCCTATGTCAAACCAGACATTCTTACCATCACCATCTGATACCCAGAACTTATCTGCTACAAAGAAGGAGACAGTTTCTGAATCAGGGCAATAGCTTCTGACTACTTTAGTAGCTGGTGGCAGATCATTGAGAGAGAAGTGACATTGCATACCCATGATATTACTCCGAATAAAAACGAACAAAGTAAATATCACCGTAAGATGCGCCAAGAGCTTTGATGGCTTCTTCTGCTACGATCTTTGTGGGATAGAAAATGTTGTTATTGCCGCGGACCTTCCACAGCACGACTTCTACTGTGTCAGTAAAGCCAGTAGCATCTACTTTGCAGGGGATTTGAACTTCGTTAGGTGTGAACATTATTTTTCCTTAATATTTGCTAGTATCGCAGTCATTTTCCCACTGGTCTATCAAGCATTCACGAATATCATTAGCTACTTTAGGGCTGCTAACAACTTCGCTAATAACTTGCTTGGTTGCACTATTAAACACACACCAATAATTTCCTTGCTTATCGAGCAGGGTTCCATATTCCTTGCCATACAATTTGATAAGTTGTGCGAAGGACAAGCTATTGACGATTATGTGATCGTAGTTATCAATTTGATTCATGATATTAGCTCCTTACTTTCCGAATAACAACAAACTTAGAACCATCGTGCCAGAATTGAAATGAGCAGATAACTTCTGTTGGCTCTGAGATATTAACAAAGTCGTCAGCATCTCTCATATCCAGCCTAACTTCGAAGAATCCGTTGCCTTGCTGATACATTTGCAAGGTCAGCTTATTCGGTACTATGACAACACGCTTAATGTACGAAGCTGCAATATGTGGGAGCAACACCCCATTATCAACTGTTCTGAAAGAGACTCGTTTCTTAGCTGCTTCTGGAGATTGAGGAAGACTAGCAGCCATTGGTTTGATATTAGATTTAGAGAGGAGCATCATCGTTCTCCACTTTAGAAGGTTGCACATTAGAAGAAGAAGTAGCCTGCTGAGCTTTGAGCAATGCGATACGCTCTTTGAAAGAAAGAACAGAGGCAGCGGGCTTAGACTCTACCACTACTGGAGTAGGAGCATCGGCAAACTCATTATCTTCTGCTGCTTCTTTAGAGTCTACGTAGACTCCTACTGGAAGGTCAGCGAAAGAACCTGCTGGCTTTGCAAACTCTGATTCTTCACTGTCCAGCAGCTTAGAACGGAAGTAAGAAATCTTCTCAGCAAGAATGATAGCTTCTGCTACCTTGAGCTGCTTCAGCTTCTCGCAGATAAGATCAACCATAGCGCCATCAGCAAGCATCAGATTCTGATCTGCAACGATTGTAAGCAAAAAGCCTTTGAGCTTAGGGCTAATAACAGAAGCAGAGGCCATGGAGATAATGATATCTTTAGACTCTTTCTTCCACTGCCTAAAGTCTTTCTGCAAGGCAATAGCAGCACGCTTGGTGGCCGCAGTAGTAGTTGCCTTGTAAGCATACTGTTTGATTTCTTTAGCAGTACGCGTTACAGATTCCTCGTAAGACTCTTCATCAGGCTTATAGACTGCTTCGAGGGATACTTTGAGCCACTCAGACATTCTATGCTGGATGCCACCTTGCACGACTTCGTCGTTAAGAATGAGTGAGAGCTTAGGAATCCAGTTGCAGTTATTGGAGTTGATGAATTCTTCTACAAACAGAATAGCATCAATGAGAATGTCTTTAGCTACTGTCCGCAGAATAGCATTCTTTTGTGCGCCACTATCAGAAGGTTGATAACGGAACAGAGAATAATCGTCGGCCAGTGTGATAAGAACAGCAGCAGTAGTTTGAATGTCCAGCTTGCGAAGATAATCTTTGCCTTCCTGAGCCAGTCCACGTGCATTGCGAAGATCAGCGAGAGGGGAGGAATAGGAGAATACTTTGCCGGGAATAGCAGGGAACGTAATAGCCACTACTGCGCCAGTAAAGTCACAGACTGCTGCTACATGTTCGTTGCTATTAGCAAGGTTGATGCGCTTAGAGAACTTCTGGCGCTTAGAATTGTACTGAATTAGAGAAGCTGAGCGCTTGCTAATACGATCATTGATTTCTGCGAGGACCTTAGAAGCCACTGGTACAATTCCTTCATCTGCTATAATGCTAATCTCTTCTGACGTCATAGCAAGCTGAGGGACTTCGAATTGGTGGCCGGTGTTATCGCTTCGCGTGCTCTTATCGAAGAAAGCTGTGAAGGCATTATGTTTGAAAGTATCTGACATTCTATAAGCTCCAAGGTTAGAATGATATGCTAGGCAATAGGGATTCCTATACGCTTGGACATATTAACACAGTTTATTGCCCGCAGGGCATTGTATTATTCAATCGAGGTCACGGGGTCAATAGATTTTGGCAATCACCGAAAACGCCCGGTCATGGCGATCACACATATCTACATATCCAGCCCCCCGCAGTAGAATTCAGATGGACATTCTGACCAACTAACCTATTCAGTGGCTTCTGTAAGTAGTGTGTTAAGCTCTGAGCTTGTGAAGAGTAGAAGGATAAGCGAATGGTCTTTTATGTGTGTAGTTAAAATTTTTCTCTTTGTTTTCTACTTAAATAATTTTTATACCCTGAATATATTCCTCTTCTTAACTCCATAGAATGGCCAACAGCTTAGAAGCTAGATCTGTATTTAGTTGGTGAAGATGGACCACTCAGGCAAACTGTGGGGGGTCTATTAGGTAGATATGTGTGATCCTCATTGCCAAAAAATCGAAAGAATCCAGTGATCGAGGTTGAGCTTTCCAGAATCTACCGTTCATCATCTTCTAGACCGTTCGTCGGCTTCTAAAGATATTTGCTAGAAACCCGTTGACAGTCGTTCTAGGTGTGGTATATTTCAGTTCTGGCTTCGTTGAACAGCGCCCCAGAAACCCGCTCACAAGAGCAAAGCCTTGGCTAGTGGCTTACTAGCTTGTTTATAGAGAGCTTAGAAACATCATGGAAAACATCATTATTGCAGTGTCGAAAAAAGTCGGTGGCAAATACGAGAAGCAAGGCGAAGTGCCTATTGTGGTTCCTGTCCTGACGGATATTGCCGCTGTCGTTGCAGGTGCTAAAGTGACCGGTGTAGAAGACGGCCTGCCCACCTATGAGAGCGATATTGCCAATTGGGTTCAGTCGGCTATGCTGGCCTACGTGAAAGCCAATGCTCGTAACAAGCTGAAACCCGGTACCGCTGAAGTTAAGGATGGTTTGAAGATTCCTACTAATTGGGAGGAATTGTGCGCTGAGGGTGAGCGTGGCGGTAATGGCGCTGCATTGCAGTTGGCTCGTGAAGTTAAAGAAGCTTTCGCAGCATGGGCTAATACCCTTGGCAAGAGCGCAGCGACCGTTAAGGTTATGGTTTCTTACTTCAGCAACAAGACGGCATTGGAGCTTGCAACCCCGGACCATAAGGGTAAACTGAAAGCTTATGTTGAGCAGTTCGCTACTAGCTTGGATGAAGAGACGCTAGAGCGTTACCAGCGCCCTATTGAGAGCATCTTGGAAGTGTGCGATTCTGCTACCGCTGACTTCTAAGCCACTGCTTAGATTCTCCTAAAGAATGCCCGGCCTAAACAGTCGGGTATTTTTTCGTCTATATTTTCCGACAGACGGTAGTTGACATTCTAAACCATGAGCGTATAATATACATCAGAGCACAGAATAAGCTGGCTCTAGTTTCCAACAGACAAAGGTGTATATTATGAAATCCGCAATCAAGCTGGCTCAATTGGTCCTCTCTGATGTAGAGGCTTTTGGATTCTATGATGCTGCAATCATTGCTAAGAAGAGGCGTAAACTGAGCTTCCAACAAACCTACATGATGATGTTCGGCAAATACCCAACCCGCTAATTGGGAGAATCTAATATGAAACATGCACATCAATTATATTCTGAATTGCTCGAATTGCCAGTGGCTGAGATATGGTCTAATGGTCGCGGTAAATATTGGCTGGTAATCCAATCAATTAGAACTGGCGAATGGCTGCATTACAATATGATTGCAAAAGAAACGGCCCTTCGATTGAAAGCTAATAGACTCCGGTATAATGTTGATCGAGGAATGACAGTAGATAATCCGCACGATGATTAGATGCTCGAAAGAATTAGCCTACCCCGCCCGGTAGGCTTTTTTTTGGTCCTGCCGGCGGCGCGCGTATCAAAAGGAGCTCTCGCATTTTTCTAAACTTTTCTGCAAACATACATTATAATCTCTTCCTTAACGATCACAATATCAACCAGTTCTCCCCTTCTTGAGTAGCGACTTAGCAAGAACCTAAAGGGCCAAGGTCTGTGATAGAATGTCCCAAAGCACCTCCTGTGCCTCTTAAGTTTCTCTAAGGAGAAGATCATGAAAGAACGAATCAAAGCTTATCTGGCTGATGGACTCAAAGCCGCAGATGTAGCTACTATTCTTGGCTGCTCCCCAGGCTATATCTCCCAGCTGATGAAAAATGAGAACTTCAAAGCTGAGGTGGAGCAAGCTCTTATCACCAATCAGAAGCCAGCTGATGAGGTCTTGGAGTCTCGCTACCAGTCTCTTGAGCATAATATCGTCAAGCGGATGAACGAGGAGCTAGCTGGAGCTGAGATTGGTGACCTCACAAAAGCCCTTGACTCGGTTACTCGGGCTAATGATGCACGTTATAAGCGCAAGCATCCAGCAGCACAGCAGCCAGGCACTAACCTTACGCAAATTGCTCATATCTATCTGCCACAGCATGTCCTTCCTGCACCTGTAATGACTCTCAATGAGCGTTCTGAGGTAGTAGCTATTGATAATAAACCTCTGGCTCCTATGTCTGCTGGTGGAGTTAAGGATCTGTTTGCCAGAATGACTGTCCAGAAGCTTACCGAGAACAATGTTAACGAATTCGAGGCACCTTCTAATGTCACAAGAACCAATTCTGTGGAAACCGCAGCCAATGAAAGTACCAGCCAAGTCTCCGCTTACGGAAAGTAAGCAAGTTGCGCTCTTGAAAGCCAGCTCTAAATTGGCTGCTCTCTTCAAGGCACCACCTAAGGACTCTAAATGAGCGAGCTTGTAGCGGTAGAAGGCTCTACGGAAGCAGTACAAGCAGAAGTAAGTGCTCTTGCTGTAGATCTTACAGAGGCATATGAGCGTGGTAAGGTAGATATTAACTTCTTTGCAGCCATGATGCTGCCTACTGTTGTTATTTCTGCTCTACCTCCCTTCTATGTAGCCATCTTTAAGATGCTTACTAACAGGACTCCGGCCCAAATGCAGCGTATTCTGCGTTTTGCGCTGGGGCTTCCGCGCGGTCATGCTAAGACTACCTTCATTAAGATTCTAATTGCTTGGCTTATTGCCTACGATAAGATCACATTTGCTGTTGTTATCTGTGCTAATGGCCCTCTCGCAGAAGAGCTTGTGTCAGACGTTTCTGAGATGCTAGGATCTGATAATGCTGAAGCAATTTATGGCCGTTGGACAGATCAGCTGTCTACTGATAACAAAGAACTTAAGAAAGCGCTCTATCACAACCGTAATATTATCATTGCAGCCAAAGGAGCTGACTCGGCTATTCGTGGTATCAACGTCAAACACAATAGACCGGACCTTATTTTCTGTGATGATGCTCAGACTAAGGAGTGTGATGACTCCCCTACTGAGTCTCTTAAGTTTCGTAAACGCTTAGTAGCCACCTTTAAGATTATTGCTCCTCGTGGTGATCGTCTTATCATCTATGTTGGTAACATGTACTCTGAGAACTGCATGTTGTTCCAGCTTAAGAATAACAGCAAGTGGATCTCCTTTATCACTGGTGCTATTCTAGAGAATGGTGAGCCCCTCTGGCCTGAACTGCACTCTTTAGAGGAACTCTTAGACTCCTATATGCATGATCTGGAGCTAGGAGAAGCGGACGTCTGGTTTGCTGAGGTGATGAATGATCCTATTAGCAGGACATTATCTCTCATCGACGGATCTATTCCAGACTGTCCTTATGAATTTGAAGAGGAAGTTCCTGATGGCGTATTCATTACAGTAGACCCTGCTGGATTTAGGCTAGCTTCCGACGATAACGTCATTGCTGTTCACTATGTATATGATGGCAAAGGGACAATTCGTGAGATTAACGCTGGAGTCAAAGATCCAGAAGAACTTATTCTTGAGACTCTGCGTCTGGCTCTTAAGCACGGTGCTAGTCTTATTGGTATCGAAGACGCAGCATATCAGCAAACACTTCTCTTCTGGGTCAACAAGTACCTAAAGCTCTGGGGTCTAAGTGGCATTCACGTAGTTCCTCTGAAGCACAAGAACAGAAGCAAAGAGCAGCGTATTCGTCTATTTGTCGCAGAGATCAATGCCTCCAACTACTACATTCACACTGAGGCCAGGGCAACGTGGCTTTGGCAGGCTATGAAGTATAAAATAGGCAAGGACAAAAATAAGGATGACATACTAGATGCAACAGCATACGGCTTAGATGTACGCGCTGAGCACTGGCATCTGGTCACTAACCTTAGAAAAGCTGGCCTTTTCCTTGTATCACCCGGCGTTGTCGAAGATAACACCCCCTTTTAGGATCATTATGGCAACCGTAAACACCTCTGTTATCAAGCTAAAGAAGGAATCTCAGCAGTCTTTGCTGAGCTTTGTGCGTCGTATTACGGAGTATCATGTCCAAAATACCATTGATCTCCACAATAAGATGGACATTATCGACCGTGCATACGCTCGTTATACGGGTGATGCTGATACTATCATTACTGACGGTGGAGTTGACGTACGTGCAGCTGATGTATCTTGTGATGTATTCAACAGCGGAGATAAGATCACTCCTCCTGTTGTTGTTTCTCAGGTAGATTCTTATGTGGCGTACCTTGCTGATGTCTTTTGCTCTGGTGTTCCTCTGTTTCCTGTTGTCTCATCTCCTAGTACTCGTGTTTGGGCCGAGCAACTTGAGACACTACTAGATGACCATGCTAGTCTTGGTGGTTACGCTCGTCAGCTTCTCATGTTCTTGCGCGATGGGGTCAAATATAATTACTCTGGACTGGAAGTAGACTGGGATTCTATTACCCAGTTCTCTACTCTGAGTGATTATATGAGTGGCACTGGTCAGAAGGTCTCTAATACAGACAAGTTCTTCAACCGTCTGAAGCGTATTAACCCTCGCAACATTATCCGGGACCCATCTGTTCTGCCGGGTGATGTAGCTGAGCATGGCGACTTTGTAGGTTATGTCGAGCGCCTCTCTATGACGCAGATGAAAAAGTACCTTATCAAGATGCAGAAGCAAGATAGGGCCTTCAACATCACAGAAGCTATGAACTCTGGTCATGTTATGGGTATGCATGATGGTACTCATGTCTATACAGAGAATCCACAGATCAGCGAATATGTGACCAAGGATGGTTACACTAATCGTCGTGGCATAGACTGGGACGCCTACGCATCTGGTAGCAATAACCTTAAGAAGAAGAACCCGTCATTCGGTAATCAGTACGAGAAAGTTGTCTTGTATGCTCGGATTATCCCTTCTGACCATGGCATTGTTAGCCCTCAGCCTAATACTCCACAAATCTGGCGTATCGTCGTGGTTAATAACCAGTTCGTTGTGGCAGCTCATAGGATCATTAGTGCTTATGATTATCTTCCGATTCTTATTGGGCAGCCAATGGAAGATGGCTTCGGTGATCAAACTCAGTCTGTAGCAGAAGGAGAGATTCCATTCCAAGAAGGCGCTTCTAAGCTCTTTAACATTAGGTTTGCTGCTGCACGTAGGGCTGTCTCTGATCGAGCACTCTATAACAGCAACGTTATTAAAGCAAAGGATGTCAACTCTAAAGCTGCTGCTCCTAAGATTCCTGTCAACATCTCCCCACTGACTCCGGGAATGACTCTAAGCTCTGTATATCAGCAGATTCCTTTTGATATGCGAGGCACTGAGACTACTATCAATGACGCTCAGGTTATGATTGGCTTCTCTAAGGAGCTGCATGGTCTTAATAATGCCAAGATGGGCCAGTTCCAGAAGGGTAATAAGAGCGTAACGGAGTGGAATGATACTATGGGTGGAGCTGATAATCGGCTTCGTCTGCCGGCCCTTGTCCTAGAGTATCAAGTCTTTGCGCCTCTTAAGTCTATAATGACTCTTAACATCTTTCAGAACGGAGAGAATGTTGAACTTATTTCTCAGAAGACTGGCGAGGTTGTTAAGATCGACATCAATGAGCTTCGCAAGCATGTCCTTAGCTTTAAGCTGGCTGATGGCTACTCGCCTAAGTCTAAGATTGCTTCTACTGACATGATTGCGCAGGGTATGCAAATGATCGGTCAGTCTCAGATCCTGCAACAAAGCTTCGGTGCCTCTCTGCCTGGAATGTTCATTCACCTTATGTCTCTCGGCGGCGTCAAAGGTCTTGAGGAGTATGATCCTTCTAAGGCTGCTGCTACTCAAGCGCCTCCTGGCCTGCAAGATGCTTCTCTCCAAGCGCTACAAGCTGGTATGCAACCTCAACCTACTGCTCCTATGCAGCCTAACCCAGAGCTACCATGAAAATCTTTCCTGATCAAGTCTTAAGCGAGACTGAAGAAACTATTATTGCTGAGAAGCTTTCTGATCCAGCAGTCAAGAAGTGGCTTCACATCCTCGCTTACAATGTAGGCAAGTCTATCCTTCTATCTTCCCCCGGTGAGGGGCAGACAGATGAACAGTATCTCCGCGGTCTAGCTAACGCGAAGGGGCAGTTGAGTGTCATTGACACAATTCTGAGCTTTGAACAAGCTAAACAAAACGACGCAAGTCAATAATTTTTTAATCTCTAGGAGCTTTTATCATGTCCGGTTTCTTCGAATCTGTTGGTCTTACTAAGCCTGCCGCAGCACCTGTCCAACAACCTGCTCAACAGCAGAATAGTCAGCAACCTGGTGGCCAGCAAGGAGCTAATACTTCTGCTCAGCTTCCTGCTGGAGCTAATCAACCTAATGGCAATCCTACTCCGAACAGCAATGTCAATGGATCCAACCAAGCAGTTGATCCGATGGCAGCTTATGCTACAATGTTCACTAACAATCCAGATAAGCAAGGAGAAGTAGCTCCTTCATTTACTATTGACGGTAAAGTACTTGATACTGTTACTGGCCAATTGGATTTTACGAAGAACGTTCCTCAGGACCTTATGCAGAAGGCTATGGGCGGTGACATGAAGTCCTTTATGGATATCATGAATCACGTTGGACGTGAAGCTTATCGCAACTCGCTTACTCATAGCAGCGCAATGACAGATAAGTTTGTCGGTATGCGCGAAGAATTCAACGGTAAACGTCTCCCAGGTATGGTTCGTGAAGAGCTTACTATGGGGGAGATTACCGGTGGTGCCGGGGCTAAGAGTCCCATTGTTCGTCAACAACTCGTGGAGATTGCTAAGAAGTATCAAGCAGCTAATCCCGACGCGTCACCCCAACAGGTGGCAGCAGCGGCTAAGCAATATGTTGCTGATCTTTATGGAGCACTCAACCCGGAAACTTCTCCTGCTGCACAAGCTAAGAATAACCAAGCTCAGACTACTGACTGGGATTCTTATTTTGATGCAAATATGTAAATCCTCTTTTTATAGGAATCTGTATCATGTCCGTGTTCCAATCTGGCGTTTTTAACGCATCTACTGGCAACCCCGCAGAACTTAATGCTCGCTCGTTTGCAGGCACTATTCTGCGTCGTTTCCCTAATGGCTCTGCTCCTATCTTCGGTCTGACTTCTATGTCAGGTCGTAGCCGGGCTAAGAGTGCTACTCATGGCTACTTCAGCAAGACGATGCTCTTCGTTACGCTGGTGTCGGCTGCTGCCCTCGTTGGCGCTACTACCCTCGTGGTGGGTTCTACTGTCGGCGTTACTGCTGGCATGGTGTTGCATAATCCACGCACACAAGAGAACGTTCGCGTTACGGCTGTTGTGAACGCTACTGATCTTACGATCACCCGTGCATTCGGTCGTGTTGCAGCAGCTGCTATTAACTTGAGTGACGCTTGGATTCAGGTCGGTACTGCATTCGAAGAAGGTTCTAATCGTCCTACGGCTCGCCGTATGTCGACTGTGTACGTTGCTAACTACACGCAGATCTTCCGTAATGCTTGGGCTTTGACTGACACTGCTCGTGCTTCTGTTGCTGAGATGGGTTATAGCAACATTGCCGAGAGCCGTCAGGATTGCATGAGCTTCCATTCTGTGGATATTGAGTCGGCTCTGATCTGGGGCCAGGCTAAGATGGACACGACTGGAGCTACTCCGATTCACTCGACCCAAGGTATCTTGGATGCTATTGAGCAGTACGCACCTGCTAACAGCAATACCGCAGCAGCTACGACTTCGTATTCTCAGCTGGTTACGCTGGTGGAGCCTGCCTTCACTTCCTCTGCTAACGTCGGCAATCCTAAGGGACGTGTGCTGGTGGGTGATAACACGGCAATCAAAGTTATTACTGACATCGGTCGCAAGTCTGGTCAAGTGCAGATTATGCAGAACGAAACCCAGTTCGGTATGAAGTACACCAGCTTCTCTATGTACCAAGGTACTCTGGATCTGGTGATTCACCCGCTGCTGAATGGCCTGGATCGTGAAGGTATGGCTCTTATTCTGGACATGCCAGCCATTAAGTTGGCTTACATGGACGGGCGAGATACCAAGCCAGAAGATTACAACACTGGCGGCAAGATCGTGGAGAGCGGTGTGGATGCTGTGGGCGGTTCGCTGACTACTGAATTGGCTGTCGAGCTTATCAACCCCTACGCTTGCGCAGTGATTTATGGCTTGACCGCAGGTGTCGCTGGCGCCTAATAGTTTCATGGTGAGTTAGCCGTTTTGGCACCCTGCTACTCTATCCAGTTGGCTCCTCTGGGAACAATTAGAGTAGTAGGGCTTTTGCAATATAGGAGAATATCATGGGAATTTCTGAGCTTCTAGCTAAAAAAGCTGCCGCCGATGCAGCAACAGCATCCGTACAGCCTAAGATTCTAGCTGGTGTCGAAGGTTCTGTAGCAGCGCAACCACCTGCTCCTAAGGAACCAGAGACTGCAAGCAGTGCGGGCGAAGATCTTGCTAAGCAATACAAAGGTTATCCTGAGGGATCATACCTTATGCTGCGACAAAAGCATCTGATCCTGGCCTCTGGCGCTAAGGTCAAAGCTGACAAGCTCGGAGTCATTACTCCGGCCAACGAAGAAGAGAAGAAGATTCTCGAGTATCTACTGAAACAAGACCGAGGCCTCGTAGCCTTGATCCCAACTGAGGAATAAGTCATGAACTTCACGGCTATTGTCACTGAGATTCTGAGCATGACCAAACGCCCAGACAAGATTAATGACATTCGCCGTGAGGTGAATGCCGCTATCCTCTATTACTCTTCTGAGAGTGACTACCGTAGAGACTTGGTGGAGACGTCTATTGTAATCACACCAGCTGGCTACGAACGTATTCTTAAGCTCTCAGAACTTACACGCTTTCGTAAAGTCTCCTACATCAAATACGCAGGCACTCGTGTTTATGTAGAAGAACTAGACAGTCTCAAGCTTACCAAAGATTGTGATCTGGTCAATAAATGGTATCTCTCTGGGGATGCTATTAACATTAAGCTAAGAAGCTCAGCCGCTGCATTGGACTTCGGCTATTATCGTTACCCAGAATATAAGACTGATCTGCTTCCAAACTACTGGATGCTAGATGGCAACTGGAATGCTATTCTAGAACGTGCAGCTTCTGCTGTTTTTAACGATATTGGCGACACTGGATCATCTCAGGTCTCAGCTCGCAAAGCTTTGGAGGCTGCCAATATCTTCAGAAATGATAACACACGTGGAAGCCAGCATGACTGACTCAGAAATCGATAGTAACTTTGCTCAGCTTCGTGAAGATATTAAATCCATTGATGAAAAGCTGCAAGTAAGAGAAGCCACAGAGCGCGAGCTGCTAGAGATGTACACTAACATCAAGGGCTTCATGCGAGTTATGAGCTGGGTAGAATATTGCTCAGTGTGGATAGCTAAGATGAGTGTGGCTGCTGGCATTCTCTGGTTCCTTTTCCGCGAATCTGTTAAAGAAGCTATCAAGAAAACTGGAGAATAGAATGAGCTACTCTAGCCCAGATTATGCTAAGAAGAAAGGCGGAGGAGGTAGTGGTGGTCTGTCTGTGTCAGACATTATTGCTGCTATCTCCGTACCTTATTATGAGCCTATGATGGCAGAATTTGGGCTAGTGCTTTCTAGCGCAGGTGATCTCATGATGGGCCGGCAAGATAACATTGCATTGCAATCAAACTCGTAAGGAACATCATGTTTCATAAAAATGCCCTAGTAGGCGACATTCACATTGTAAATAACTGGACAGTGGCTGATCCTACTGCCCTTGCTGCTCTGACTCCAGTTGCAGGTGATGTTGGCAAGATTGCATTACAAGTTGCGCCATTTGCTCTGTTTGTTCTCCAAAAAGAAGTCGGACCTACGTGGGTATCTCTGACTGCACTGACGACTTCTCTAGCCGCCGGATCTGTTACTATTTCAGATTCAGGCGGCTATTTTACTGGAGCAGACGTTGAGGCAGCACTGCAAAAGCTTGGCGCAGATATTGCTATCCTAAACACCAGAAGCACTCAGTGCATTCCTATTGCTTGCAGTGACGAAGCTACTGCCCTCACAACTGGGACTGCTAAAGTAACATTTAGGATGCCTTACGGATTTACGCTAACTGCTGTCCGTGCCTCTGTTACAACAGCTCCAACAGGCTCTGTGCTAACGGTGGACATAAATGAAAACGGCTTTAGTATTCTTTCTACTAAGCTTACTATTGACGCAACAGAAAAGACTAGTACTACTGCTGCCGCCGCTGCTGTTATTAGTGACGCTGCACTGGGTGATGATTCTGAGATTACTATTGACATAGACACTGTAGGCAGTACTATTGCAGGAGCTGGCCTTAAAGTCTATCTTATTGGAGTTAGAACATGATCTCTAGAAATACTAGTATTGAAGCTGCTTTGAAAAGTAAGCAGCGCGGCATGCTGCTAAATCCCTTTAGATTCGGAGCTGCCTCTGGAGGTTTTCCTACTACTGGTTTAGTAGCTTATTACAGACTACAAGGTGACGCTAACGATGCTACTCCTGCAGGTCGTAATGCTATTTCTACAACCGGAATAAGCTATGCCGCTGCTAAAAATGGGAATGGTGGAGTATTTACTGCAGCTACCCCTGTAAGTATTACACTACCTAACACAGCTAAACTTCCTGATGATTATACCATAGCTGCTTGGGTAAAAGCAAGTGTGCTTAATCCACCTTCAGGTGCTCATGTTCTTTATGCAGACTGGTCAGGAGGCGGAAGAAACATTCTAGTAGTTCAAGTAGCCGGTGGAAATATTGAGTACACTAATGGAAATGGAGGATCTCTTAGTGACCCCTTACTTTTAGTGCCTGGGGTTCTTAACACTAGCACTTATACTTTCGTGGCTATCCGCAGAATTGGCAGTACTATTTCTCTCTGGAAAGATGGGGCTTTAGCAGCTACTTATGTAGGAGCTTATTCAGGTTCTACGACAGGAAATAACTGGAGAATTGGAGCTGATAATTCTAACTCAGCTTCTTTTGGATTTGATGGTATCATAGATGAGCTGGGTCTATGGGATATAGGACTTAGCCCTACTCAGCTTACTAATTTGTACAACGCAGGCGCGGGCTTGTTTTATTGAAAAGATCCTATGTCTACATTTAAAATCGTGATTGATCGAGTTCTTGGCCATGAAGGTGGCTACGTTAATGATTTCAATGATCCCGGTGGCGAGACTAATTGGGGCATTTCAAAGCGTAGCTATCCTAACGTGGATATCAAGAACCTTACTAGAGATCAGGCAGTGGCTATCTACTTCCGTGACTTCTGGACTCCTATTAAAGGTGAGAGGTTGCATGATGGCACGGCGTACCAGCTTATGGATTCTGCAGTTAATTCTGGTATTGCTCAATCTATTCGTTTTCTTCAGCGTGCTCTTGATGTAGCAGATGATGGCCACTTTGGTCCTAACTCTCTTAAGGCTTCTGAAGCTATGAGCGAGTCCGACCAGATTATGCGCTTTAACGCTGAGCGTATCGAGTTCATGACTAAGCTCAAGAACTGGAAGTATCATGGAGCTGGCTGGATGCGTAGGATTGCAGGTAACTTGCGCTACGGCGCTATTGATTCTTAAGAACCTTTAGAAAGAAAAATATGCCTATTCTTCCAGCTGTCTTAGCTCTTGCACAGTTTGCTCCTTCTATTCTGCGCTTCCTAGGCGTGGGTGAGAATGGGGCTCCTAAGGCTGTGCTTGATAAAATTGAGGAAGTAGCAACTTCTGTATCAGGGGCAACTACTCTTGATGAAGCTGTTACTATCTTTGCATCCAGTCAAGAGAAAGCTTACGAGTTCAAGATTCGTATGCTCGCAAATGATACTGAGATGGAGAAGCTCTATCTTGCTGATGTGCAGTCTGCTCGTGTGCGTGATACTGCGTTCATTACGAATGGCAAGTATAACCACCGAGCTAACATTATGTTCATTCTGGCATTTGCCATTGTGGCGTGGCTCTTCTACATTGTGTGGTCAGATCCTAATATCAACGAGTTTGCCAAAGGCGTAGTGACTCTTATCCTTGGTCGATTTCTTGGCTACTTGGATGCAATCTACAACTTTGAGTTTGGCTCTACGCGTAGCAGCAAAGAGAAGGATGCTACCATTAACCATCTCTCGGAGAATAAATAATGGCTACATCTGCCGCAGACCAGCTATATCCTCTAAGCACAGACAATGGCGTAGCTATTCCACTTGATATTGTTAGACCTCTGGGATCTATCAAGTGGACGGTAGCTTCTGGGGGTGATCTAGCTATTACTATCCCAGGCACTTTCGCACTTGTCAGTGTGTTTTCTAATGTCAACTGCCTGTTAGATTTCTCAAACACAGTGAGTTATCCAGCAGCAGATGCTACTAAGTAC
>LNFM01002087.1_pt1 | contig 43015 bp, 33 predicted proteins | sample 596031 | NCBI WGS metagenome assembly LNFM01 (sample SAMN04254537, study PRJNA301005) | activated carbon metagenome | isolation source: dual media filters at the Ann Arbor, Michigan drinking water treatment plant | place: USA: Ann Arbor
GGGATCGACAGCCGTCGCTCATAGCCGGACAGGGCCTGTCGGGTCTCGAGCTGCCGTGCCATCACGGCCGGGGTGGCTTCCGACGGATCGCGGCCCTCCTGCGCGCGTGCAAGTATCCGCGCTTCGAGCACTGCCCGCGGGGCTTCGCAGTCGAGAATCGCAAAGCTCGCGCCGCTCGCACTTGCGAGTTCGCGAAAGCGATCGCGTTGCCGGGCTTTCAGGAAGGTCGCATCGACTATCACGCTGTAGCCCTGGCGCAGGATGCCGCCGGCGAGCTGTGCGAGCCGCTCGTAGGTGGCGTCGGTCTGTTGTGCGGCGTAGAGGCCCGCGTCGTGTGCGCTGTGACTGGCGGCGTTGGCGGCGAGGCCGGCGAGGCGACGACGTTCGTGATCCGAGCGCAGATGGACGAAGCCGCGGGCGCAGGCGATGCGCGTCGCAATCCAGGATTTGCCACTGCCCGAGACCCCGTGCGTGATGTAGAGCGCGGGCGCGGGTCGCACGGCGAGATACCGCTGCGCGAGCTCGAGATGCCTTGACGCCCTGTTCGTCTGCTCGGCATCAGCGGGTCCGAGGCAGGCGACTTTCGCGCGCACGATCGTGCGGTAGACGAGGTAGAGATCCAGCACCGACAGCAGCCCGTAGTCGCCGCTGGCGACGAGATAGTCGTTCAGCAGCTGGTTGGCGAAGATGCCGTGCTCGTGGACGTCGAGATCCATCAGCAGAAAGGCGAGATCGCTCGCGGTGTCGATGTAGCGCAGTTCATCACTGAATTCGATGCAGTCGAACGGCTGCCATCTGCCGCCGTGACGCACGATGTTCGTCAGGTGCAGATCGCCGTGACAGTCGCGAATATGACCGCTCTGCACGCGGTCCTCGAGCGCTGCCACGCGCGCGGCACAGCACTCGGCAAGCACCTCGCGCAGGCCGGTGGGGTCGGCGCCTGCGCCCGCCAGCACCTCCAGGCCGGTCAACAACTGACTGCGCACGAGCGGCGGTGCACCGAAGTCGCCGGGAATTGGTGCACTGCCGGCCCGCTGGTGCGTGTGCGCCAGCAGCTGTGCAATCGCCGTGATGTCCTCACTGCGCACGCTGCCACGCGCGAGCGCGCGATCGAGGCGATCGTCGGTTGCAAAGCGTCGCATGCGCAGCGCGTACTCGAGCGCCGGCGCCGGGCCCGCGAGAACGCCGCCGGCGGCGACCGGCAGCACGTCGAGATAGAGATCGGGGGCGTAGCGACGGTTCAGCGCCAGCTCGAGTTCACAGAAGTGCCGGCGACGCGCGAGCGTCGAGAAGTCGAGAAAGCCGAAGTCGACCGGCTTCTTGAATTTGTAGGCGTAGGCGCCGGCCAGCAGCACCGTGGAGATATGGGTATCGAAGCGTTCGGTGGTCAGGCCTTCCGCGTGGAAGCGCTGCGCCACTGCATTGACCAGGGATTCCAGTGCATCGACATCGGGCGACGTCATCGGCGGGGCGCCGTGATCGCGGGGCTGCCGGCGGTCAGTTGCGCACGCAAGGTCTGCTTGGCGTTGAGGCTCGCGTCAGGCTGGCTCATCGGGCGCTCCCGTCTACGGTGCGCACGGCCGTCAACCCGATTCGACCGCCGGCACCACGTCGACGGTGTCGCCGTCGGCCAGCGGGGTGTCGAGCGTGTCGTCGCGCACCAGTGTCTCATTGTGGAAGACCATGATCACAGGATTCAGTTCGCGCGCATTGAGCCAGATCAGCGAGGTCAATACCGGATGGCTGGCGACGACCGCTGCCAGACCCTGACCGACCGTGGCGGCGCTGACGTGCAGCGTGCGAAGGCCGCCGATGCGCGCGGCAAAGGTCGTCGGCAGGCGAATGCGGGCGCGGGGCGGCAGCACGGGGGAGCTTTCAGGCTGCATCGATCGCCTCCAGCGGGCAGGGGCAGGAGTCCGATTATTCACTTCAGCCGCCACTGCTGCAACGCGCCTGCACTCGCCGCCTGCAGCGTGCCGGATTAGCATGTCACGCCTGTGCACCGGAGACTGCATGTCATGCTCAACCGTCGTCCGTCTTTCCGACTGCTGGCCGTTCTCGGCCTGTGGTCAGCCCTGTGTCCTGCGCTGAGCCCGGCGCAGCAGTCCGGCGTCGATCAGTGGAACAGCCTGCTGAAACCCCATTACTTCAAGGACGTCGTGCTGGTCGAAGACAAGTCGGTGTTCGATCTCGTCACGCCGTATCGCGCGGAGGACGCAGCGGTCACGCCGGTACGCATCAAGGCCGCGATCGCACAGACACCCGAACGCTACATCGACACGATATACCTGTTCGTCGATCAGAATCCCGAGCCGCTGGTCGGCCGCTTCCGGTTCACGCCCACGGCGGGCCGCGCGGATCTGGCGCTGCGCGTGCGCATCGATCGCTATACGAATGTGCGTGCAATCGCGGTGCTGAACACCGGTGAGCACCACATGGTGACGACTTTCGTGAAAGCGCAGGGCGGCTGCGCCGCGCCGCTCGCGACCGACTACACCGCGGCGATGAAGCACGCGGGCGAGATGCAGTTGAGGACACTCGGCGCGCCGGTCGACGGTGGCATCGCGACGCAGCTGATGATTCGGCATCCGAACGTGACGGGCATGCAGATGGATTACAAGATATACGCCGTGCGGCCTGCGCACTACGTGAAGCAGTTGCGCATCGCGGTCGACGGCGAAGAAATCCTGCACGCAGAGACCGGCATCTCGGTCAGCGAGGATCCAAGTTTCCGTTTCTTCGTGCGACCGCGCGATGGCGGCACGTTGACGGCCGAAGTCACCGACTCGAAAGGTCGGCAGTGGACGCAGACGCTCGAACTCGCGGACGGTGGCGGCGTGCCTTGAAGCCCGTCGGCGGGGTTCATCACGGACAAAAAAAAGGGCGCCTCTCGGCGCCCCTTTCGTCATCGCCTCACTCAGGCTTTCGCGCGGAGCCTGGCGACGTTGCTGCCGCCAATGCGGTCGCTGAAGTTCGGCCACACCTTTTCGGTCAGCAGCTTCAGGCTCTTCATGCAGTCGGCCTGCGGCATGTGGTTGTAGATGAACATCCAGAAATAGTCGACCGGCAGATCCTTCAGCAGCTTTTCGAGCTTCCGGTTCACGGTGTCCGGGCTGCCGTGAATCACGAGGCCGCGCTCCGACAGTGCTTCGAACGTCGCCGGCGGATCGAACGGGCCTTCGCCCGGACCCGCGATGGCGCCGTTGAAGCCGAATGGCACGAAGAAGTTGTTCCAGATGAAAGCGCCGGCTTCGCGCGCGATGGCTTCTGCTTCGGCATCGGTGTCGGCCACGATGATTTCACGGCTCATCGCCATGCCCTGACCGTACTTCAGGTTGCGACCGGCTTTCGCCGCGGCCTTCTGGCCGGCTTCGAAGTGGCCCTTGACGATGTCCGGGTGCGTCATGATCGTCACCGGAATGATGCCGCGTTCCATGCCCCACGCGATTGACCGTTCGGAGGTCGCGAACGGCATGAACAGTTCCGGGATCTGCTTGTTGAAAGTCGGCGGTGCGATGCCGATTTCAACGATCTCGTCGTTGTCGTTCAGGCCCGCGCCGTACTTGCGCGCGACTTCGTGCGCCATCCACTTGATCGGCTTGCCGGGGATCTGCCAGTGCTTGCCCTGGAAGCTGAACACGTCCTTCGTCCACGCGTTCATGATGATCTCGAAGTGCTCTTCGAACAGCGAGCGCTTCAGTTCTTCGTAGTCGGCGCCTTCACCCGGTTCCTGCAGACCGACCTGCTGGCCCAGCACGTTGACCCAGCGCGGCTGGTAGCCTCGCGCAAAGCCGGCGAACACGCGACCCTCGAGCATCTGCGACACCATCGCGATGTTTTCCGCGAGGTTGATCGGGTTCTGGGACGGCAGCACGTTGCCGAGCTGCCCGAACTTCATGTTCTTTGCCTGCATCCCGAAGTAGAGGTCCAGGATGACGGGGTTCGTCGAGACTTCTTCGCCTTCGATGTGGAAATGATGCTCGGTGAAGCCGGCACCGTAATAGCCGTTTTCATCCATGTAACAAATCTGTTCGGACAGATTTTTCAGCATCGACTGATAGAGATCAGTCCGCTTGCCAGCCATGCCTTTGACGATCTCTTCTTTCGTGCCGACCGACGGCAGGTAGAAAGCACCTACTTCCATGACAGTCTCCTCAAGTTTTCTTGCCGCGGTGGGGCTTGGAAAGCCGCCCGGGCTTGCACATTTGACCAAGGGCGGCGAGCGTACTACGGGGTTGCGAGCAGCGTCCATCGGCGCCGTCCGCCGGGATTTTTGCTGCGGCGCGGAGCATCGTCAGGTGTCGCGTTCTGCTACAGCTGAGCCGCCTTGAAGGTGTCGCAGGCCGCGAAATCACCGCTCTCGAAGCCCTGCGTGAACCAGCGGACGCGCTGGGCCGACGAGCCATGGGTGAATGATTCGGGCACCACGTAGCCCTGGGCCTGCCGCTGCAGCCGGTCGTCGCCAATCGCGGTGGCGGCGTTCAGTGCCTCTTCGATGTCGCCGGGCTCGAGGATGCCGCGCGTACGCTCGGCATGATGCGCCCACACGCCCGAGAGGCAATCGGCCTGCAGTTCCATGCGGACCTGCAGCCGGTTGCCGGTGGCTTCGTCGACCTGTGCGCGGCGACGGTGCACCTGGTCGGCGATGCCGAGCAGGTTCTGCACGTGATGCCCCACCTCGTGCGCGATCACATAGGCCTGGGCGAAGTCGCCGGGCGCATTGTGACGGTCACGCAGGTCCTGGTAGAAACTGAGGTCGATGTAGACCTTGCGATCTGCCGGGCAGTAGAACGGCCCCATCGCGGCCTGCGCGTGGCCGCAGGCCGATTGCACGGCACCGCTGAACAGGACGAGGCGGGGCGGCTGGTACTGTTCGCCCGCGGCCTGGAACAGCGCCTGCCAGGTGTCCTCGGTGTCGCCGAGCACCACGGACACGAATTCGGCCAGCGGGTCGTCGGCGGTCACCGCCGGTGCGCCGGCCGGTCCCTGCTCCTGCGGGGCCTGCTGCAAACCCGTCTGCAGGATCACCGACGGGTCCACGCCGAAGTACAGGGCGATCAGCACCATCACCACCATGCCGAGGCCACCGCCCTTGACCGCCATGCCGCCGGTCCTCATCCCCCGCCGGTCTTCCACGTTGTTGCTGCGTCTGCCGGTCCGCCATTTCATTGCGAGTCTCCGTCGGGTTGCGTCGGCGCCGCACGGGCGGGACCGGTGAGAGTGGCGCCAGCCTACACGCTGGCAGCCCCGAAGATCAGTCGCAGACGCGCGTCGTGAAAACGGCCTGTCAAGCGCGTTGACAGCTTTTTCAGAATGAATATCTATGAAAAACAGATGGTTGGCGTGAATCCGGTCTGTTTCCGGAAATATTACCGGAGGATCTGTCCACGCTTTTTACAACCGGGTGCCGGACCCCTTCGTCAGCTTGCGCCCAAGCGACTGAACTGACAGGGAAAGATACCTGCGAAGCGGGAGTGGCGCGAAGCTTGCTCACACTCTCCACACACCGCAGGACGCGGCCACCCATCGATAGAGCAGTTCAGGTTATCGGAGCTTCACGCATGAAAAGAACACTACACGTCTCGGTTGCCGCGCTGTTCGGGGCGCTCGGGTTCACCCATTCGGCGCTGGCCATCGTGGCCGATACCGCCTGCCCGCCGCAGTCCGGTTTCCAGACCTCGGCGGTGCCGTCAGCCGTCAGCGATGCCGGCAACGGCAACAAGCTGTACGAGTTCCGGGTCTGCAATACCTCCGAGCAGCAGTTCGATCCGGAAACGGAGCGTCAGATCCAGAATGTCATCCGCGACTGGGAACTGCCGTTCTTCGGCTCGGCCATTGGCAGCGATGCCTCGCAGATCTCCAACATCACCGCGCCCGAAGGCTGGAGTTTCTCGATTGAGGAAATCGGCGTCGTCAACGAAGAGACCGGCTGGGAAGGCGTCGCCGAGTGGCAGACGGACGGCGATCCGTGGAAGGCGTTCTTCGACACGCTGTTCGAAGGGGCCGACAACAACCCGTACAACGACGTCACCCACGTGCTGCACTTCTACACCGGCGGCTGCGAGGGCGGTTTCGAGGGCGGCCTGTTCTGCTTCGCGAACAACCCTATTTTCGAAGGCCAGTCGCTCGACGGCTTCAGCTTCGAATCCCCGTTCGGCACGTTCAACGCGCCGTACCAGGCGTCGTGGCTCGAACTGCCGGTGCGCACGGGCGACCCGGACTTCCCGCTTGCCGGCGCCACGAACCCGACGATCGAAGCGGCCTGCGCGGCCACCTCGAACAACTGCGGTCGCGGCAATGCCATCCCGGAACCGGGCAGCCTCGCGCTGCTGGGCCTCGGCCTCGGTGCGCTCGCCCATCGCCGTCGTCAGCGCAAGACCGTCTGATCGAACAACGACAACGACGACCAGGCTTACGGGGTGGCATGTCCACCCCGTTTTTATTTCCGGGTTTGCATCTCGTTGCACACCGGCCCGTCCCGATGCCGGGCGACCGGCGGCGACTGTGCTAAGTTCGGCTGATGCTGCTGCGCCACGCACGACCCTGCCGAATCCCGCATGAGCCGCGACCCTGCCGTGAGTGACGCCAGCGCCCTGGCCGCATGTCTGCGACAGCCCTTGCCGCTCGTCGGCGGCTGGTCGCTGTGGCGCCTGTACGCGTTGCGTGGCGCCGGCTTCCCGGTGGCGCTGCTGTCCGCGTTCACCGATGCGCCGCTGACGAAAGCCATCGACACCGTGCTCGACGCGGAAGCCGGCCTCGCGCGCGCGCGCCAGGCACTGCAGGCGCATTGCGCCGATCAGCGGCCGCGCGACACGACCGATCCGCGTCGGGTCTATCGTCATGCGTTGCAGGATCTGCAGCGCCGGCGGCCGATCGCCGTGCCGCCGGAGGATCCCGCGGCGCAGCCGCTGCTTGCCGACTATCACGCAGCGCTCGCGGCCGTGGCGGCCGCACAGGACGCCTATCGGCGGCAATTTGCGGTGACCGATCTGCGGATGTCGCAGGCCGCGCGCGAGGTCGCGAGCGAAGACCGGTTCCGTGCGGCTGTCGCCTGGCAGAACTCACGCGCGCTGACCCTCCTCACCCAGCATTATCGCGACGTGCCCATCCCCGGCGTCGATGGTCGCGAGCGCAAGTACCGACGACTCGTCGCGCGCTACACACAGCGCTATGCCGCGAAGAACGAGCAGGTGGGGTTCTTCGGGCCGGTGGGCTGGGCGTCGATCGCCGGCACACACTCGCAGCTGAAGGCCGGCGTCGAGGTCGTGCGCACGGTGCAGCCCTATTACGAGTACTGGGCGCTCGACGCCATTGCCCGGCGGGTGGCCCGGCGCGCCGCCCCGGCGCTGGCGCCGCGCCTGTCGGCTTCGGCGCGGATCGGGCCGGAAGGCCTGGTATTGCCCGATACCGAGCTGCCGCTGGATGCGGTGCAACGCGAATTTCTCGGTGCGCTCGACGGCACACTGAGCGCGCGCGAGATCGCGCAGCGCTTCGCCGGTCGCCCGGACACGGGCCTTGCTGAACCTGCCGCGGTGTATGCCCTGCTGGCCCAGCTCGCCGCGAACGACATCGTCGACTGGCAGCTGCCGCTGCCGGTGACGGTGCATGCCGAGCGCGAACTCGAGGCCGCCATGGCGCGCCTGCCCGGCATCGACGATCTCGCGGCGCGCTGGCGTGAACTCGAGACGCTGCGCGCCGGCATCGCCACGGCGCCGGCGGCCGAACTGCCGGCGCGCATCACCGCGTTCGAAGCGGCGTTCACCACGCTCGCCGAAACCCCGGCGCATCGCCTCGGCGGCAGCGCTTACGCTGGCCGCACGCCGTTGTATCCGGATGCGCTGCGCGATGTGGAGCTGACGCTGGCCGAGCCGATCTTCACGACACTCGCGCCGGCGCTGGCGCCAATCCTCGACGGCGCCCAGTGGTTCTCGCAGCAATTGCTCGAGCAGTATCAGGCATTCGCCGTGTCGATCTGGCGCGAGCTGCGCGGCGGCGCCGCCGTGCCGCTGGCGGAACTCTGGGGCGCCCTGCAACAGGAGACCGAAACCGCGCTCGCGATCGGTGACGATGTCGTCGATCAGCTGCAGGAGAAGTGGCGCGAGATTCTCGACATCGACGAAGCCGCGCACGAACAGTGTTTCGATCCCGCTGAGGTCGGTGCGCGCGCGCAGGCGGTGTTCGCGCTCGATGCGCCCTGCTGGTCGGGCGCGCGCTTCCAGTCGCCGGACCTGATGCTTGCAGCCACCGGCCTCGAGGCCTTCGCGACCGGTGACTGGTTCGCCGTACTTGGTGAAGTGCATCCCTGTACGAACCTGATGATGCAGACGGTCACCGGCAAGCTGTGTCCGTGCCGCGAGGAGGCGCTGGCGGCCACCGCGCGCGTGCAGACTGAACCGGAACTCGTGCCGGCGACGGCGCGCGATGCGCGCGGTCACCGCACGAGCTACAGCCTCGAACTGCCGCACGACGTGACGATCGAACACGGCGGCAACCGCGCGTGGTCCGCACCCGACCACACCGTGCGGCTGGCCGATTTGCAGGTTGCCGACCGCGGGCATGGGCCGGTCGTCGCCACGCGCGATGGCGGTCGCGAGTGGCCGCTCGCGCAGTTCATCGGTCCGCAACTGCGTTCGATCGGCATCAACCGCTACAAGCCGCTGCGCGTTGGTGCGCATCTGCCGCGGCTGCGCATCGGGCGGCTCGTGCTGCAGCGGGAATCCTGGCAGGTGCCGGTGTCGGCGCTCGACTTCGTGCGTCTGCACGATCGCGCGCAGCGCCTGCTCGCGTTGCGACGCTGGGCGCGCCAGCTCGGCCTGCCGCGCCACTGTTTCTACCGCATTCCGGGCGAACTGAAACCCTATTATCTCGATCTCGAATCGCCGCTTTACTGCGAACTGTTCGCCGACGGCGTCCGGCAGGCCGCCACCGACGGACGCGTCGGCATCAGCGAAATGCTGCCCGATCCGGCGCAGTCGTGGCTGACCGACGGTGCGGGGCGGCGCTACACGGCCGAATTGCGCATGGCCGCACACACGCGCACATGAGCGGATGGTTCGACAGCCTGCCCTTGCCGCGCTCGGTACTGCAGGGCGTCGTGTGGCCGGCCGTGATGACGGGCGAAGCCGCGATCGTGTTCGCCCTGCTCGCGCAATTGCAGCAGGCCGAGCGTCTCGCGCCGGCCGCGTTGCACGGATTGCAGCAGCGCCAACTGCGGACGCTGTTCACCCACGCGCAACAGACGGTGCCCCACTATCGCGACGCGTTGCGCCACTGCACCGCTGAGGACTGGTCGCGCGTGCCCATCCTCGAACGCGCCGGCTTGCAGCAGGCGGGCGCGGCGCTACGCAGCACCGCGACGCCGCAGGCCCACGGGCAGTGGCAACTGATCAAGTCATCGGGCTCGACGGGGCGACCGGTCGAAGTCGAGAAGACGGCGTACACCGGTGTGCTGATGAAAGCGCAGATGCTGCGCGAACATCTGTGGCATCAGCGCGATTTCTCGCGCAAGCTCGCCGCCATCCGGGTGGCGAAAGGACAGGCGGCGGCGCAGCGTCTGCCCGGGATTGAAGCGGCGGGCTGGGGGGCGGAGACGGCGATGCTCGACATGCAGGGCCGCGGCGCGCTGCTCGACCTCGCGGTGCCGATCGCCGACCAGTGCGCCTGGCTGCGCCAGCAGGCGCCAGCCTACCTGCTGACCTATCCCTCGAATCTCAAGGCGCTGCTGGGCCATGGTCTCGAGGCGTGGCCGACGCTCGTGCACGTCAAGACGGTCGGCGAGATGGTCGATGCGGAACTGCGCCTGCGTTGCGCAAGCCAGTGGGGCGTGCCGATCGTCGATGAATACAGTGCGCAGGAAATCGGCTCGATCGCGATTCAGTGTCCCGATCATCCGCACTACCACGTGCAGGCCGAAGGGGTGTTCGTCGAAGTGGTGCGCGAGGATGGCTCGGCCTGCGCGCCGGGCGAGGTCGGGCGCGTCGTCGTCACGCCACTGCACGAGTTTCGCACGCCCCTGCTGCGTTATGCCGTCGGCGACTACGCCGAGGTCGGCGGCCCCTGCGACTGCGGCCGCGGACTGCCGGTGCTCAAACGCATCCTGGGCCGCGTGCGCAACATGATCGTCCTGCCCGACGGCGGTCGCCGCTGGCCGCTGGCCGGCGATGGCCGTTACCGCGACATCGCGCCCGTGCTGCAATACCAGTTCGTGCAGACCTCGCGCGAAACGTTCGAGGCGCGCATCGTCAGTGAACGCGACCTCACGCGCGACGAGGAGCAACAACTCGCCGACTGGATCCGCGAACGCCTGGGCCACCCATTCCGGATCGAGTTTCACCGCGTACCGGAAATCCCGCGCCATGCGAGCGGCAAGTATGAGGACTTCGTGTGCGAGATCGGCTAGCGGGCGGCTGATACAGCTTGTCCGAATCGCTGAGCGCCAACATCGATCACTTGCACGCGTTCGCGCGCAAACTCCGGGTCACCGCGTAGATTGCCGTGAAAGCGCCTGTCCAGCGCCTTCGTGTCACCCGGGTGTAGCGCGCAGCGCGGAACCCGGGAGCGGCCTGTCAGACGCCGCAGATCCCGGGTTCCACTGCGTTGCACCCGGGCTACCCCGAGCTTGCGTGAGGCCGGCTGATCCCCGAAGCCCAACATGGTCGGCGGCATGCCCGGGCGCGCACCGGGAGCGGGATGAGGACACATGCGGCGCGGCGACGGTGTCTCGCATCTGCGCAGCCGCATGCCGCGCTCTCGCGTCAGGGCGTCGCCGGGTCGTCGTAGTGTTCCGACACGAAGATCTGATACTTGCCGCTCGCGTCGCAGGGAATATGGGGTTGCCACGCGAGATGCAGCGGCAGCCGGTCGGCGTGTGCTGCCCAGGCGTCGCGCAAATCGCGCGTGAACGCCCGATCGGGTGGCCCGTCCGTACCGAGCACGAGCGTGAAATGTCCGGCACGGGCATGTCGGATCTGATACTGCGTGATGCCACGCCACGCGGTCCGTGGCAGGGCTTCGAGAAGTTCGCGCAGGGCGCTTTCCTGTGCGTATACGCCGGCCGGCAGGGACGCGAGGTGCAGCCGGCGGCCGACGATCTCGGCGAAGGCGGGCAGTGTGCGCCCGCACGGACACGGACCATCGGCCACGCGCGCGAGATCGCCGCTGTCGTAGCGCACGAGCGGCATCGCCGGATTCGTCACGCAGGTCAGCAACAGGCGACCCTGTTCACCCGGGGCGCAGGGGAGGCCGTCGGCGTCGACGATCTCGAACAGGCAGTGCTCGCCGTGCACGTGATACCGGCCGGCTTCGGGGCACCGCACCGCGACCAGGCCGAACTCGTTGAGCCCGTAGTTCTGGTGCAGTGGAGCGCCCAGCGACCGCTCGATGCGCCGTCGCATGTCGGGCGTCACCTGATCTGCAATCGCGAGCAGCGCGTCGAAGTGCTCGAGACCGTTGTCGGGCGCAGCCAGCGCGAGGTGTTCGAGCATCGCGGCGCGTGCGAGCAGATGCCGGGGCCGTTCGCGCAACAGCCATTCGAGCTGGACTTCGATCGGTGACATCGAACTGAGGCACAGGTAGGCGCCCGTCTCGAAGTACTCGCCGAGACCGGGCCAGGTCTCGAGGCGCAGCGCCACACCGGGTTCGAGTTCGCGGCCCGCGTCGTCACGCGGTAGAGCCGCCGCCGTCTTGATCGCCGCATAGGGCGCGGCCGGATCGAACCTGAACCAGCGCAGCTGACGCTGGCCGAGCAGGCCCTGCAGACGCAGGCTGTTCGCGGTGTGCCAGATTTCGACAGGCTGGCCCGTCGTGCCGGAGGTTTTCGTCGCGCCGGCCATGCGCTCGCCCTGTGGCAGGCGGCGACTGCGCAACAGGTCACCCCGATCGCGGACCTCTCGACGTTCGAGGACCGGCAGTCGTGGCAGATCGGCCGGCGTGAAGCGCGCCAGATCCCGCGCCGACAGTCCCGTCAGTGACTGGCGAAAATGGGGCACGGCTTCCCGCGCATGCGCCAGCAGCCGCTGCAGGGACACGGCGGCGCGCGCCGCATGGTCGGCCGGTGCCGCGAATTCCGCGTCGACCAGCCGCGTGAACCAGTCGACCTGCGCATACGCCGGGCGTAGTCGCCAGCGGCGCTGCTCTGCCAGTTCGCGCTCGCGCGAGGTGGCCACCGATGCGTCAGTAGGCGAAGGCATAGGGCGTCAGTGGCGTATCGTCAGCGCCGGCGAGTCTTGCGGCTGCGTTCTCCAGCCAGGGCTTCATCCGGAAATTGATGCGCACTTCGCAATCGTCCTGCACCTGCGCCAGGAACCGCAGCGCGCGCGCCACCGTGGCGACGGCATCGCCGGTTTCACCGCGCGCGGTCAGCAGGCTCGCGAGCAGCATCGCGCTGTTCAGGCATTCGACCGGGAAGCGGGGGGATTCGGCGGCGGCGGCCGTGCGCAGCCAGCCGAGTGCGTCGTCTATCAGCCCCTGCTGGTACAGGGTGTAACCGAGAAACCAGTGATAACGATACCAGTGCGGATCGCGCGCAATCGCGCAGGTCATGCGCGCGGTGTAGAAATCGAGCTTCCACGCATCCTTGGCCGGATCGGGCAGATGACGGATGACGCGATTGCCGATCCAGGCCGCAGCGTGGCCGCGCGAGCGCAGGTCGACCTGCACGTTTTCGTGGGCGCAGCCGGTGCTGAGCAGGCCGTGCCGGTAGAGGCAGAGTTTGTAGTCTTCGACGACGCTGTCGCCGCGATAGGTGTGCCACGGAAAGAAATAGCCGGCGAGCGACGGCGTATCGGGCATGGCGAGCAGGGCTTCGAGATCGGGCGCATCGATTCTCTCGTCGGCGTCCAGGCTCAGAATCCATGGCGCATCCAGCGCCGCGTGCGCCTGGTTGCGTGCCGGTGCCTTGCTGTTGCAGTTGGCGCCATCGAGTGCGCCGCGCAGCACCTCGATGCCATAGCGCGCGGCGAGCAACGCCGGGGTGCCGTCGGTCGACCCGGTATCGACGATGACGATGTCTCTGAGGAGATCGACGATCGGATCGAGGCAGTCGGCGATGCGGCCGATCTCGTCCCTGACGATCATGCACAGCCCGATTTCCATGTCAGCCGCTGGTGTCGTGATGATCGGCCATACTCGTTGGCATCACGGCCCCTGACAATCGTCGACTTGAAAACATTTGCAAGCCGGCATGCGCACGGCTGCCAGCAATCCGTGTCCGACCTGTCCGGTGTGAGCGTTCAGACATGGGTGGGCGAGTGCGGTGGTCGTCGGCCGCGGGCAGGGTTGACCCGCGCGCGGCAGCATTCGTGTGTCAGGCGGCGGCGCGCTGCATGTCGAGCGCGTTGCGCACGGCATCGAACTCGAACTCGAGCACATCGAGCTTGAGCGCCGTGCCTTCGAGCTTGCCGAGGCGGCCCTGGTTCTCGAGTTCCTTGCACAGCTCGCTGAGCTTGCCGGCGCCGAGGTTCGCGCTGCTGGACTTCAGGCTGTGGGCGGCGCGCTGCAGGCGCAGGGCGTCGCGTGTTTCGACGGCCGCGCGGATTTCGGCGATGAGCTTCGGGGCTGCCTCGAGATAGATGTTGATCACGCGCAGCAACACCGGTGGCGCGCCGTCGCGCTGCAAGGCCTGGATGCGTGCGATCGCGGACTGGTCGAGGACCGCCGCATGGCCCTGGGCGAGTTTGGCCACAGGGCGTGCTGCCGTCGTCTGCCCAGCGGCAGTCGTCGGCTGGGTACTCGATATCGGCAGCCAGCGCGCGAGCATCAGCGCCAGCTGTTTCTGCGTGAACGGCTTGGCCAGATAGTCGTCCATGCGCGCCGCGAGGCAGCGCTCGCGATCGCCCTCGAGCGCGCTTGCCGTGAGCGCAATGATTGGCAGACGCTTGTCGCCCTGCTGCTCTTCGTGGGCGCGGATCGCCGCCGTGGCCTCGAGGCCGTCGACCTCCGGCATCTGCACGTCCATCAGGATCAGGTCGAAGGGATCGTGCAGCTTGTCGAGCGGTGCATCGACGATGCAGCCGATGGCTTCCTGGCCGTTGTCGACGACCTCGACGCGACACCCCAGATTCTCGAGCAGGGTGCGCGCGAGCTCCTGGTTGACGGGGTTGTCTTCGGCGACCAGCACGCGGCCGTTGAAGCGCGGCAGTTCGTCGCCGAGCCCGGCGTCGGCCAGTTCGTCCATCGTGCGGCTGAGCGGCCGGGTCATGTCGAGCGCGTCGGCCAGCGCATCGTAGAGTTCGATCTGGCGCACCGGCTTGGTCAGGAACGCGGCAATGCCGGCGTCGAGCCACTGTCCCGTTTCCTCGAAATTGCCGACCGTGCTCAACATCACGAGCTTCAGTCGCGGCACCTTCGGGTTGCGCTTGAGCGCCACGGCGAATTGCAGGGTCTCGCCGGCAATCTTCTTGTCGAGCACCATGACCTCGTAGGGGTCGCGGGCCTCCGCGGCGCGTTCGAGTTCGGCCATCGCGGCCTGCGCACTGTCGACCGTCGTGCAATGGGCTTTCCAGACCTTGAGCTGGGTCGCGATGGCCTCACGGCTGGTCTTGTTGTCTTCGGCCACCAGGACCCGGCGACCGAGCAGCAGACGGTTGCTGGAGCGCGAGCGCCCGAGCGCGACCGGATCTTCAGCCAGCAGCTCGCAGGTGAACCAGAACGTCGAGCCTGTGCCGGGCCGGCTGTCGACGCCGATCTCGCCGCCCATCAGGCGCGTGAGCTGTCGGCTGATGGCAAGGCCGAGACCCGTGCCGCCGAACTGGCGTGTCGTCGAACCGTCGGCCTGCGAAAACGAATCGAAGATTTTCGACTGATGCTCCGGTTTGATGCCGATGCCGGTATCGCGCACCTCGAAGCGCAGCGTCGATTTCTGGCCGTCCTCGCCAGCGTCGACGATGACCTTCACGCCGACCTCGCCGCGCTGCGTGAACTTCAGCGCGTTGCCAATCAGGTTGGTCAGGACCTGCCGCAAGCGATCGGGGTCGCCGCGATACACCGAGTGGGCATCCGGCGGAAACACGCAGACGAAGTCGACTTCTGCGCGATGCGCACGCTCGGCGAACATCACGCCGAGATCCTCGATCAACTGCCGCATGTCGAACACCATCGACTGCAGCTCGAGCTTGCCGGCCTCGATCTTGGAGAAGTCGAGGATGTCGTTGATGATCGACAGCAAGGCTTCGCCCGAGCGATGAATCGTGCGCGCGAAATGACGCTGCTTGCGATTCAGGTCCGTGTTCAGCAGCAGTTCCGTCATGCCCAGCACGCCGTTCATCGGCGTGCGGATTTCATGGCTCATGTTGGCGAGGAATTCGGCCTTGGCCGAGGCGGCCTGCTCGGCCTGGACCTTGGCGGCGACCAGGCTGGCCTCGACCGACTTCTGACGTTCGATCTGCTCTGCGAGACGCACATTGAGGCGGTCACTCAGCCGTTTCGCGTCGGCCGAATCCTCGAGCAGCTGTTCGTTCGCGAACTGGTTGAACAGCGAAGATTCGTGACTGCGATTGCTGATGCGCGCCAGGTAGATCAGGAACAGCAGGAAGGCGACCGCGCCGGCCCCGATCTGGGTGCCGAGCGTGTTGTCGCTGATCAGGAACGCCGGCGCGCTCGGCAGGAGTGTCAAGGTCAGCACCAGCCACGTCGGACGCAGGGCCAGCGAATAGCCCGGCACGCAGCCGGCCGAGGCGGTGACGAGGAGCAGCATCGTGAACAGCTGCAGGTCGGGGTTCGAGAACTGGGGGATGAAGAACGCCGTACTGCCCCAGAACGCCCCCATCAACACGTAGATCAGCGTGAACGCCCGGTATTCGCGCCGGTAGGACTCGGTGTCCGTTGGCAGCCGCGTCCATCGTCGCAGTTGAATCAGTTGGGCACCCGAGAGCATCAGCATCGCGCCGACCCAGATGATCACCGCCAGCAGTGGCAGTTCGTGGCGGATGCTGTAGCCGAACACCATGGCGGCGAAGCCACTGCCGAGCGCGCCGGCGTGGCCGGACTCGGCGAGGTGGCGGACGGTCGCCGCGCGCCACTTGTTGAGATATTCGGCGCGGAGCATGTTGCTGCCGGCCAGTGCGCTGGCGCCGGTCTCACGCAGCCGGGTTTGCAGGGTGTGCCAGGTGCTCATAGGGCGCTCAGGATAATCCCGGGAAAATCGCCGGTCTCAGCCAATGACGGTCAGCCGTCGCAAATTCCGCGCCCGAACCCATTCGAGGAACTCCTGGGCCGGCAGCGGTTTGCTGAACAGGTAGCCCTGCACCTCGTCGCAGCGATGCGCGCGCAGGAATTCGAACTGGTGGTCGAGCTCCACGCCCTCGGCCACCACGCCGAGTCGCAGGCTGTGCGCCATGGCGATCACAGCTTCGACGATGGCCGCATCGTCGGAATCCTCACGCAGTTCGCGGATGAAGGACTGGTCGATTTTCAGCACATCGAGCGGCAGTCGCTTCAGGTAGTTCAACGATGAGTAGCCGGTGCCGAAGTCGTCGACCGCGAGGCTGATCCCGAGATCGCGCAGGCTGCGCAACATCGACTGCGCGGCCGTCACATCTTCCATCAGCAGGCTTTCGGTGAGTTCGAGCTGAAGCTGGCTGGCGTCGAGATGTGTCTCCTGCAACACCCGGGCGATCATCAACGGCAGATTGCGCTCGCGGAACTGCGCCGCCGACAGGTTCACGGCACAGCACAGGTTGCCCAGTCCGCGCTGACGCCATTCGGCCACCTGGCGGCAGGCTTCGCCGAGGATCCATTCGCCGAGCGGCAGGATCAGGCCAGACTCTTCGGCGATCGGAATGAATTCGGCCGGCGCGATCCGACCCAGTGTCGGGTGCTCCCAGCGCACCAGTGCTTCCATGCCCACCAGTTCGCCGGTGTCGACCCGCAGCTTGGGCTGGTAGTGCAGCGACAGTTGGTCGCTGCCCAGGGCCTGCCGCAGATTCGTCTCCATCGTCAGCCTGGCCTGCGCCCGGGCATTGAGCTGCGGATTGTAGAACTCGGCGCAGTCCCGTCCCTTGCGCTTCGCGTAGGCGAGCGCGAGTTCGGCATGGCGCAGCAGGATCTCCGGCGTGTCGCCATCGGACGGATAGACCGCCATGCCGATGCTGCTGGTGATGAAGAACTCCTGATCGGCGACGGTGAACGGCTGTTGCAGTGCTTCGCGGATCCGCTGTGCGACCAGTTCGACGTCCGCCGCGGCGACGATGCCCGGCAACAGAATGCAGAATTCGTCGCCACCGCTGCGCGCCACGAGATCGTGTGCCTGGACCGAGCGCAGATGCTGCCGCGGGCGGTCGTCGCTGACGCGCACGCAGCCCGCGAGCCGCCGGCCGAGCGCACCGAGCAGTTCGTTGCCCGTCTCGTGTCCGAAGTTGTCGTTGACGCGCTGGAAGTGGTCGAGATCGATGGACAGCACCGCCACGCCGTCGCCGGTCTGGTCGGCGTCGTGCACGAGCTCGCCGAGCTTCTTCTCGATCATGATGCGATTCGGTAACCCGGTGACGCGGTCATAGAAGGCCAGGCGATGGATTTTCTGCTCGGCGTGGCGTCGCTCGGTGATGTCCTGGAACGTGCCGATGATGCGAAAGCCGCCGTCCTGTCGCTCGAGCACGACGTGCTGGAGGATGGTGCGCGTTTCGCCGTCGGCGCCGGTCACGGCGAACTCGACCGGTTCTTCGTTGATGCACCCGTCGGTGACGGTCAGCGAATCGATGATGTCCTGGTGAGTATTGGCATCGACGTGGCGCAGCAGGTCGGGCAGCGTGCTGACCCAGCAATCGGTGCCGAGGCCGAGCACGCTGTGGGTCTGCGTATTCCAGGTCGAGAATCCCTTGTCGGGCAGGTAGGCGAAGTGGCCGAGGTGGGCCAGACGCTGGGCGCTCGCGAGCAGCGCCTCGCTCTGTCGCAGCTCATCCCCCATGGCCTTCGCGCGCAGCATGTAGCGCAGTCTGAATTCGAGCAGCGTGAAGTTCAGCGGCTTGGTGACGAAGTCGGTGGCGCCCACCTGGTAGGCGTGCTGAATCGATGTGACATCGTCCAGCCCCGTCATCATCAGCACCGGCACGTGCTGGCCGTGCGGCGTCACGCGCAGCCGGGAGCAGGCCGTGAAGCCGTCGATGCCGGGCATCACGACGTCGAGCAGGACCAGATCGGGCCGTTCCGACTCGAGCAGGCGCAGGCCCACGTCGGCATTTTCGGCCTCGATGACCCGGAAGCCCGTCGTCGTCAGCGATTCGCTGGCGAGCAGGCGTACCATCGGGTCGTCATCGATGACCAGTACCAGGGGCGAGTCGATTTCCGACATAGGTTGGGTGCGCGAGCTGACCGTTGATCCGGTCAGGGTAGCGGCACGGGAAGATAAAACTTGCATGCGCCTGCACAGCAAGGCTCGTGCCGTCCCGTGCCCGCCTCGCCGATGTGTACCAGTCGACACTTTGGCAGCCGTCCCGGCGACAGCGAGTCAAAACCACGACGCGGGCGGCGTCGGGTTTCGCTCAGGAGGCCATCAGCCGGCGGCGGCGGCCGTGACGGCCCGATGGAAGTGGGCGAGGGCGGGTTCGTTGCGACCGAAGACGATATGCGACTGCGCGCCCGAGCCAAAGCTGACCTGGATGCCTTCGCCGACCGGGAAGTCCTCGTTCTCGACGACGTGCAGCACCAGCTCGAGATTGCGGTCCCAGTGCCGTCGGGCCTTGTCGGTGTCCGCCGGGCCGGGCGAGTAGAGCGTCAGCTGCAGGACCGACGACGCGGGATCTGCGCCGTCCGGGAAGATCTGCCACAGCTCGACCTGCTCCCCCTGCCACACCAGGACCGTGTTCGGGAACAGCACATAAATAATCACGAGGTGGGGCAGGACCTGCCAGTCCTGCTCGGCCTGTTCGCGCAGCCGCGCGATGCTGCGGCGGGGTGAGATCAGCCGGAAATGCGCGCCGTAGGTGTCGAAGGTCGCCAGGTTCTGGTGAAAGATCGAGCAGATCGAGTCCTTGTGCAGCACGCAGAAATGATAGGACTCGAGAAAGGTGTCGAGCGCCAGTTTCCAGTTCATGCGACGCGTCAGCACGCGCGTCGCGTACGGGTGGAAGCGCCCGAGGTCGAAGCCGGCCAGTTCGGCAGCCAGCGGACCCAGCGACGCCGCGAGATCCAGCGCGCGCCCCGGCGTCGGGTGCAGCCACAGCAGCCCGCCGCGTTCCTCTGCCGCGAGTTCACGCAGCCCGTGGTCGACGCGATCGACGCCGGGAAACGACGCGTCCTCGGGCCGGCTGAGCAGGCTGCCGTCGAGCCCGTAGGTCCAGGCGTGGTACGGGCACGCAAAGCCGCGTGCGCTGCCGCAGCCCTCGGCGACGCGCGCGCCGCGGTGCCGGCAGACGTTCAACAGGGCGCGGAAGCGGCCGGCCGTATCGCGGGTCAGCAGCAGCGGCAGGCCGGCCACATCGTGCACGCGATAACTGCCGGCTGCCGGCAGGTCGCCGCTGAGCCCCACGCACAGCGGCTGCTCGCGGAACAGCTGCTGGCGTTCGAGCGCGGCGTGCGCGGGGCTGGTGTATTCGTCGACGGGCTGGCGGTAGACGTCGTCGCCGAGTTGCAGCGTGCCTTCGTCGATGTAACGCAGGAGGCGGGCGGCGATCGCGGTCTGTTCGGCGTGTTGCATCGGCCGAGTGTGCCCCCGCCGCCGGGTGCTTTCAAGCCGCCCGGCGGCGTGCAGACATGCCGCGTCAGAAGGTCCGGGCGAGCGCGACCGCTTCGGCGCACGCAGCCTCGCGCGCTGCGCGATCGGCGTCCGGTCCGTAGAGGGTCTTCTCCAGGTAGACGGCACTGACGTCGGTGATGCCGGTGAAGCGGAACCAGAGGTCCATGTAGCCCGCCTGCAGATCCCAGCCGGCGGCGGGGGTCTGCGAGTCGGCGCCGAACTCCGCGCCGCGCGCGTAGATCGCGAGCGCCTTCTTGCCGCCGAGCAGGCCGTTCAGGCCTTTTTCGTCGAAGGTGAACAGCAGGTCCTTCTGCGACACGACGTCGATGTAATGCTTCAGCCGGTAGGGAATGCCGAAGTTCCACATCGGCAGCGAGAACACGAGCTTGTCGGCCTCGCGCAGCGGGCGCGCCAGTTCGCTGATCCGCGCCCAGATGGCCTGCTGTTCCGGCGTGCGCTCGACGCCATTCAGGGCTGCGTACTTGGCGTCGAGCGCATGCCCGTCGAACGCCGGCAGATCGAGGTTCCACACATCGACCGTCTCAATCGTGTCCGCCGGGTGCGCAGCGCGATAGGCGGCGAGAAACGCCCGCGCGACCTCGATCGAGGCGGAGCGCTGTTTGCGGGGAGAGGCTTCGACATAGAGCAGTTTGGCCATCGTGGCTTCCTTGTTGTGGGTTGCTTGAACTGGAGGTCGTGGTCCGACGACCCGCACGGCCGGCGGACACCGGCCCTGCGCGACAGGCGCAGCCTGCGGGCGCGTTTCACGCACGCGCATCGCATGCCGTTCGAGTGCTGCGTCCTGCGCCGGGCGTGACGTCGGCCGCCGCGCGCGGCGGCGGCACGGCGCATTCGTTGCGCTGGAAGCGAAGCCATCGGGCCGACGCTACAGGGCCGTGATGCTGATCCGGTTGTCGTGAAACGCCGCACCGCCGATTGGCGCGCCCGGGTCCGCACCCGTCAGCGCATTGATGCCGACGCCTTCGGGGAAGGCCGCATTCGGCCAGATGCTCTCGACGACCGCCACGCCACGCTGGAGTCCATCGAAGATCTCGACATGCACGGAGACCGCGCCACGCACGCTGGCGAGCCTGACCGGCGCGCCGTCGGCGACCTGCAGGGCGGCGGCGTCGGCGGGGTGCAGCATCACGGTCGGGCGTCCTTCACGGCGGCGTGAGGTCGGCGTTTCGGTGAAACTCGAATTCAGGAAATGCCGGGCCGGCGCGGTGACGAGTCGGAACGGATAGGTCGCGTTGGCCTCTTCGATCACGGGCCAGTAATCGGGCAGCGCCGGTGGCGGCTCGCCGCTGCCGAACGCCTGGCCCGCCAGCGCCGACCAGTCGGGCGCAAAATGAAAACGCCGGTCGGCATGCGCAAAGCCCTCGAGGTAATGCGCGGTGTCGAACGGCGGCTGGCAGTCGCGCCAGCGCGCGGCTTCGAGGCTCGCGAGATCGCCCCAGCCCGACTCTTGCAGCGTCCAGTCGACGATTTCGCGTGAGCTCATCCCGAAGCCGGCATGCGTCGCGCCGACGCGCCGCGCGATGCCGCACAGGACCTCGTGATTGCTGCGGCACTCGCCGGGCGGTTCGAGCACCTTGGGGCCGAGCTGAATGTGCTGGTGACCTCCGCCCTGGTAGAGATCGTCGTGCTCGAGGAACATCGTGGCCGGCAGCACGATGTCGGCCATCGCCGCAGTCTCCGTCATGAACTGTTCGTGGACGCAGGTGAAGAGGTCCTCGCGCGCGAACCCGCGATGCACGAGCCCGAGGTCCGGCGCGACCGACATCGGGTTCGTGTTCTGGATGAACAGCGCCGTTACCGGCGGGCCATCGCCGAGATCGCGACGATCGCCGGTGAGCACCGGCCCGATGCGCGACTGGTCGAGCATGCGCACGGCCGGATCGCGCACGTCGAGCCCCTCGATCAGGGTCTTGTTCCAGTGAAAGATCGCACCGTTCGTGTGGAATGCACCGCCGCCCTCGTGCTGCCAGGCGCCGAGCACCGTCGGTATGCACAGTGCCGCATGCATGTTGACTGCACCGTTGCGCTGACGCGAGAAGCCGTAGCCGAGGCGAAAAAAGCTGCGCGGATGCGCGCCGATGAGCGCGGCATAGGCTTCGATGTCGCTGGCTGGCACGCCGCAGATCGCACTCGCCCAGGCCGGCGTGCGCGTCGCGAGATGGGCTTCGAGCGCGGCGGCATCGCGCGTATGCGAAGCGAGATAGGCGCGATCGACGCGCCCGTCGCGAAACAGCGCGTGCATCACGCCGCAGGCCAGTGCGGCATCGGTGCCGGGCTTCACGCACAGGAACAGATCGGCCTGTTCGGCCGTCGCATTGCGGTAGGTGTCGACGACGACCAGCCTGGCGCCGCGTTCGCGCCGCGCGCGCAGCGCGTGCGTCATCACGTTGACCTGCGTACTCGCCGCGTTCGTGCCCCAGATCGTCACGACATCGGCGCGTGCCATTTCGCGCGGATCAACGCCGGCCAGCTTGCCGGTACCGGCCAGAAAGCCGCTCCACGCGAGCGTCGTGCAGATCGTCGAATGCTGGCCCGAATAGCGCTTGGCATGCCGCAGGCGGTTGATGCCGTCGCGCATCACGAGGCCCATCGTGCCGGCGTAGTAATACGGCCACACCGTTTCGGCGCCATGGCGCCGCTCGGCGTCGAGCAGGCGCGCGGCGACTTCATCGAGCGCGTCGTCCCAGGAGATCCGGGTGAACTGGCGACTGCCCTTCGGGCCGGTACGCTTCAGCGGGTACAGCAGGCGATCCGGGTGATGCACGCGCTCGGCATAGCGGGCCACCTTGCTGCAGATGACGCCGGCCGTGTAGGTGTGCTCATCGGCGCCGCGCACGCGCCCGAGGCGATTGTCCGGCAAGCGCTCGACGACCAGTGCGCAGCTCGACGGGCAGTCGTGCGGGCAGGTCGTGTGAAACAGTTGTGCGTCAGCGCCCATCCCGTGTCTCCCGGCCAAAAGAGGTCTCAATCTGCGCCGCTGCCGCGGCCCGCACCCGACAGCATCGAAGCCATCGCCCGGCGTGTTCCCGAACGGCCAATCTACCGAGGCGCCGAACCGCGGGCAATCGCCGTCGCGCAGCCCGGTCGAGTATAGTGCGGCTGGTCTTCCCTGACGGAATCAGCCCGCATGACCCGGCGTGCCCTGTTGTTGCTGAGCCTGCTGCTCGCAGGCTGTCTGAACTTCGATCAACCCCGCGTGACGCCCGAGCACCGCCAGCTGAAGAATCGCGCCGCGATCGTGGTGTTGCTCGACGCTGCGCCGCGCGTGGCCCGCATCGCACTGCAGCCGACCAAGAGCACGCACGGCACCGCGGCGCTGCCGGGCTGGGATCCGGTGGCGGCGATCACGCCCTACCTCGCAGGCCGCCTGCGCGGCATGGGCCTGACCGTGGTGCCGCTCGATTATCAGGCCGATGACTACGCGGCCGTCTACGCCAGCAGCCAGGCGTATCCGAACCCGTCCCTGGTTCACGCCCCGCTGCGCGCCCTGGCGGCGGGCAAGGACATCGACATGCTGGTCATCGTCTACCGCCAGGCCGAACGCGATTTCGTCGGCGAGTCGATCGAGAACCTCGTCGGCTACGGCGTCGTGCAGCACGAAGGCGGCGGCACGCACGCCTATGCGAGCGTGAAACTCGAAGCGCTCGATGTGGACAATGGATCCGTGATCGGTTTCGCCGACGGGTTGAGCCAGACGCCGCTCACCGCCGACGCCTGGCGGGATGGCTACGCGAGTGACGGCGCGATCGACATCGACGCATCCGCGGCGCCGGTGCTGAACGCAAACCTCACCACTGCCCTGCAGGCGGCCGTACTGACGGCCGCGCAGGAAACCGGGCTGTCGCACTGACATGCGTTGCGTGATTCTCGGCGCGGGCGCCCTCGGCAGCATTCTCGCCGCCCATCTGCTGCGCGACGGTCACGAGGTCGTCCTGATCGCACGCGGGCAACGCGCGGCGCACCTGCGCGCCCATCCGCTCACCGTCAGCGGTCTTGCGACCATCAGCGTGATGTGTCCGATCAGCACCGAGCCCGCGCACCTGCGCGGCGCGGATCTGTTCATCAATACCGTGAAAACGCCGGACAGTCGCGCCGCGCTCGCCTCCCTGCGCGCACTGGCGCCCACCGTCGCCCTGTCCGTGCAGAACGGCGTGGTGAAGGACGAGGAACTCGCCGAGGCGTTCGGCGCGGCCTGCGTGCTCGGCGCAATGGCCGATTTCAGCGGCGAACTGCGTGACGACGGCAGCGTGCTCTTCACACGCAATGTCTGTCTGCATGTCGGCGAACCCGGCGGCGGACATTCGTCGCGCGCCGGCGAACTCGTGGCGGCGCTGCAGGCGGCCGGGATCACGACCCGTGAAAGCGACGCCATCCGGACCGTGCTGTGGTCGAAATATGTCGGCTGGAACGCCCTGATGATGCTCGCGGTGCTGACACGTCTGAACACCGCGGCATTCCTGTCCGACCCGGATGCTGCCGAACTCGTCGTGCGCATCACGCGCGAGATGGCGGCGCTCGCGGACGCGCGCGGCATTGTGCTGCGGGACCAGTCCCCGCTGCCGGTGGCCGGCATCGTCGCCGCCACCGACGCCAACGCGGTCGCGCTGGTGCGTGAGGTCGGCGCGACGTTCGCGCAGCAGGCGCCGGGCCATCGCATGTCGAGCCTGCAGGACGCCACACGCGGTCGCGCACTCGAACTCGAGGAAACGGTGGGCTATGCGCTGCGGGCAGGCGAGGCGCTGGGCCTCGCAATGCCGGTCACGGCGCTGTGCTACCGGCTGGTCGCCACCGTGAACCGCGGCCGGCCTGCGCAACCCGCGTGACGATGCTCGCGACGCGTTTCGATCTCGCCCCGTGGCATTTCGAACGCGAAGCCGACGAGGCGGCACGCGTCGCGCAGCAACGCCTGCAGGCGGCGCTGGCGGCGGACGGCGTGATGAGCTTCGGCGAACGCTGTTACGTGTCGCCGCTTGCCGGGCTCGATCCCGAACGCTTCAGTTTCGGGGCCGCCTGCCTGATTTCGGCCTGGGCCATCCTCGCCGGTGAGATCACCGCCGGCCAGTTCTGCACGTTCAATTCCCATGCCGTCCTGCGCGGGCGGATCCGGCTCGGCAACGCGGTGCGCATCGCGTCGCACGCGAGCCTGATCGGCTTCGAACACGTCGCCGACGACATCGCGCGCCCGATCTTCACCCAGGGCATCCGACGGCAGGGCATCGATATCGGCGACGACGTCTGGATCGGCGCGGGCGCGCAGATCCTCGACGGCGTGCAGGTCGGCAGCCACGCGATCGTGGGCGCCGGTGCGGTGGTGACGGCGGACGTGCCGGCCTATGCCGTGGTCGTCGGCAATCCCGCGCGCGTCATTCGCGATCGACGTCAACCGCGACCGGCCCGGCCCGCGCGCCCGGGCGCCGTGCTCAGGGCCCTGGGCGCGAACGTCGAACGCCAGTGGCGCAGCATCCTGCAGGCGCATCGCCTCCCCGACGGGCAGTTCACCGACACGCCGGGCGACCGGCCGAGTCTGCGCGCGCGCTGCGATGCGATCGAACTCGCCGCCATGTTCGGCGCATCACCGGCCGCGGACCACGCGGCCACGCTGCTGGCGACGCAGGATGCTGGATCGGGTCTGCCGCTCGATTCCTCGCGTGACGGGGCCGCGGCCGTCACGCTGCCACTCGGTGATTTCAACACCGCGTATCACGTGTTGTGCGTGGGCTACGCTCTCGAGTGCGTCGGCGCGCGCTATGCACGCCCGTTTGCCGCGGTGGCTGCAATGGGCGCCAGCGACATCACGGGCTGGCTCGAGCGGCTGCCGTGGCGCGAGCAGCCCTGGAACGCCGGCGCCTGGGTCGACAGCCTGGCCAGTGCGATGTATTTCAATGCGGCGCACGGGCACGACGGGGGTGGCGAGCGGCCGCTGGCCTGCGCCGTGCTGTTCGAGTGGCTCAACGCGCACTGTCTGCCGCACACGGGCCTGTGGAGCGGTGGCCAGCGCGCGCAGGGCTGGCTGCAGCCGGTCAACGGTTTTTACCGGGTGACGCGCGGCACTTACGCGCAGTTCGGCCTGCGCGTGCCGTATCCCGAATCGACGATCGACACGGTGCTGGCGCATGCCCGCCTGTTCGGCGACTTCGCAGCCCGCGGCGCAACCGCCTGCAACGTGCTCGACGCGCTGCACGCGTTGTGGCTGTGCGGACGGGCGACGACCCATCGGGCAGACGAGGCCCGGCGTTTCGCCGCCACGCAGATTGCGCTGATCAGCGCGCGCTGGCAGCCCGATGCGGGCTTTGCGTTCGCGCCGGGACAGGTGGCGAGCCTGCGCGGCACCGAGATGTGGCTGGCCGCGCTGTACACGGCGGCGGCCCTGCTGGGCGCCGAGGACGAGGCCGGGTATTCGCCGCGCGGCATCCATCGACTGGGCGCGGCGGGCCTGGGCAGGCCTCAAGGAGGAATGCCGGCATGATGTGGCTCGAAGTCTTCGTGGTGTTCGTGCTGATCGTCTTCAACGGCGCACTCGCGATGGCCGAGATGGCGGTGGTGTCCTCGAACAAGCACCGCCTCAAGGTACTTGCCGAGCGCGGATCGCGCGGCGCGCGCGTCGCGCTTGGGCTGGCCGAGGATCCCGGTCGATTCCTGTCGACGGTGCAGATCGGCATCACACTGGTCGGCGTGCTGGCCGGCGCGTTCGGGGGTGCGACCTTGTCCGAGCATCTGGGCGCCGCGCTCAATGCCCTGTCGTTCATCGCGCCATACGGCGAATTCATCGCGATGTTCATCGTCGTCGTCGGCATCACGTTCCTGTCGATCGTCGTCGGCGAACTCGTGCCGAAACAGCTTGCGCTGCGAAATCCGGAATCGATCGCGGCCACGGTGGCAATCCCGATGCGCTGGGTCCTGCGCATGGCGCACCCCGCCGTGATCGTGCTCGAAGTGGCGTCGCAGTCCCTGCTGTCGCTGGTCGGCGACCGCGGCGAGGCCGTGCAGGGCATCACGGAAGAAGAGGTCAAGGCGGTGATCCACGAAGGCGCGCGGGCCGGCGTGCTGAAGGATCTCGAGCGTGAAATGCTGAGCGGCGTGATGCGGCTCGCCGACCGCCGCGCCGAACTCATCATGACCGAGCGCGAGCAGTTCGTGACGGTCGATCTCGATGCGCCGCGCGAGGAGATCTGGCGACAGTTGCGGGCGGCCGAACATTCGCGCGTGATTGCGGTGCGCGGCGAGCCGCCGAGCGTGATGGGGCTGCTGGAGGCCCGCGCGGTGCTGGCGCAACTGCTCGGGGGAGTCGAAGTCGATTTCGAACGCGTGCTGACGCATCCGCCGCGCATTCATCCGAACATGCCCGCCACGGAATTCCTCGAAGGACTGCGCGATGCCGGCACGCACATGCTGTTCGTCGTCGACGATCGCGACGAGGTGATCGGCCTCATCACCGCGACCGACATCCTCAACACCATCGTGCCGGGCTTCGGTTCGCGTGGCGAAGACGAGGGCACCATCGTCCCGCGCGGCGAGGATTCCTGGCTCGTCGACGGCGATCTGCTGATCGACGTGCTGGCCGATCATCTCGGCCTGGTCAATCTGCCTGCCGACCGCAGTTTCGACAGCGTCGCGGGCTTCCTGCTGTGGCATCTGGAGCGCCTGCCGGAGACTGGCGAGCAGCTGCGGATCGACAACTACCTGTTCGAAATCGTCGACATGGACGGGCCGCGCATCGACAAAGTGATGGTGACGCGGGCCGATGGGGCGGCGGTCATGGACGATGCGCTCGACAGCGGCTGAGCGGCCGCCGGGCGTCACTCGCGACCGGGCGAGGCCCGATGATAGACTGTAACGATTGCAGCGCGCGTTCGTTCATCATCCTCCAGCCAGGAACATCTCCCTCGCTCATGCCCAGGTCCCTCGACTTGCGAGTCCCCGCGACGTGAACGCGGCGGCGCCCCTGAAGCTGGACGCATCGCACGCGCGCCTGCGCCCGGGCGGCGACACCCGCGCGCTCGACTGGATGCTGCTCGGCCTGCTGTCGGTCGGCCTGCACTGGTGGGCCTTCGTCGCGCTGAGCGAGCCGCAGGAGCGGATCGTGGCGGCCGTCCCCAAGCCCATCGAAATCCAGCTCGTCGCGCCCCCGGCGCCGCGCACGGTTGCGCCCCCGCCGCCGCCGGCCATCCCGACGCCACCGCCGCCGAAACCGCCACCGCCGCCACCGCCGAAGCCCAAACCGAAGCCCAAGCCCGTGCCGAAGCCCGCGCCGAAGCCCAAACCCAAGCCGGCCCCGCCGCCGCCGCCCGAGCCGGTCGTCGCGCCGACGCCGCCTGCGCCCGCCCCGCCCGCGCCTGCGGCGCCGAGCGCGCCGGTGGCCCCGGCCGCACCCGTCGCGGCGCCGGTCGAAGTGCCCGTGGTGCCGGCCCACACCCGCGCGACGTCGAAGCGCAATCCCAAACCGGAGTATCCGTCGATCGCGCGGCGTCGCGGCTGGGAAGGCAAGGTCCTGTTGCGCATCCACGTCGGCGCGGACGGCCTGCCGGGCAGGGTGGAGGTGGCAACGTCGAGCGGTCGCGAGGTCCTCGATGAGTCGGCCGTGCGCACCGTGAAGCGCTGGACGTTCACGCCGGCGATGCGTGGGGCTGAACCGGTCGACAGTGAGCTCACGCTCTCCATCGTTTTCAAACTCGATAATTGAAGGTAGTCCGCCGTGATGTCAGCCCTCTCGAATGACCATATCGTCACCTGGACGCTGTACGCGCTGATCGCGTTCTCAGTCGTGACATGGACCGTCGTGCTGTTGAAGCTCCTGCAGCACCTGCGCGCGAGCGCGGCGAACCGGGGCTATACGCGCGCCTTCTGGGCAGCGCCGAATCTGGCCGCCGCCGCCGACATCAAGGCTGGACAGGGTCCCGCCGCACGGCTTGCCGCGCGCGGCTTCGAGGCGCTGCGGCCCGCGAGCGATACGCAGGATCTGGAACATGCGGGCGATCGTCGCGATCTGCTCGAGCGCTGCCTGCGCCAGCAATTGCAGCGTGAGCGTCGATCGCTCGAAGGCGGCCTCACGCTGCTGGCGAGCATCGGGAGCACCTCGCCGTTCGTCGGCCTGTTCGGCACCGTGTGGGGCATCATGAATGCGCTGCAGGACATCACGAAGGCCGGCTCGGCCAGTCTGGATGTCGTCGCCGGGCCGATCGGCGAAGCCTTGATCGCGACCGCCATCGGCATCGCCGTCGCGGTGCCGGCCGTGCTCGCGTACAACTTCTTCCTGCGCCGCATGAAAATCATCAGCGCCGACCTCGAAGACTTTGCGACCGACTTCGTGAATCTCGCCGTGAAGACGGCGTGGCGACTGGAACGGCCGGCGGCGGAGCGTCACTGATGGCTTTCAATACGCAGGACAACAACGAGGCGATGAGCGAGATCAACGTCACGCCGCTCGTCGACGTGATGCTCGTACTGCTGGTGGTGTTCATCGTCACCGCGCCACTGCTGACGAATGCGATCAAGGTCAAGCTGCCGGAGACGGCCGAAACCTCAGCGCCCGAAGATCCGGATGCGGTGACGGTCAGCGTCGACGAGTTCGGCAAGGTCTTCATCGAGAAGCGCGAAACATCGGTGGCCGATCTCGAAATCGAACTGAAGGGCATGAAACAGCTGGATCCGGCGCTGACGCTGTTCCTGCAGGCCGATGACGCCGCGCGCTATGGCACGGTGGCGAAAGTGATGGCGGTGATCGAGCGTGCCGGGATCGACAAGCTGTCGGTGATCACGCAGGCGGAATGATGGGGACGGCGGGCCTCCCGCACTGAACGGCCCTGTGCAGCGCTGCTACAGGTGGACCGACTTTTCCGAAGAAGGGCCGCCCGGCCGGGCGGCCCCCTGTGACTGCGAGCCTGGTGTGGCTCGCCCGGGCTGCCGTCAACCAGCCCGCTGACGCTGCCGGCCATCGCCGCCGTGGGACGGACGGCGGTTGCCGTTCGGTTTGCGCTGCTGGCCTTCGCCGGCCGGTCGGTGCTGGCCCTGGTGATTGCCACCATTGCCGCCGCCGCGCTGGCCACGGCCGGTTTCGATCGGTTGGGCGCGCTGGTTCGGATCGGGTTCGTAACCGGCTTCGGTGTTGCGGCTGAAGCGCTGGCGTGTCAGTCGTTCGATGCTCTCGAGCAGCCGGAACTCATCGACGCACACCAGCGAGCAGGCCGAACCCGACGCACCGGCACGGGCCGTGCGGCCGATGCGGTGCACGTAGTCCTCGGCGACCATCGGCAGTTCGAAATTCACGACCTGTGGCAGCTCGTTGATGTCGATGCCGCGCGCGGCGATATCGGTGGCGACGAGCGCCTGCAGCTTGCCGGTCTTGAATTCCGACAGCGCGCGCGTGCGGGCCGTCTGACTCTTGTTGCCGTGAATCGCGAGCGCGGAGATGCCGCACTTGTCGAGATGCTCGGCGAGCCGGTTCGCGAGATGCTTCGTGCGCGTGAAGATCAGCGCCTGCGTCCAGCGGCGCGTTTCGAACAGGTGCACCAGCAGTTCCTTCTTGCGGCCGCGATCGCAGATCACGACTTCCTGCGCAATCTGCGCAGCCGTCGTGCCCTGACGTGCAATTTCCACTTCGGCCGGATTGTTCATCAGGCTCGCGGCGAGATCCTTGATCTCCGGCGGGAAGGTGGCCGAGAACAGCAGGTTCTGACGGGCCTTCGGCAGCACCGCGAGGACCCGGCGGATGTCACGGATGAAACCCATGTCGAGCATGCGGTCCGCCTCGTCGAGCACCAGCATTTCGATCTTCGACAGATCGACCGTGCGCTGCTGCATGTGATCGAGCAGACGGCCGGGCGTGGCGACGAGGATGTCGACGCCGCGGCGCAGCCCCTCGATCTGCGGGTTGATGCCGACGCCGCCGAACATCACCAGCGAGCGCAGGCCGCTGTGGCGGCCATAGAGGCGGACGCTTTCTTCGACCTGCGCCGCGAGTTCGCGCGTCGGGGTCAGGATCAGTGTGCGCGGGAGGCGGCGCTGGGCCGGCTCGACGCTCTTCAGGCGCGCGATCATCGGCAGCACGAAGGCGGCGGTCTTGCCGGTGCCGGTCTGCGCGCCGGCGATCACGTCACGGCCTTCGAGAATGACCGGAATCGCCTGGGCCTGGACGGGAGTGGGTTCGGTATAGCCGCGATCGGTCACGGCACGGACGAGGTCCTCGGGCAAGCCGAGGGCAGCAAATTGAGACATGAAGCTCCAATGAGAGAAAACTTGATTCAGCCTGTCGCCGTGAGCCGGAGGCCCGGGCGCCAGTCGCAAGGCAGGCAGATCGAGTAAGAGAAACAGACCGATAGTGGTCGCGGCCGAGGGGGACTGGAAACAATGACCGCGGCGGCAGCCTAACAGAGCAGGCGCAGCATGGCCAGCGGTCCGCGCGGACCGCTGGCAGCATGGTCATGAAGGAGGCCGGTGAACCGGCGGCGCCACGCCGTGATCAGCGACGCGGCAGGCGCACCGGTTCTCTGCTCCTGTCGTGGCGTGCCGCGACGCGTGCCACGGCTGGCACTGTCACAGGTGCTGCTTGAGAAACGCGATCTGATCGGCAATCAGCTGCCGGCCTTCGGGAATCACCTTGCTCATCAGCAGGAAGCCGTGGAAGACGCCCGCATAGCGCTTGCACTCGACGCTCGCGCCCGCCGCCTTGAGCTTGTTCGCATAGTCCTCGCCCTCGTCGCGCAGCGGGTCGAACTCGGCGGTCGACACGAACGCCGGCGGCAGCCCGGCGAGGGACGCGGCGAACAACGGCGAGACCAGCGGATGCTTCGCGTCGACTTTCGCACCGGTCAGGTAGTGGTCATAGAACCACGCCATTTCCTTCTCACCGAGGATCGGTGCCGTGGCGTTCTCCTTGATCGACGGCGAGCTCAGCGTGGCGTCGACGGCCGGATAGGTCAGGACCTGGCATTTGAGCGCTGGTCCATTGTCGCGCGCGAGTTGCGTGACGACGGCGGCGAGATTGCCGCCGGCGCTGTCGCCCATGACGGCGAGGCGCGAGGCATCGACGCCGAGCGACGCGGCGTTCGCATGCACCCACTTCAGGGCGGCGTAGCAGTCCTCAGCAGCGGTGGGCGCCTTGAACTCGGGTGCCTTGCGGTACTCGACCGCGACGACCGCGATGCCGGCCGCGTTGGCCAGATGGCGGCAGTAGCCGTCGTGCGTCTCGAGACCCATGTAGACCCAGCCACCGCCGTGGAAATGCACGAGAGTCGGTAGCGGGCCCGCGCTCGGCGCATACAGACGGGCGGCAATCGAGCCGCCGGCCACCGGAATCGACAGTTCGCGCACGATGGCCACGGCCTCGCGATCTTCGGCCGGCGTCGCGAATACTGCGTTGAAATAAGGGCGTCCTTCGGCGGGCGCGAAATGATCGAGCGGATGGACACCTTTTTCCTGAAGGATGTTGAGGACTGCCAGCGATTCGGCGGTCAAGGGCATCAGAGCTTCTCCTGTGCTGGGCGGCGGCGGCACGGGCCGCCAGGGTATGAGTGCGAGGTCCGGATTCTAGTGAGCGACGGTGCTCCTGCCTATGCGCTGCCGGATGTGCATTCGCAGCATCGAACACGCAGCACCGCGATGGCGCTCACTCGCGGTGGCGTTTTGATAGGCTTGGGCTGCCAACGTCCACAACGATAAAGGGGGAGCTGATGGCCTTGTCACGCGAAGACCTGCTCGAAGCCTACCGGCGCATGAAGACCATTCGCGAATTCGAAGAACGGGTGCACGTCGAATTCGCGAAGGGCGGCATCCCCGGCTTCGTTCATCTGTATGCCGGCGAGGAGGCGTCTGCGGCCGGCGTCTGCATGAATCTCACTGACGATGACAAGATTGCGAGCACGCATCGCGGGCACGGTCACTGCATCGGCAAGGGCGTCGACGTGCACGGCATGATGGCGGAGATCTACGGCAAGCGCACCGGCACCTGCCGCGGCAAGGGGGGCTCGATGCACATCGCCGATCTCGACACCGGCATGCTCGGCGCAAACGGCATCGTCGGCGGCGGCCCACCGCTGGTGTGCGGGGCGGCGCTGGCGGCCAAGATCAAAGGCACCGGTGGCGTCGCGGTCGCCTTCTTCGGCGACGGTGCGTCGAATCAGGGCACGACTTTCGAATCGATGAATCTCGCTTCCGTATGGAAGCTGCCGGCCATTTTCGTGGCCGAGAACAACGGCTATGCCGAAGCGACCGCCGCGAAGTTCTCGGTCTCCTGCGAGGACATCTCCACGCGTGCCGCCGGTTTCGGCATGCCGGGCGTGACGGTCGACGGTCATGATTTCTTCGCCGTGTACGACGCGATGCGCGAGGCCGTCGAGCGCGCGCGAGGTGGCGGCGGCCCGACGCTGGTCGAGGTCAAGCTCGACCGCTTTTTCGGCCATTTCGAAGGCGACAACCAGAACTACCGCGCACCGGATGAAGTGAAGCACGTGCGTGAACAGAAGGACTGCATCAGGCGTTTCGCCCGCCGCGTGACGAGCGAGCATGACATCGCCGAGCAGGAACTGGCCGCCATCGACGACGAGGTCGCGAAGCTGATCGACGACGCGGTGGCCCAGGCGCTCGCGGCACCCGATCCGCTGCCGGCCGATCTCACCACCGACGTCTACATCAAATATTGAGGGCGCGCAGTCATGGCACGAAAGATTCTGTTTCAACAGGCCATCAACGAAGCGCTCGACCAGGAGATGGCGCGCGATTCATCGGTGATCGTGATGGGAGAAGACGTCGTCGGCGGCACCGGCGGCAACGGCGAGATGGACGCCTGGGGCGGCGTGCTCGGCGTCACCAAAGGGCTGTACGGCAAATACGGCGATCGCATCATGGACACGCCGATCTCCGAGTCGGCGTTCGTCGGCGCCGCGATTGGTGCCGCCACCTGCGGCCTGCGCCCGGTGTGCGAACTGATGTTCATCGATTTTCTCGGCGTGTGTTTCGATCAGATCTACAACCAGGCGGCCAAATTCCGCTACATGTTCGGCGGCAAGGCGAAGACACCGGTCGTGATCCGCACGATGATTGGTGCGGGCTTTCGCGCCGCGGCCCAGCACTCGCAGTGCCTGTATCCGATCTTCACGCACATTCCGGGCCTGAAGGTCGTGATTCCGTCGTCCCCGTACGAAGCGAAAGGCCTGTTGATCCAGGCGATTCGGGATGACGATCCGGTGATTTTCTGCGAGCACAAGGCGCTGTACGCGATGGAAGGTGAAGTGCCCGACGAGTCCTACACGATACCGTTCGGGGAAGCGAACATCGTGCGCGAAGGGTCCGACGTCACCATCGTCGCGCTCGCACGCATGGTCGGCTTCGCGCAGAAGGCGGCCGCCACGCTGGCGAAGGAGGGCATCAGCTGCGAAATCATCGATCCCCGCACGACGTCGCCGCTGGACGAGGACACGATACTGGAGAGCGTCGAGAACACGGGCCGGCTCGTCATCGTCGACGAAGCATCACCGCGCTGTGGCATGGCGGCGGATATCGCCGCGATGGTCGCACAGAAAGGCTTCGCCTCGTTGCAGGCGCCGATCGCAATGGTCACGCCGCCGCATACGCCCGTTCCATTCAGCGGCGTGCTCGAAGACCTCTATATCCCCGGCCCGGCACGCATCGAAGCGGCCGTGCGCAACGTTGCGGAGTATGCATGATGGCGCAGGAGAAGATTGTTCCGATCACGATGCCGAAGTGGGGCCTGTCGATGACCGAAGGCAAGGTCGTGGGCTGGCTGATCGACGAAGGCCGCGAACTGAAGCCGGGCGATCCGGTGATGGACATCGAGACCGAGAAAATCGCCAATACCTTCGAAGCGCTCGATGCCGGCACTTTGCGCCGCAAGATTGCGACCGCCGATGACGTGCTGCCGATCGGCGCGCTGCTCGGCGTGATGGCGCCGGCCGGCGTCAGCGATGCCGACGTCGATGCCTTCGTCACCGAGTTTCAGGCGAGTTACGTGCCGCCCGCAGTCGAGGAGGGCGACACGGGCCCGATCTATCACTGGGTCGAAGTGGCAGGCACCCGCCTGCGCCATGCCAGAGCAGGGGACGCCGGCCCGGCAGTCGTGCTGATCCACGGCTTCGGGGGCGACTGTGACAACTGGCTGTTCAACCAGGACGCATTGGCCGCACACGCGCAGGTCCACACCCTGGATCTGCCGGGTCACGGCCAGTCTGCGAAGGCGGTCGGTGACGGCAGCGTCGCGACCCTGGCGCGCGCGGTGCTCGGCTTCATGGACGCGGTGGGGATAGCTTCCGCCCATCTCGTCGGCCACTCGCTGGGGGGCGCGATCGCGATCCAGTGCGCAGCGATGGCGCCCGAGCGCGTGAAATCGTTGTCGCTGATCGCGCCGGCCGGTCTCGGCGTCGACATCAACGGCGACTACCTGCGCGGCTTCATCAGCGCCGAGTCGCGCCGCGATCTCAAACCGCTGTTGCAGCAACTCGTCGCCAATCCCGATCTCGTCAATCGACAGATGATCGACGACATGCTGAAGTTCAAACGGCTCGACGGCGTGACCGACGCGCTGACGACCGTGGCCTCGGCCATGGTCGACGGCAACGCGCAGAAGGCCACGCTGCGCGACGCGCTCGGCAACGTAGGCTGTCCGGTCCAGATCATCTGGGGTGTCGCCGATCGCATCATCCCGATCGCGCAGGCAGACGGCCTGCCGCCCTCGGTCGAGGTGCATAAAATCGACGGCGCCGGCCACCTGCCGCACCTGGAGGCCGCCAGCGTGGTGAATGCCCTGTTGGTGGCCATGGTGGAGCGGGCGCGATGAGCTTCGCCACGCTGATCACGACCCTGACGCAAGCTGCCTGCCGCGGCGACGGCGCGGCGGTCGCCGGCTGCTTCACCCCGGACGGCATCTATCACGACTGCTTCTACGGTGCATTCCAGGGGCCCGAGATCGTCGGGATGATCGCGCGCTTCCACCGCGATGCGCGCGACTTCCGCTGGGACCTCCACGATATCGTCGATGACGGCCGCATCGGCTACGCGCGCTACGTCTTCAGCTATGAATCGCTGCTGCCGGGCAGTGAAGGCCTGCGCGCGCTGTTCGAAGGGGTCTCGATCTGCGAACTGCGCGACGGCCGGCTCGCAAGCTATCGCGAAGTGGCGAACGCGGCAGCCGGGCTGCAGATGCTGGGCTTCGCGCCTGGCCGGATCGCGAAACTGCTCGAGCGCGAGGCGCGGGAACTGGCGGCGCGTGCCGAGGCTGCCGGACATCGGGCCGAATGACACGTTGATCCAGTCTTTCACGCGGCGGAGCAGGTGCTCGTTCCCAGCCGCAGATTGTTGTGAAAGTGCATCGGTCGGGCTTCCTGCGTCCGTTCAACTTACGCAAAGGTCTTCGGTTTTCGCCGGCATATTTGCGCGTGATCGATATTTGCGCTCAGCAGTATGGGAGCGCACCGGGCGGGCATCAGCGCCCACCAGAGGAGCCGTGGCGTGGATTTCGGGCAGTTGCGCGAGTTGCTGGCACGATGGGCCAGGCGTCAGGCGTTGATTCGACGCGTGCACGTGGTGGGTGGCCGGGCGCGCGGCGTGCATCAGCAGGACGATGCGCTCGAGCTAGTGATTGAGCTCGATGCACGTGCGGATCTCGCGGACGACGCCGGCGCCATCGCGCGCTGGCACGGTCAGCTCGCGAGCGCATTGCCCATGGCGGTGAACATCGCGTTGTTCACCGCCTCCGATCGGGATCAGCTGCGCGAGGTGCTGCGTGCGGCGAATATCTGCGTCTACGAGCGCCCGGACAGCGAATTCCGCTAGGCGCGCGCCGCGCGCCCGCTCACCCAGCCCAAGCCGCCGAGCGCGGTGACGAACAGCCAGGCCGCGGCCGGCAACGGTACCGCCGCGATGCCGTACTGCAGGTGGTCGAGTTCCCAGTCAGCGCTGGTCGGCATGCGGATTTCGATGCGCGACATGCCGCCTGCCAGCGCCGCGCCGAAAAAGCGGTCCTCGTCGGTCGCGTTGCTGCGGCCATCGGCGCTGCCATTGCCCAGGTTCTCGGCGAGCAGCACGCCCAGCGACAGCCCGAGTGCATCGAAGGCTTCGAATTCGACGCTGCCCACGCCCGGGGAGGAAGTCGTGTTGCCAACATCTGTCCACACCACGCCGACGTGCGTCGGCAGGGCGCCGAGCACCTGCGCATCGAATTCGAACGCGAAGGTGGTGAAGTTGTCGCTCAGCAATGACCGGCCACCGGCGCCGCTGCCGTCAATCGCGCCGTCGTCGCTGTCGACCGAATCGGCGAGATCGCCGGGGCCGTTGATACGTCCGGGTGTGGTGGTCACGACGCCAGGGGTGTTCAACAATCCGTCCTCGAAGTCCTCGAGGTGGAAGACATTGAATGACAGCGCGCTGAACGGCGAGTCATTGGCCGAACGGTAGGCCGTCGGGCCGAGGTAGGGGTTCGCGACCGTGATGGCCTGGGCAGGCAGGGTGGCGACCGCGAGCCCCAGGCTGCAGACGACAGTGCGTAGACCGGTTCTGATCATCATGGATTCCTCCTGAATCGTTGTAGTGTCTTCCCTGCTGTCATGATGAAGAGCCGCCCGGACCGGCGCAAGAGGTCCCCAGGGCATCGGCCGCACGCCCTGCGCACGCCCGCCGCAGGCACGCCGCCCGGTATACTGCCGGGATGAAAAAAACAGACTCTGCGCCGCGCGTTCGTCAGGTCGCCGCGGCGGTCATCGGGAATGCGCTCGAATGGTATGACTTCGTCGTGTTCGGAGCACTCAGCGTCATCATCGCGCGGCTGTTCTTTCCGGACGAGAGCGAATTCAATGCGCTGCTGCTGACGACGGCCACCTTCGGCGTCGGCTTCTTCATGCGCCCGATCGGCGGCATCGTGCTCGGCATGTACGCCGATCGGCACGGTCGCAAGGCGGCGCTGCAACTGATCATCGGCATGATGACCGTGGCGATGGCGATGATCGCGCTGGCGCCGCCGTACGCTGCGATCGGGATCGCCGCACCACTGCTGATCGTGCTCGCGCGCCTGCTGCAGGGGTTTGCGACCGGCGGCGAATTCGCCATCGCGACTTCGTTTCTGGTCGAGGTGGCCCCTGCAGGCCGCAAGGGCTTCTACGGCTCGCTGCAGCAGGTGGGCCTGAGTCTCGCTGCGCTCGGCGGCGCGCTGGCGGGCTGGTTCGTCACCCAGGTCCTGAGCCCCGCACAACTCGACAGCTGGGGCTGGCGCCTGCCGTTTGCGTTCGGCCTGCTGATCGGGCCGGTCGGGATGTGGGTGCGGCGGAATCTCGAGGAGACCGAGGAATTCATCGAAGCGCGCGCGACGCCCGGCACGAACCTGCCCTTCATGGCGATGCTGCGCGCACACGCACACAGCGTTCTGGTGACCTTTGGGCTCGTCATCTGCGGCACGATCACTTACTACGTCGTGCTGATCTACATGCCGACCTTCGCGCGCACCCAGCTCGGTATGCCGCTCGAGGATGCCTTCAAGGCCCAGGTCGTCGCGCTGTTGTGCCTCACGGTGATCATTCCGCTCGTCGGCGCGCTGTCCGATCGCATCGGTCGCAAGCCGCCGATGATCGTCGGCACGGTCGCCTGCCTGCTCGCGTTGCTGCCGCTGTTCCGCTACCTGCACGCCGCGCCGTCACTGGGTTCGTTGATGCTGGTGCAGGCGACCCTCTGCTCCCTGATCGGCATCTACTACGGGCCACTGTCGACGGCCGTCGCCGAACAGTTCCCGACCGGCGTGCGCTCGACGGGGCTCTCGCTGGCCTACAACCTCGCGGTGATGCTGTTCGGCGGCTTCGCGCAGTTCTTCGTGACGTGGCTGATCGGCGTTACCGGCCAGCCGATTGCCGCGGCTTACTACGTGATGTTCGGCGCCGCCGTCGGCCTGTGCGCCACCCTTGCGCTGCGCACACCGGCCGGCGCGCGCTGAGCGCCGGCGCCGCGGCTCAGGTCAGCGGACAGCTCGGCGGGTGAGCGCGATGGCCGACCACCTGCTCGAAGCCGTAGGCCACGCGGAACAGGCCAGGTTCGTCGTAGGGGCGCGCGAGGATCTCCATGCCCACCGGCAGGCCGGCGGGCGTCAGACCGGCCGGCACGCTGATGGCCGGCATCCACGTCTGTGAGCCAATCAGCGTGTTCGTCGGGAAATTCAGCGTGCCCCAGACGCCGCTGTCGCAGTCCTGACGCGTCGGCGGCACGACCTGCACGGTCGGGTAGACCAGCGTCGCGAGGTCATTGACCGCCATCAGGTTCACCACGGTCTTCATGAATTCTTCGCGTGCCGCATAGGCCGGGTAATAAGCGGGATCGCTGAACGGATCGTCGGGACCCTGCGCGATGCCCTCGAGCAGATCGAGCATCGGGTGATAGCGCCCCGACTCGACGATCGCGGCGACCGACCTGGCCGGCGCGTCGGGGAGGCTGCCGAGGAACTGATCGATGTCGTACTTCGATTTGATCACGTACAACGAGGTGCGGACCAGCCAGTCCATCAGGTTCGGGATCTCGACGTCGACGAGCGTGGCGCCGCCGGCCTGCAGTTCGGCGAGTGCCGTTTTCATCACCGCGTTGACCGGTGCGGCGTCCGGATGTGAGTCGGCGCCGAACGCATTGCGCACCACGCCGATGCGCAGACCCTTCAGCGCATCCGGCACCAGGCTGTCGAGATACGATTGCGGTGCGCGGGCGACCGACCACGCATAGGTCAGCGGATCGCCCGGATCGTGACCGACCATCACATCGAACACGCGCGCGACATCCGCGACGCTGCGACCCATCGGACCTATCGTGTCCTGGAACCCGACGAGTGGATTGCAGCCCTTGCGGCTGATCAGGCCCGGCGTCGAGCGGATCCCGACCAGGTTGCAGAAGGACGCCGGCACGCGCACCGAGCCGCCGCAGTCCGTCCCCAGTCCGATCGTCGCATAGCCGGCGGCAATGCCGGCGCCGGTACCGCTGCTCGAACCGCCCGGATCGCGTGCCAGATCGTAGGGGTTGCGCGTTTCGCCGCTGCGCGACGAGTACCCGAACCACGACGTCGCCCAGTCCGGCAGGGTGGTCTTGGCGAGAATGATCGCGCCCGCCGCGCGCAACCGCGCGACGACGGTCGCGTCTTCCTGCGCGTGATGGTTCGCAAAGATCTCGGATCCGAACGACGTCGGCATGTCCGCCGTCTCGAGGCAGTCCTTGATCACCATCGGAATGCCGTGCAGCGGGCCGACCGTCCTTCCGCTGCGCAGGACCGCGTCGAGCGCCCTTGCCTGTTCCCGCGCCTGCGGGTTCAGCGTCACGACCGCATTCAGCGCCGGGCCGCGCTGGTCACAGGCATCGATGCGCGCGAGATAGGCGTCGACCAACTGCTCTGCACTGCAGAGCCCACGGAACATCGCAGCGTGGATCTGCGCGATGCTGGCGTGTTCCAGCGGAATACCGTCGAAATTCATCGGTCGATGTCCTCCGCGCCCGGGCGCGATTGATGGAGTGGAAACAAGGCTGTTGCGTGCGTCTTCAAGCCGACGATACGGAGCACACACGAGGCTGGCAAGGACCGCGCGCGCGACGCCCGACACTGGGGCAACGCACCAGCGCCCGCGCCATTTCGACGCGTTTTCTCGCTGCCCGGGTGCGATAGCGCACGGATGGCAGTGGCCCGTTGCAGGCAGCATCGAGGTCATGGCCGCCGCGCGGCATCCAGCACCGTCAGGAGATACAGATGAGCAAGGAACGGCCGTTCTTCAAAGGGTCCGATACGTCATTCGGCATTTTCTATCCGACCGACTATCTGATCGCCGTGTTTCCGACGCCGGACATCGCGCATCAGGCGGCATCGAGCCTGCTGGCGGCCGGTTACACCGACGAAGACGTGCGGGCCATGGACAGCACACACGTCAAGGCCGATATCGAAGCACGCGTGACCGATGCGACGTGGCTCGATCAACTGAAGCAGACTTTCTCGATTGGCAAGGAAGCCTACTTCTGGAACGAAGACCTCAAATGGGCCGAACAGGGCGCCGGCTTTCTCGCCGTCCACTGCGCGACTGAGGACGAAGCGCAACGCATCGTGACGATGTTGCGGCCCCTGCAGCCAATCTCGATGCGACGTTATCGCGCGCTGGCCATCGAAACCTTTTCCTGAGCGTCGTCAATCAGACAATTGGCTGATCGCATGAGGCCGGTACGCGGTGTCGCGCTCACGCCGGTTTGCAGTCGCGCGGGCTCCGGCCTTCGCGTTACCGCGCAACCGAAGACCAATTCCGGTAGATTTCATCCACCGAAGGTGTGGAGCAGCCGGGATGTCAGACCAGTCCCTGTCGGCGCGCGTCACACGCGCCAATCAACGCATGATCCAGCAGGTCGCGATCAGCTACGCGATCGTGGCCAGTCTCTGGATTGTCATCTCCGATCAGCTGCTGGCGTTGAGCGTCAACGAGGCCGCGCTGCCCCGCGTTGCCATCTACAAGGGCCTCGCCTTTGTCATGGTCACCGCCGCGCTGCTGTATTTTTTGCTGCGCGCTGTCACTGCGCACACCGCCCAGGGGTCGATGCAGGAACACGCGGCCACGTGGCCGCCGCCCGACACCGCCCTGTTGACGCGCCGATCGGGCGCCGGCGCGTACGCGATCGCCCTGCTTGCAATTGCTGTCACGTTCGCGCTGCGCGGATCCTGGGATGTTTCCCTCGAAGAGCGGCCGACCTTCAATCTCTTCATGATCCCGATCACGCTCAGTGCCCTGCTCAGTGGTCTCGGGCCGGGGCTGTTCGTCACCGCGTTGGCGGTGGTTGGCGTGTCGGGGCTGTTGCCACTGCCGATCGAAGCCCTGCGCGTCGACTCGACGGCCGAAGCGGTCCTGATTGGAATGATGGCCATCAACGGCGTGGCGATCAGCGTGGTCTGCGAGGCGCTGCACATGGCGCGGCGCCGCGCCGAAGCGCTGATGACGAGCCAGCAACGGGTGCTCGAAGAGTACCGGCTGTTGTCCGATCAATTGCCCGACTGCGTCTGGCGCAAGGATCTCGAGGGACGCTACGTCAGTTGCAACGCCCGTTTCGCGGCCGCGATCGGTCGCGCGCCGCACGAGGTGATAGGGCACAAGGAAACAGAGCTTTTTCCGTCCGACGACGCCCTGCGCTGGCGCGCCGAGGACCTGCGCGTCATCGAGAGTCGCACGCCGCTCGAGCGGGAAGAGTTGTGGTGCACAGCGCAGCAGGTCATCGGCTGGGTGCTCGTCAGCAAGGCGCCCGTGCTCGACAACACGGGCGCGTGCATCGGGACGATAGGCGTGGCGCGCGACATTAGCGGGCGGCACGCGGCCGAGGAGGCGCTGCGCGACAGCGAGAGCCATTTGCGCGCGCTGTTCGAGCTCGGCGAAGACGCGATCCTGATGTTCGTACTGAAACCCGACGGGACCCCGGGCCGATTCATCGACTTCAATCCTGCCGCCGTCGCGCTGCTGGGCTGGTCGCGCGACGAACTGCTGGACCTGGAGCCGGCGCGGCTGCTGCATGCGATGAACCGCGCACTGGCCCGTGAAATCGGACAGCGCCTCCAGCAGGCGGGCCGACTGCGGATCGATCTCACGATCATTGGCAAGCGCGGCAACGAACTGCCCGTCGATGCGACGATCACGCTGGTCCGTCAGCGTGACGACGGCACCCAGGCGGCATTGGCCGTCCTGCGCGACATGAGCGACCGCCGGCAAGCCGACGCCGAACAGGCGCGGCTGCAGGCGCAGGTCATCGAGATGCAGAAGAACCAGGCGATCGGCCAGCTGGCGGGTGGCATTGCGCACGACTTCAACAACATCCTCGCCACCGTCCTCGGTTACTGCGAACTGGCGATGACGCGCGCGGCGGTGATGCCGGGCAGCCGGCTGCACGACTACCTCGATGCGATCCACAGCGCGGGCGAACGCGGCCGCGATCTGGTCTCGAAGATGATGACGTTCTCGCGCAGTGCCCCGCAGGTGCCGGCACAGCGTCCCGATCCCGTGTTCGTCGAGCCTATTGTCGAAGAGGCCTTGCGCCTGCTGCGCGCGACCATCCCGTCGAGCACGCGCATCAACTTCGAGCGCGGTACACAGTTGTCAGCGGTCTACGCCGAACGCGTCGAGATCGAACAGATGATCATGAACCTCGTGATCAATGCGCGTGACGCCATCGACGGCATCGGCGGCATCACCGTTGAGATTCATCCGCCACGCGAGGTCAGCGGCATCTGCCGGGCCTGTCGACAGGACATCGACGGGCACTACCTCGCGATTGCCGTCAGCGATACGGGGCAGGGCATCGCCGAGGACGCGCTGCCGATGCTGTTCCAGCCGTTCTACACCACGAAAG
>LNFM01002088.1_pt1 | contig 42998 bp, 17 predicted proteins | sample 596031 | NCBI WGS metagenome assembly LNFM01 (sample SAMN04254537, study PRJNA301005) | activated carbon metagenome | isolation source: dual media filters at the Ann Arbor, Michigan drinking water treatment plant | place: USA: Ann Arbor
CGAAACATATCTCCCTTCACAGTAATTTTTCCTTTAAATTCTTCCTTTATCCCCTCCGAATCGTTGGTCATTCCTGACGTGAGATTGGCTTCAAAAGCTGTTATTGACTTATATTTTTTACTCATGGCCTCCAGGATTTCGAGCGCCTTGGGGTCGTACTGTGCATAGGAAATGGTACCGGCAAACGTTAAAAGGATCGCAAAAAGGAGCTTTTTCATATATAGATTAGGAGTGAGTATGTTTTTCCTTCAATTCATTCAATAATTGTTCCAAACTCATCGGGTCTTTAATTAACACCTCCCGAGCCTTGGAGCCTTCAAATGGGCCCACAATTTTAGCGGCTTCCAGCTGATCTATCAAACGTCCGGCCCGATTATATCCTAATTTTAGTTTACGTTGGATCAACGAAGTACTTCCTTGCTGATGTTGAACAATCAAGCGGGCAGCTTCTTCGAAAAGTGCATCTCTATCCGACAAGTCAACTGCAGATGCGCCACCATCATCTTCTCCTTCGAATTCAGGAAGCATATAAGCTGAATCATAACCTCGCTGGGATCCTATAAAATCACAAATTCTGTCAATTTCGGGTGTGTCAACAAACGGGCTTTGTAAGCGTACTATCTCAGAGCCTGTGGAAAGCAACATATCACCCTGACCAATCAATTGATCTGCACCACCGGTATCAAGAATTGTACGTGAGTCAATTTTTGAAGTAACCCGAAACGACAACCGGGCCGGGAAGTTCGCTTTAATTACGCCTGTGATTACATTAACGGAAGGGCGTTGCGTGGCCACAACCAAATGAATGCCGATAGCGCGGGCCAATTGGGCAAGGCGGGCAATAGGCGTTTCCACTTCTTTGCCAGCCGTCATCATCAAGTCAGCCAACTCGTCTATCACCAATACGATGTAAGGCAAAAATCGATGACCTTCTTTGGGATTTAACTTACGCGAAACAAACTTGGCATTATACTCCTTAATATTTTTCGCTCCAGCATCTTTCATGATTTCGTACCGGTTTTCCATTTCGATACAAAGTGAATTGAGCGTGTAAACAACTTTTTTGGTATCGGTAATGATGGCCTCCTCGCTGTTAGGAAGTTTAGCTAAATAATGCCGCTCAATTTTACTAAAGAGTGACATCTCAACCTTCTTAGGATCAACCAACACAAACTTTAGCTGGCTGGGATGTTTCTTATATAATAGAGAAGTTAAAATAACATTAAGGCCTACTGACTTTCCTTGGCCCGTTGCACCTGCCACGAGCAAGTGTGGCATCTTGGTAAGATCAATCACCATCAATTCGTTGGAGATGGTTTTACCAATGGCTATCGGAAGTTCTTTGTCCGTCTTTTGAAAACGTTCTGTGCTCAACACCGACCGAATGCCCACCATCTCACGATTCTTGTTCGGCACCTCAATACCGATAGTGCCCTTGCCGGGAATAGGCGCAATAATTCGAATCCCCAACGCGGCCAAACTCAACGCAATATCATCTTCCAGATTTTTGATTCGGGAGATTTTAATACCCGCCTCGGGTACGATTTCATAAAGCGTAACGGTTGGGCCAATGGTTGCCTTGATACTTTGGATACCAATTTTAAAATTGGTGAGCGTACTTAAAATGCGATCTTTATTTTGATTCAGTTCTTCCTGCGTTACCTGGACTTTGCTCGCTTCGTATTCGTTCAGTAATTCCAGGGTTGGAAATTTATAACTACTTAAATCCAGTGTAGGATCATAGAAACCCTGAGTTTCTACCAACTGTTCTGCCAGTACTTCGGTTTCGGTTTTGGGTTCCTCAACGATGAAAATCGGTTCAATCGTTTTTTCTGGTTTTGCAGGCTTGACTGGTTCAATATCAAGTTTTACTGGATTTCCAGCTGCACTTTCTTCTAAAGGCGGTTTAATCAACTGAATTGGTTCAGGCGTTGTTTCTTGCACCGGCCAGTTATCAAGATCATCCGTATAGGTTGGTTTAATATAGAGGTCATCGTTGGTCTCGAGTGCCTCGTTACCCATGGGTTTGGGATCACGCACCTGAAAAGCATTGATGGCCGTAACATTAAAGTAGTAGATGATAAATATAAAAAGGGAAAGCACCAGTATTAGAAAGGTACCCCAGCCAAATAAGCCATCAGAAATTTTAGCAAGTTCATAGCCCAAGCCCCCACTTATGAATCCAATCTCGGTAACACCAGCCATGCTGTGTGTGATGTACCCAAGCAACAAACTCAACCACAATCCGGCAAAGACCGAAAGGATAAAAGCAGAGAAGATAGAAACGAGTTCGCGTTTAAATACCAACTTGAATCCCAAAAGGAATAATAAAGGTGGAATAACAAAAGCCGAAATGCCCAACCATTTCCAGATCAAAAAATGTGAGGTGATGGCGCCATACAGACCCAACCAATTATCGGCTTCGCGGCCTGATTCAACAATACTGGTATCCCATAATGCCTGCACTACACTTTGATCGGCCTTGCCTGTAAATAAATAGGACAGGAAAGCAGTGAATAAATACAGCGCGGTGATCAGAAGAAAAAAACCTAAAGCGAGGGTAAAGCGTGGGTCCGTAAAAAAATCAAAACTAAATCGGGTTTTGGACTTGGGTGACTTTACTTTCTTTTCTTTTTCGGGTTTTTTAAAGGTGTTGGATTTATAGGTATTCTCAGCCATCAGTTTAAAAAGTACTCAAAGCTAAGAAAAACGTTTAGAAACGTAAATGCCTGTTCAACTAAGTAATGATTATCAAACTTTTCCCTTATACCTCTTCTGCAAAAAATATTAACTTTAGATTGGTCATAATCCAAACACCATGAAAACCCTATTTCTAACCTGCCTCCTCTTACTTTCCATTGCATCCTTTGGTAAAATCTGGATTGTCGATAGCAATCCTGGAAGCACCGCCAAAGATTTTGCCAATCTTCAAGCCGCGCATGACGGTGCTACGGCCGGTGATACGTTGTATCTTATTGGCTCATCAATACCTTATGACCAAATCAACTTATCAAAACGGATTGTAATGATTGGGCCAGGCTATTTTTTGAACGAAAACTTGAATCTCCAAAGTAATATTAACCCGGCATTAGTAGGTATTCCTTCGGGCAATTCTATCACTTTTGCTCCCGGATCAGAAGGTTCAGTAATTATGGGTTTAACGATACGCGGTGTCCTTTCCGTTAATGCCAGCAACATTCTAATCAAACGAAATCGTATCACATTTAATGTAATCATAGCTGCTTCGAATGTGATACTAGTTCAAAACTATATCAATTCCCTGATTGGCCCGTCTGATATTGCCATTAAAATTGAAGATGGATTTACCAGCATCATTATTAAGAACAACTATATAAGTAATAATTGTGCAAATGGTTGTGGTGCCGGTACTAGGTTAGCATTATTCTCTAGCCCCACCACTTCGCTGGAGATATCCAACAATATTTTTTTTGGCAACGTAACCGTATCTAATGCCCTTGTGCAAAATAACATCACATTGTTTACCCAGTTTACCGCAACAGCAAGTCTGATCCAAAATAATTCGGGTGATGCGGGTAACTATTTTCCACCCGGGACTGACAACTTTGTTAATGGGAGCGATTTTGCTGGGGCATTTGTAACCAGTGGTACAACTGATAGCAAATGGCAACTGGGGCCATCTTCACAACTCAGAGGTACTGGCTTTAACGGAGTAGATCGGGGTATTTTTGGTGGGCCAGAACCCTATGTGCTATCGGGCATCCCACCCATCCCAACTATTTATTCATTGACGGCCCCGGCAGTGGGTGAAAAAAATACGGGCTTACCGATTCAGATCAAAGTGAAGTCCAACAACTAAGTCAGTCTTGCGGTTCTTCACTTTCATATTAGTTATTGTCAGCACTTCACTCTGTGCGCAAACCATTACGAGAATCGAGTATTATTTTGATACTGACCCAGGGTTTGGAAATGGATTAAGTATTCCTGTAACGGCTGCCGTTGATCTTACGCGTGATTTTGCGATTCCATTAAATACAATCAGCGAAGGCTTTCATCTGCTTTACATCCGCGCAAAAAGTAATAATGGACTTTGGAGTCTACCGCTCTCACGTCCTGTCCTGGTTCAGCGCAATGCTCAGGTTGCAACTTTACTTTCAATAGACCGCGTAGAATATTTCCTGGATACTGACCCCGGAGCAGGAAGCGGCATTGCGATCCCGATAACTTCTACAAGCAATCTGACACAAGATTTTTCTCTTCCCTTAGGCATCGTATCCGAAGGGTTTCACAACCTATACTTCCGGGCACGAAGTACAAATGGGTTATGGAGTGCGCCAACTTTAAAACCTGTTTTTGTACAACGTAATGCGCAAACAGCCTCAACACCGGTATTAAAGCGAATCGAGTATTTTTTCGATACTGATCCGGGAACGGGCAATGCAACGAGTATTTCCTTGTCAACGGCAGCAATCGATCAAGCCTATTCAATAGATCTTACAACAACCACACTGGGTTTTCATATTTTATATGTTCGCTCGCAGGATGTCAATGGCCACTGGAGTATGCCCATCGCCAAACCATTTTTTTCAGGCAAGTCAGGATCAAACATTGTAGCGCTTGAATATTATTATTTTGATGGCACAACAAAATCACCGGTGAAGATTTATAGCGGATTCCCGTCCGGCAAAGATGTAACGATTGATTTTGCAGCCGTGCTGGATGGCTTGTTGCCCAACACTTCCTATGAGATTCATGTTACCGCCATTAATGCGGATGGAGTAAGAAGTGCGGAGACGGTGCATACATTTTTAACTCCGGCTGTTATTTGTGATCCTTTAACTCCACCAACGGTTGTTAACGCGAACTTGTGCGGTAGTGGTAGCGTTGATCTTGTTGCCGTTGGTGCTATCGGTACACAATCTTATGCGTGGTATCAAACACCAACCGGAGGGATTGCGATAACGGGCGCGACAACGGGTTTATATACCACACCGATATTAAATGATACCACTACCTACTACGTTGCTATTAAAAACGGAACCTGCGAAAGTGCACGCACAGCGGTTACTGCTTTCATTAACCCTGTACCAACAACACCTGTTGCTCTCAATAATTCTTCATGCGGAATCAATACGGTTTTACTTAGCGCATCCGGTGGCGTCAATGGTCAATATCGCTGGTATACAGTATCTATAGGCGGCACTGCAATACCCGGACAAACGAATAGTTCCTTCCTAACTCCTCCCCTATCAGTTACAACTACCTATTTCGTTTCGTTAAATAATGGAATTTGTGAAAGTACCCGAACTCCTGTTACTGCTACAATTAATCCTGTTCCTACACAACCATCAGTAACATCCAGTATTTCGCTCATTGGAAATGCGTTGACAATTTGCAGCAGCACCGTACTTACACTTAGCGCACCTACTGGGTTTGCCACCTATGCTTGGTCGAATGGAGCCACTACACAACAAATTGTCATAAGTGCCAGCGGAACTTTTTCGGTAACCGTTACGGATGTTGGAGGATGTAGCAGTGCTGCATCGACTGCAATTTCTGTGACCGTCATTCCTGCGCCTTGCAATAATCAACCTCCGGTTATTAGCAGTGCGCCTTTGTCTACCATCATTGGAGGTTCTGTAACACTTAATCTTCTCAGCCTCATTTCGGATGCTGATAATAATCTTGCTGCTACTTCACTTCGTATAGTACAACCACCCGGCAGCGGAGCAATCGCCACGTTGACCAATGGCTTGCTTACAATAGATTACAGTACAGGTGACTTTGCGGGAAAAGACCAACTGACTATTGAGGTGTGCGATATCTTTAATGCCTGCACGCAACAAATTTTAGAAATTAATGTGATCGGAGATATTGAAATTTACAATGGCATCTCACCTAACGATGATGGCTTGAATGATATCTTCTTAATAAAATACATCGATTTACTCCCGGATACTCAAGAAAACAAAGTCACTATCTATAATCGATGGGGAAGTAAAGTTTTTGAAGTGTCCAGATATAATAATACAACAAATGTTTTTCGCGGATTAAATACTAGCGGAGGGGAACTTCCATCCGGTACGTATTTCTATAAAATTGAGTTTGAAAGCGGCAGGGAAATAGTTTCAGGATATTTATCTTTGAAGCGATAATTATAATTAGATTCAAGTAGTGAGTTTTTTTGTAGTTTGAAATTTTGAATTATGAACATTGTAAAAATTACTTTCTGTGGTCTCTTTTTGTTTTCCATTCCTTCATTCGCGCAAGTAACATTTCAAAATGTTCCAATAAATTCCCTTCCCAGCACCCCCAAAGAATCGGTCAAAGGTGATTTTAATAATGATGGTTTTATTGATATCGCTGTGTGCAATTTTAACTCATTCGCAAACCAACAAGTCACGCTTTTGCTCAACACAGGTTCGGGTACCTTCAGCGGCACGAATAAAAGAAATTTTAGTTCCTCGATTAATCCATCCGACATTTCAACTGGTGATTTTAATAAAGACGGCAATCTGGATGTAGTTACCTGCAGCCAAACCAATAATAACTTCTCAATTCTTCTCGGAGATGGTAATGGTAATCTCGCTGCCCCCACAAATTTTCCGGTGGGCTTAACGCCAAGGGGTATTGCCGTGGGCGATTTTAATAATGATTCAAACCCCGATGTGATTGTTTCAAATACTGGCACCCCGCGCCAGGCATATATTTTCCTGGGCAATGGTACCGGTGGATTTTCGGCTCCTACTATTTTAGATTTTGCCAATATCTTCGATGTAACTGTAGGAGACTTTAATGGAGACTCGAATCTGGATTTTGCGATCAGTGCAGGCGGCACGGTGCAACCGTGGTTTGGCAATGGTTCGGGCACAACATTTAATGCAGGAACGGTCGTATCTGGATTTAATCTTGCACAAACGATTATTGCACATGATCTGGATGGTGATGGTGACCTTGATTTAAGTTCAGGCAACGCTTACACCCTTAATAATGGAACTGGAAATTTTGCCGCACGAATTGGTTTTTCTCAAACCGGAGAATATATAGCCGTTGGCGATCTCAATGGTGATGGCAAGACCGACATCATCGCCAGTGACAACAATAATAATTTAGCGAACATAAGAGTGTTTGGCGGGGATGGAACAGGCTCATTCAGTCTGCTCGCAAAATTTGAAACAAATGTATACCCGCAAAGCATTCAACTTATTGATGTAAACAATGACGGAAAACTCGATGCCATTGGCATGGGCACTAATGGTAGTACGCATAGTGCAGATGTATTATTTGGGGAGGGCAACGGATATTTTTCAAACGCAATTACAAAATATGTTACTGTCACTGACCCGCGCGATATCGTAAAAGCAGATTTTAACAATGATGGATTAATTGATTTAGCTATCTGTCATTCCGCTGGAAATACAGTCTCTGTGTACCTGGGACTGGGAAATGGAAAATTCGCTAAAACAGCCACGAACCATGCAACGGGCACCAATCCGTTTCAAATCATTGTCGTAGATTATAATAAAGATAATAATTTAGATCTGGCCATCGTGAATGTGAGCGGCTCTTCCTCAATTACCCTATTAACCGGGAATGGAAATGGTGGCTTCACGGCTCTGTCAAATATTGTTATTGCTGCCAATAACTCACGAATTACTGCCGGAGATTTCAACAATGATTCGAATCCTGATTTAATCGCCACGAGCGGAGATAATTCTTCCTTCTTTTTTATTGCAGGTACCGGTAGCGGATTTAATTCACCAATAACCATACCCGTAAGTGAAACCACACTCGAAGTCAGATCGGCAGATTTTAACAAAGATGGAAACCTGGATGTTGGAATAGTATATACTAGCAATTTTCCAAACCGAGTAGTAATTTTTTACGGAAATGGAAATGGTACATTTACAGAGGGTGGTCAGTATATCACGGTATCAGGCCGTTTTGAAATTCAAGATCTTAACAATGATGGTAACCCTGACATTAATGCGTATGATATTAGCGTTGGCTCTAATGATGATTTTTATCTTAATGACGGCACTGGTGTATTTACCGGATCGAACTTTACAGCTGGGTTTGCAGGCACCGTAAAAGGTTTTGAAGACATGGATGGAGACGGGTTTAAGGATTTGATTTTATCCTCCCAATTCGTAATAAGCTCCGAAGCTGGAATCATTAGAATTTTAAAAGGATCTGCATCAGGTCCTACTACCACTCAGCTGATTAATAAAACAATTTCTGGCGGTCATAAAGTGATTGTTCATGATTTAAATAATGATGGAAAAAATGATCTTATTTCTGTTTCATTTAATATTAATGAAGACTACTTCGCCACACTCATTAATAACACCGTGGCTGTGGGTTGCCCAGTCATCACCACGCAACCAATTTCACAATCAGCATGTGAAGGTCAAAACATTACACTATCGGTTGCAGCTTCCGGCAACGCTCCACTTTCTTATCAATGGCGCAAAGGTATAAACAACATAGCAGGAGCTACTTCACCTGGCTTAACGCTTACCGCAGTCACACTTGCCGATGCAGCATCCTACTCCTGCGTTGTCAGTAACCTCTGTGGTAGTGCTACCAGCAACTCGGCAGCATTAACGATCAACGCCATTCCTACTATTCCGGTCGCTCCACCACCCGTAGCAAGGTGTGGCGCGGGTTCAGTAACACTTAGCACATCTGGTGGAATTAATGGCCAATATAGGTGGTATACTCAGGCAACGGGTGGCACAGCGTTAAGTGGCGCTGTAAATGATACTTACACTACAGGAGTGCTTTCGACCTCTGTTACTTACTATGTCGCTATAAACAATGGCGCCTGCGAAAGCAATCGCACTGCAATTCCTGTTACTATTAATCCGGTTCCTGCAGTACCCATTATTGTTTCCAGTGTTACACCAGTAGGTAACTCAATTACAGTGTGCAGTTCAGTTCCACTTACCTTAACCGCGCCCGCTGGGTTTGCTGCATATCTATGGTCTGATGGATCCACCACTCAACAAATTACAATAGCAACAAGTGCCGCTTATTCAGTATCGGTAACTGACGCATCGGGATGTACCAGTCCTGCATCGGATGTCATTAATATAACTATCATCCCTGCTCCTTGCAACAATCAGCCACCGGCCATCAACAACAACACTTCCTCCACGGTAATTGGAGGAGTGGCGACCATCAATTTAATTGATCTGATCTCGGATGCTGATGATAATCTTGTTATCTCTTCACTAGTTGTTTTGCAACCACCCGCCAGTGGTGCAAGTGCTAGTATAACCAATGGCGTGCTTACCATAAATTACAGTGGCATTGCTTTTACCGGGAAAGATCTATTAACCATTCAGGTGTGTGATATCTTTAATGCCTGCACGCAAAAAATTTTAGAGATTAATGTGATCGGAGACATTGAAATTTTCAATGGTCTTTCTCCTAACAATGATGGATTGAATGATATCTTCTTAATACAATACATCGATTTACTCCCGGATACGCAAGAAAACAAAGTCACTATATATAATCGCTGGGGCAGCAAAGTTTTTGAAGTGTCCAATTATAATAATACAACCCGTGTGTTTCGCGGCTTAAATGATAATGGTAATACACTTCCCTCTGGCACTTACTTCTATAAGATTGAATTCACAGGCGGCAGAGAATCGATGACCGGATATTTAACTATTAAACGATAACCAGGAAGAAAGCATCGATGTAAGTAAACCGTGGTGTTTGTCTGAGGCACCCGATATGATAGACGCTAATTATAGCCTTACCGAAGCGCATGGGTTAGTCTCTAAGGTGCAGCGTAACCCGAGGTAAATAATGCAGAAGGCTTCGCAGAATCCTTGAAAGTATTGGTTTTTTCATTAGTTTTAAAAATAGACTAAATCCTATTTTATGAAAAGACTGCTTCTTCCATTGCTGTTCTGCAGCCTTTTAACTCAAGCGCAAAACATTTGGTGCGTAAACAAAAACGTTGGCGTAAATTCACTTTACACAACTATTTCATCCGACATTACTGGAAGCGGGTTTTAACAACTTATCCTGGCGGAAGGTGCTCTGCTGGTTATGATAATATCGCGGCCCCAAATGCTGAAAACATTTTCCTATCAAGAACATCGATTTAATTGAAGTGACTGATACCATCAACTTGAAAATGCAGAGAGTATATTTTAACAATTGAAGACTATAAAAATGATGAAATTGAAATCGAGAAAAAACAAGGCTGAACAGCATGCTGGCAGAGAACACCAACTTATAGAAGGCGGCTTTTCACCAAAAGCATTTTTCATCATTACTTTTTTTTGCTGCCTGCTGTTTCAGGATCTCTTTGGGCAAGCACCAAGTATTACGTCTTTTACTCCATCCAGTGGCCCGATTGGCACATCCGTTACGATCAATGGAACAAACTTCAGCACAACGCCTGCCAACAACATTGTTTACTTCGGGGCAACACGCACTTCGGTAACAGTAGCAACATCAACTCAACTTACTGTTACTGTTCCAACAGGCGCAACATATCAACCGATCACAGTAAATGTTGCTGGATTGATCGCTTATTCTGCAGTGCCGTTTACTGTTACATTTTCTGGTGGCGGAATAATTAATGCCAGTTCGTTTGCCCCGAAAGTAGATTTCATAACCGGAGCAGAGCCTTATGCAGTTTCCATTGGCGACCTTGACGGAGATGGCAAAGCCGACCTTGCAGTGGCAAATTCTACGAGCAATACCGTATCTGTATTTCGCAACACGGGCAGCGCAAGCAGCATCACCTATGCCGCCAAAGTAGACTTCATAAGCGGAGACGGGCCCATTTCAGTTTCCATTGGCGACCTTGATGGGGATGGCAAGGCCGACCTCGCGGTGACAAATTACAACAGCAATACCGTATCGGTATTTCGCAATACAAGCACAGGAACAAACATTATCAGCTTTGCCTCCAAAGTGGATTTCACAACCGGAATATTTCCTTATTCAGTTTCCATTGGCGACCTTGACATGGATGGCAAGGCCGACTTAGTGGTGTCAAATCTTTTCACCAGTGCCGTATCTGTGTTTCGCAATACGAGCAGCGTAGGAAGTATCAGCTATGACGCTAAAGTAGATTTCCCAACTGGAGCAAATAATTATTCAGTTTCCATTGGCGACCTTGACGGGGATGGCAAGGCCGACTTGGCGGTGACTAATAGCCTTACTGCTACCGTTTCTTTATTACGCAATATGAGTAGCCCAGGAAGCATCAACTATGACGCCAAAGTAGACTACGCAACCGGAATAGGTCCTATTTCAGTTTCCATTGGCGACCTTGACATGGATGGCAAGGCCGACTTAGCAGTGGCAAATGTGAGCGGCAATACCGTATCGGTATTTCGTAATACCAGTAGCGCAGGAAGCATCAGCTATGACGCCAAAGTAGACTTCACAACAGGAGCAGGGCCCTATTCAATTTCCATTGGCGACCTTGACGGGGATAGCAAAGCTGACTTAGCAGTGGCAAATGGGGGTAGTAATATCGTCTCGGTGCTTCGCAATAACAGTAGCTCAGGAAGCATAAGCTATGACGCCAAAGTAGACTTCACAACAGGAGCAGCGCCCTATTCAATTTCCATTGGCGATCTTGACGGGGATGGCAAAGCCGACTTAGTTGTTGCAAATGTGTTTAGTAATACCGTGTCGGTATTACGCAATACAATAATTAGCATTTCTACCCCTACCATCACCACCTTCTCCCCAGCCTCCGGCCCCATTGGCACAACAGTAACGATTACGGGAACAAACTTTGATGTTACTCCGGCCAACAACACGGTTGCGTTCAACGGAACAACAGCCGTTGTTACGGCCAGCACGACCACCAGCATTACAACCACGGTTCCTGCAGGCGCAACTACCGGAAAAATTTCAGTAACCGTAGGCGGCAACACAGCAACAAGCATAACTGATTTTACCGTTACCGGAAATTTTATTACGCAGTGGAACCTTGCCACCGCGGGATCTGGAGCTACACAATTATCTTTCGGAACAGCCACGAGCGGTACAGTCAATTATACCTGGCAAGAAATTTCACCCGGCAGTGCAACAGGCAGTAACTCGTGGAATGGGTCAACTCTCACGATCACAGGTCTACCTACTGGAGCCACTATTCGCTTACAGATTGAGCCCACCAACTTCCAACGAATCATAATCAACTTTGGATCCGATCGCAACAGGCTTACACAAGTGGAAAACTGGGGCTCCACGGCCTGGACAAGTATGCAGAACGCATTTTTAGGGTGTCGTAACCTGCAAGTAACTGCCACAGATGTTCCAAATTTATCGGGTGTCACAAATATGTCGCAGATGTTTTGGCTTTGCACAAACCTGAATTCTCCAGGCAATATTAACGCATGGAATACAGCTACGGTCACCGACATGTCAGGTATGTTTAGTGATGCAAGCGCCTTTAATCAAAACATGGGTTCCTGGAATACGAGTGCTGTTACCAAAATGCAAAATATGTTTTTTCAGGCAAGTGTATTTAACCAAAACATTGGAGCATGGAATACGGGTGCAGTTACGGATATGTCACGCATGTTTCAGGGAGCAAGTGCCTTCAACCAGAACATTGGAGCATGGAATACGGCTGCTGTTAACACCATGGACTTTATGTTTACTTCTGCAAGTTCCTTTAATGGAAATATTGGTTCCTGGAATACGGCTGCTGTTACTGATATGGCAGGTATGTTTCTTCAAGCAACTTCATTTAATCAAAACATAGGCTCCTGGAATACCGGTGCAGTTACAAACATGTCAAGTATGTTTAGCAGGGCTATCGCTTTCAACCAGAACATTGGAGCATGGAATACGGCAGCTGTTATCGATATGTCAAATATGTTTGCGGAAACTGATGCCTTCAACCAAGCTATTGGCGCGTGGAATACCGGGGCCGTTACTAATATGGGAAGTATGTTCTATCAGGCAAGTGCCTTTAACCAAAACATCGGAACATGGAATGTGAGTGGGGTTACTACTATGAGAGACATGTTTTACCTGGCAATCGCTTTCAACCAAAACATTGGAGCGTGGGATGTGGGAGGGGTTACCGATATGGAAGGAATGTTTACGGAAACAAACTCCTTTAATCAAAACATTGGGGCCTGGAATACAGGGGCTGTTACTTCCATGCAAAATATGTTTAATCGGGCAACGGCTTTTAATCAAAATCTCGGGGCATGGACGTTAAAACCAGGCGTTGACTTGAGGAACATGTTTGACGATAGTGGGATGGATTGCAACAATTACTCAACCACCTTACTTGGTTGGAACTCTAATCCGGCTACTCCAGATAATCTCATGTTAGGAGCTAACGGGAGGCAATACAGCACCAATGCTGTAGCAGCAAGAACTAATTTAACCGTAACAAAGGGCTGGACCATTACAGGAGATACACCATCCGGTACGGTTTGTAGTGCCAGCACAGCCATCACCATAACTACCCAACCTTCTGATTTCATTACGTGTGTGGGAGGCATTGCTACATTTAATACCGCAGCCACAGGCACCACCAACATTATTTATCGATGGCAATTTTCAATTGATGGTGTTGCTCCCTTCACAGACATCAATAATGGTGGAGGTTACTCAGGCGCAACCACGGCTACGTTAACAGTGAACACCACAGGCAATTTTGGATTGGGCCGTTATCGTTGTCGCATCAATGGAGATTTTGCCGCTGAGGTTTTTACCAATGATGAAGGACTGTTTATCAACCCCATACCCACCGCACCAACGGCCACCAACACAAGCCGATGCGGACCCGGAAGTGTTACGCTCACGGCAACGGGCGGCAGCAATGGTGAGTACCGTTGGTATACCGTGGCAACTGGTGGAACAGCTATCACCGGTGAAGTAAACAGCAGTTACGTAACACCTGCTGTAACAACCTCTACTACGTATTTTGTTGCTATCAATAATGGCTCCTGTGAAAGTGTAAGAACTCCGGTTGTTGCAACCATCAATATTCCACCAGCAATACCCGCTATCACATCCAGCATTACTCCAGTCGGAAACGCATTAACGATCTGTAGTACTACTTCGCTAACGCTTACAGCTCCTGCCGGATTTGCTTCCTACAATTGGTCGAACGGAGCAACAACCCAACAAATTTCTGTGAGCGCAAGTGGCAACTATTCAGTAACCGTTACCGATGCTGGTGGATGTGCAAGTCCCGCTTCCATATCACTGGTTGTTACTGTAACTCCGGCTCCGTGTAATAATCAGGCTCCGGTTATTAACACCATCTCTTCCTCCACTGTAATTGGAGGGCTGGCTACCATCAATTTAATTAACCTGATTTCGGATGCCGATGATAATCTTGTTATCTCTTCGTTAGCTGTTTTGCAACCACCCGCCAGTGGGGCAAGTGCTACTATTACCAATGGTGTGTTAACCATAAATTACAGTGGCATTGCCTTTACCGGTAAAGATCAATTGACTATTCGGGTGTGTGATATCTTTAGTGAATGTGCTCAACAGGTTTTAGAGATTGATGTAATCGGAGATATTGAAATTTACAATGGTATCTCACCTAATGATGATGGATTGAATGATATCTTCTTAATACAATACATCGATTTACTCCCGGATACGCAGGAAAACAAAGTTACTATCTATAATCGCTGGGGCAGCAAAGTATTTGAAGTCGCCAATTACAATAACACAACCAATGTGTTTCGTGGCTTAAATGATAATGGCAACGCGCTACCTTCCGGAACCTACTTCTATAAGATTCAATTTAATAGCGGCCGGAAAAGTGAGACGGGTTACCTAACATTAAAAAAACCTTGAAGTTTTCGAAGTTAGCTTTAGATTTTCAACCATGCATAAATTTATCTTTAGTGTCGTTGTAATACTCATCGCAAATTCCGTATGGGGTCAAATTGTAAGTACCTTTGATACAGACCGCGATGGATGGACCGCCATCGACAGTCAAACAGGTGCTAACCCAACCTATCAATCAACAGGGGGTAACTCAGGCGGATTTATACAAGTCATAGATGGTGTTGCCGGTACCGCTACTTATTACAATGCGCCCGCCAAATTTCTAGGTGACAGGTCAGCCTCGTACGGGGCCTTCTTGCGATTTGATTTACAAGTAAGCGTTATACCCAACAGCAACACAGCGGGTGCCCGTTTAATTGGTGGCGGAATTACGCTAGTAAAATTGCTTTCCATATTACCAGCAGTTGCTCCTACGTGGACTTCTTATTCCATGCGATTGGACATCAGTGAAAATTGGAGGGTGGGTAGCACAACAGGTCCGGTAGCTACCGAAGCGCAGATTCGAACTGTATTAGCATCGCTCACTGGACTCGCCATTAATGGTGAGTATAATACGGCCGCAGCCGATAGCGGTGGATTGGACAACGTTGTATTAGAAAGCAGCACTCCCGGTGAATTGGAAATTTTTAACGGGCTTTCTCATAACGGGGATGGTAAGAATGATTCTTTTCTCATCCTGAACATTGAGCTTCGCGCAGATACTCAGAACAATAAGGTTACGATACTCAATCGATGGGGTGATGTAGTATTTGAAGTAACAGATTATAATAATTCAGATCGGGTTTTTAGGGGATTAACTACCGCAGGAAAGGAACTGGCCACAGGAACATATTTCTATAAGATTGAATTCAACAGTGGTCGACCAACTGAAACTGGCTTTCTTACTTTAAAGCGCTGAATTGATTTTTTGGTTATCTTGATCCAAACTTCCCAATCTGAAAAAGTGGTTGCAAATAGCTTTATTGTTAGTCAGTGCAGAATCGGTTTCTGCACAAACACCTCTTATTGACAGTCTGCTTCGCATTGTGGCCGCGCATCCGCGTGATACCAATGAGATTAAGGCGCTCGGCCATCTTGCTACCGAGTTCACACGTAAGGACATGGATCAAGCCAAATTGTACATCTATCAACAAATTGCTCTCGCAAAAGAACTGAGAACTGATATTGGATTATCACAAGGATATTCCGGATTAGTAGCTATACATCAAACTACAGGCCGCCTCGATAGCGCTAAATATTACCTGGATCTATTGGAAATTCAAGCACAAAATCCGGAAAATAAAAAAGCAGCCATCAACTACGCTAACTCAGCCGGACTGTACTATAAAAACCAAGGAAAAATTAAAGAGGCACTACCTTATTTGTTGAAGGCGCTTGGGCTGCTGGAAAACGGAGACAAAACAGCCCGCGCGGGTCAGCTGCTTAATGTTGGCAATGCTTACTACAATCTCGGTGAATTCAAAAATGCCGCGGAATACCACCTTAAGGGGCTTACTCTATTTGAGGAAGTAAAAAACAAACGCGGTCAATCCTTTTGTTTGAATAGCCTGGGAAATGATTATATAGATCTTAAGCAGTATGCAGTTGCCGAAAAATATCTTTTACAATCTGAAAAATTAAAGGAAGAGTTGGGCGATAAAAGAGGGATGCTGACTTCCTGGATGAGTTTAGGAGTTGTTTATCAGCAAACCAATAAACCAGAACGTTCGATGCTTTATTTTAACAAGGCATTGGAGCGCACCCGGGAACTCAAATTGTCATTGGAGGAGGCGCGGATACTCTTCAATATTGGGTCACTATTAAAACAAATAAAGAAGAATGATGAAGCAACTAAAACATTCTCCGAGTCTCTAACGCTTGCCCGGCAAGCGGGAGACAGTGCCTTGGTTTCCAGAATAAAAACATACCTGATAGCGCTGCAAAATGAGGCTCAAACAGAAATAAAAGAAGAGCAGACGTTGCTACAAAATATTAAAATCTCTTCAGAGGCCGGAACACTCGATAATACCGCGGAGGCATACTTAATGTTGGCTGAGTGGTATGCAGCGCGAAAACAATTTGACAAGGCTTATGATAACCTTAACCGGGGACATCAGCTTAACGATTCGATTAAGGGCAATGAAGTAGTCTTGCAATTAAAAAAATTGGAAGAGGAGTATAACACTGCAAAAAAGGAAAATGAAATAGCGCTATTGAAAAAAGATCAGGAATTGCAGATACTCGCATTGAGTCGAGAACGAACCAATGTTGTTTTTATCGCCATCGCCCTATTCTCAGTAGTCGTGATTAGCATTTTGTTGGTTAACCGGTATCGAATTATGAACCGTGTCAAACGTGAAATTGAACTTCAACACATGCGCAATCACATCGCCCGCGACCTGCATGATGACATCGGGTCAACGCTTAGCAGTATAAACATTATGAGTCAACTGGCTATGCAGGCGAATGGCAATACCGCAGCACATTTAAACAAAATCGCCAGCCATTCGGCAAACATGATGGAGAAGATGAGTGATATTGTTTGGTCTATAAACCCAAAAAATGATTCGATCGAGCAGGTAGTTATGAAAATGAAAGAATTCGCTGCCGAAATACTCGAACCCAAAAACATAGATTACTCCTTTGCGATAGCCGATTCTATTCTTACGTTGAAGTTGGATGTAGAAAAGCGAAAAAACATTTTCCTGATTTTTAAAGAGGCCATAAACAATGCAGCAAAATACAGTGAAGGGAATAAATTGATAGTTTCGTTAACAGAACAAAATCAAAAACTACAACTGTCAGTACGTGACAACGGAAAAGGATTTAATCAGGCTTTGGTGACCACCGGCAATGGACTAAGAAATATGGAAGACCGAGCCGTTGCTATGCATGGGAAGATGACCCAAATCAGCGAACCTGGCAAGGGCACAGATATTCAGCTTGAAATACCTCTCACATGATTGAGGTATTTCAGATCGGCACAATTAAGCAGTAATTTGTTCTATCAATAAGATGCCTCTATCCGTATTAATATTTGAAGACAATCCACTGCTTCGCGAAAGTATTAGCAGCCTGATTGCTTTGAAAGAAGATCTGCACCTTACAGGTTCTTTCGAAAATGTACTCTCCGCACAAGCTCACGTAACAGAACTTAAGCCTGACCTTATTCTCATGGACATTGATATGCCAGGCATGACGGGTATTGCTGCAGTAAAACAAATCCGGAGTTTTAATGCGACCGTACCTATCATTATGCTCACCGTATTTGATGACAATATTCATGTATTGGAAGCCATTCAGGCCGGAGCTTCAGGGTATCTTTTAAAGAAACACATTTCTACAAAACTCTTCGATGCTATTGATGAGGTGCTGGCTGGAGGTGCGCCTATGTCACCGAGCATTGCCCGCCTGGTAATTAATTCAATGCAAAAAACTTCCATCAACCCTTACCAACTTACTCCACGAGAAAAAGAAATTCTTGCTTCATTAAGCCAGGGCAATAGCTATAAAATTATAGCTGCCCAATCTGAAATAAGTTTAGATACAGTTCGCACCCACATAAAAAAGATTTACGAGAAATTGCAGGTGCACTCGCAGACAGAGGCGGTGAGTAAGGCGATTAATGAAAAACTGGTTTAGCTCAATATATGAATAAAAAATCAAGTGACTTGTTTTTTCCGATCATGTCGTTGTTGCTACTGGCTATTGTTCTAAAAGGTTTTGGACCTAGTTTCTTTTTTAGAGACAGGACTTCAACGGACGGTGGCTTTGGATCGGATGGTTTACCTATTTACCTGATCATACATGGATTGGTGATGAGTGCCTGGATGCTATTGCTGGTAGTGCAAACCGGCTTGGTGCAAATAAAAAATATCAAAGCACATATGACACTGGGTTGGGCAGGACTAATAGTAGCCTTACTTGTAATTCCTACAGGCATCCTGGCAATGAATGGATTTGGTCCGCGCTTGTTGGCGTTAGGTGTACCGCCTACTGTATTACGGGAAGGATTATCCTTGCTGTTCTGGATTGATGTATTCTCACTCATTCTTTTTCCCAGCCTGATTGGTGCAGCCATCTACCATAGAAAAAACTCAGCTTGGCACAAGCGTCTGATGTTATATGCGGCCTTCACTGTGCTGATTCCAGCTTTAGGCCGATTAACCGCGCAGGTTGCGCAAACCGACAGCTTTGGAGGAATTAACTGGCCACTATCTTGGGGTGTTCTTCTTTGTATCATGCTTAGTGTACCGATTTACGATTTTGTATCGACCAGAAGTATCCAACGGGTAACGATTATTAGTTTTATAGCTGTCGCGGTAGGAATGCTACTTTCAGTGTTAATAGCGGGCACCGAGATTGGAAAAGATTTATCTTCTTCTCATTTTTTAAATTGACAGAGTAAGGCGATTCATGAAAAATTGGTTTAATTTCTAATTCATTAAAACAAATGAACATTCTTAAGAAATACGCTTTTGAATATGTTCTGGTATTTCTTACTGCATTTTTAAGCATTACAGGTTTTTGGAATATCTACTTTGGAGAGAAGGCAAGTCCTACCCCTTATCAAAATCTACACGTCATCACCATTGCGATTTGGCTTGGACTATTATTCTACCAGCTCAACGTAGTTAGAAAAGAGCAGTACGCAGCGCACCGAAAAATAGGGCTGTCAATACTATTTATGGGCCCTTTGTTGGTTGCCTCTACTGCGTTGCTATCGGTTCATTCTGCACATAAAGGTGTAGTTTCCGGGCAAGGGGATTTTTTGATCGTTCAAAATTTGATGACAACTCTGGAGCTAGCGTTGATGATCCTGCTAGGATTTATTTTGAAGAAGAAAAGAAAATTGCACGGGGCCTTTCTATTAAGCACAGCATTGCTGTTTATTGGTATCGCACTTTTTTTCACGCTTATTAGTTTTATTCCGCAATACAAAATTGAAGGCCCAGAAACCTTCTACAGGTTCGAAACCGCGGGTATCACATCAAGCTATGCTTGCTTATTCATAGGATTAATCTTTTTCCTGAAAGACAGAAGAAATGGTTGGCCTCTATTGCTAGCCGGTTCGTTTCTTACCTTAAACGGCTTCATCAATCTTTATCTCATTCGGCATAACTTCCTTCAGCCATTAACCGAGTTCGTGGGTTCACTTAATCAGGTCACCACATTTATTGGAGGTTTTGTTGTTCTGTTAGTCTTACTGATTTTTACCGGCATAGTGAGTACAATGAATTTTACGTTTACTAAAACTAATTGACAGGGTTGTGCATTTTTGAGCGTGGGGTTGAAACACTCAAATTTATATTGTGGCAATCGGGCCATCCGGAGTTTCAAATGAAAGATAAAAAATAAAATAGCTTACATGAGAAAGCAAATCATCGAATCAATACTATTAGGAGGGCTTATAATATCCTTATTAAATGTAGACCTCTTCGCTCAAACAAAAACTATCAACAAAACTCTACTCGATAAAAAAATAGATTCGTTATTCAAAGAGTTTAACAAGACCACCTCTCCTGGATGCGCAGTTACGGTTATAGAGAATGGAAAAGTAGTTAGTAAAATAGCTTACGGGATGGCAAGCATTGAACATCAGGTTCCATTTACGCATCAATCGGTTGTAACCCTACCCTACTCTGAAGCGCGAGAATTCATTTCCATTGCCGCTGTACTCATGGAGAAAGATGGTGTGTTAAAGCTAACGGATAAAGTACGAACTTTCTTTCCCGATTTGCCCGAATGGTCGGCACAAGTAACGTTATGGGATTTGCTCAATCATCGCAGTGGCTTCGTAGATGAGTGGGCAACCTTGCTTCTCATGCATAACAGTATGGCCAATCGTTTTGAAAAAGAACAATTCCTACGGCTGTTGTATACCCAGCCCACCCCCCAGGTTGAGCCAGGCAAAGGATATATGTATTGTAATTCTGATTTCGGATTGTTGCGATTGATCCTGGAAAGAGCGTCAGGAAAATATCTTCCCGATTGGATGAAGGAAAGAATGTTCGAACGATTGAATATGAAGAGTACCAGTATGCAAATAAGTCCGCTAGACATTATTCCAAACCATTCGCTGATGTATGATGATTCCTTCGGAGAAGAGTGCAAGCATGCTAGCATACAAAAAACATCACCCGGGGGTAATTATTACATACTAACTTCTGCCAATGATCTGGAGCAATGGCTGGTTGCCATTAATGACCCTGACACTGAAATAAATCAGGCGGCTTCTACACTCATGGCCAACGTAAGAGAAATACCCGGTAGAGTAAATCATTATGTAGTGGGATACTCTACACCAACTATTAATAATTATAAGGTAATTATACATGAAGGCGTTAACGGTTATAACTATCTCAGTCGAATTCCCTCAAAAGGACTTGCTGTAATTACGTTAGGTAACAGACATTTTGATGGATTCGGTATAGAGAATAAAGCTATCGTTAATTATTTATTAAAAGTAGCACCTCCCTCTTTACCAAAACTGCTAACCCAGCCCATTAACGTAAACGAAAGAGATCTGAAAAAATACACAGGCAACTACCGTTGGCAGGAGGTATCATGGGAGAGTTATCAGCAATCCAGAAAGTTCAGTACTTTTTTTATTGCTGATGGGAAATTAAAAGTGCGCTACACCGGAAACTATGTGATCGAGCTGATACCAGTAGCAAAAGATATGTTTTATTATGAAGAAGGTTTTGGCCTTCAATTTGTTTTTAGCCAGCCAACTGCAACTGCACCCTTGCAGGTTGCGACAATGTATGACGATGGATATCCGGGCGAATTGATGATAAAAGATACGGAAGTGGCCTGGAACCCAACGAAAGAAATACTGGCTCAGTTTGTTGGAAAATATTATAGCAAACACCTTGACTTCTTTTGGACAATTGTGATGAATGATAAAGACCAACTGGTTTTGCAGCGAAGCACACTACCCGAGACAATGATTGAACCTGATGGCCCCAATCAATTTCACTACATTAGTGAAAAAAGTCCCGGAGCTGGGTTTGATCAGTGGATACGATTCAACTCAAATGCTAAAGGAGTGAGTACAGGTTTCACCGTATGGTCGGGACGCGTAATGCATCATGAATTTGAGAAAGTAGATTAGGAAAATGAAAAAAAACTACTTTTTCATTGTCAGCATCATCCTGCTTGCCTTGTCTTTTTTTGCCTTCTCGGATAATATCATTACAGATGTCGGCCAGAAAAGTAATTCAGATCCTAAGTTTATCATTCATGGTCTGTTTTGTTTTGCCTGGTTTTCTATACTGGTATTCCAAACATTTTACATTAGAAAAGGTGATTTCACCACCCACAAGAGAGTAGGCATACTGGGTGCGTGGATCGCTGCTGGAGTTTTTATAAGCACGGTATATGTTTTTGTAGTCATTTTTGAAAATTGGAGAGACATGTGGTTTGTTGCAAAAGCGAATCGTTTCTTTATGGCCAGTTATGCAATACTGATCATACTCGCATTTATCAACAAGGCGGAAGGCGTAAAACACAAACGCTACATTTACCTGGCTACGATTTACATGCTGGGCCCTATTTTAGACCGTGTCGCGGGCAAGCTAGATCTTGATGAGATTGCTTTCAATTCCATTGTATGGAATCTCTTGTTCATCTCCTTGTTTCGGTACGATTGGATAACGCTACAAAGAATACATCCTATCAGTTGGATTGGCTCTCTATGGTTTTATGTCGTGTGGGCAATCGTTATACTTACCTGACGTGATGTGGTGATTCGCTCGCATTTTCTACATTAACAAAGACAATATTCTTCTTCTAATTGATTACCGCATTGATTTTTTGCCAAAGAGCATTGTCAAATCCAGAAACAGCAAAACTAGAATTTGCCGGATCCGATGCATCGCCCATTCTTATCACCACCAAATTCTTGCTGGGTATTACATATATACGCTGATCCGCTGCACCCATAGCGGCATACATATCCGCAGGGGCGTTGGGCACCAACCTTCCTTGAAAAACGGTTTGTTCACCCGGTACCATAAAACTGCTTTTACCATTGAGCCACCATAGATATCCATACGATGGGTTTATGGTTTGAGAAGACGTAATACTTTCATTGAAAAAAGTTGCGTTTATAATTTGTTCGTCTTTCCATTTTCCATTGTTCAGCGCAAGCAATCCAAATCGTGCCATACTGCGGGTAGTACTATGGTATATTTTGAAGATGATTCCGTAATCCCAAAATCCATCCATGCCTATTTTATTTTTCAGTTTTGCATTGAAGTAAGTCTCAAATTCCTGCCCACTTGCAGCAGAAACTACATCCATCAATTTTTGAAAAACATTATGGTAAGACCATCGTGTGCCGGCATCTGCCAGGTAGGTTAAATTTGATTTTATTACTAATTCGCTACCATCATTAATTCCGGAAGTCATGGTAAGCAAATTTTTTGATGTGATTAAGTTTTCTTTATCGATTGGCTCACTCGTCCAGCCTGTGCCCAAATATTGAGAAACTCTGTTATTTATGTTTAGTAAACCTTCCTGTTGCGCGATTCCGGTGGTAGTTGCTACAAGCGTTTTGCCAGCGCTGTTCCATTGCCAGGAAGAACTCTGAGTATGTCCATCAAAATATTCTTCCATTACAATTCTGCCATTTACCAGCATCATAAAAGATTTTGTGTTTTTTTGGATAAGAAAATCTTTTAAATCCTGTACTGCGCCTGCATTCCAAGCTAAACTTGCAATAGAGGTTGTTTCCCAGGTATTACCCGTATTGGGAGGAAAATACATCGATTGAAGAGGGTCAGGCTGAGGTTCATCATCGTTGTTACACGCTGAAAACAGAACTAAAAGTATGATTAGAAGACTGGGGTATTTCATAGAATCATTAGACTTCAAATTTATTAAAAGGTTTAAGTAGACATCAAATTTCCTTTGATTTATAAAACCATTCAAAGTATGCTTTTCAATCCCTCACATGATCATGTGATTTTCTGCTACCTTTAATCTGATGAGATTTGAGATATGAAAAAAATCGTCACCTTACTTTCTTTCATAACACTGGCTCTTGGCGTCTCTGCCCAAATAACCAGCACGTTTGATTTAGATGCTGATGGTTGGACTTATCTGAGTTCCTCTACTCCCATCACGGTAAATCCTCAAGCAAATGGTGGCAATCCAGGCGGCTATGCATCTGTTACGTACAGTTCGAGCGCTACTGCGACTACACAAAACTGGATAGCACCTTCTAAATTCCGGGGGAATCAATTAGTGCGTTCTTTGGGAATGAACTTGAAATTTGATCTACAACAATCACAGGCAGGTACAACGAGCGGGTACGATGTTCGTATTGAGAACGGAGGTAGTTTTATCAACTTCACATTACCGGTTAAACCGGCCGTAGCTCCTGCCTGGTCTTCGTATACTTTATCGCTGGATGAAAATACGGCCTGGAAATACAATGGAGGTGTACCAAATGCCACACGTGCACAGATTAAATCTATTTTGGTGAATGTAACATCAATCGAAATTCGTGGAGCGTATGCTACGAATGCTGCCTACACATCGGGTCTTGATAATGTTATCCTCGAACAACGTATATTATCACCAGCACCTTCAATAACTTCCTTTGCACCACCATCGGGCAAGGCCGGAGCAACACTAACCATCACAGGTAGTAATTTCGATGCTACCGCATCAAACAATATTGTTTATTTTGGATTAGTACGTGCGAACATAATCAGTGCATCGAATACTCAAATTACAGTCACTATTCCGGTTGGTGCTTCGTATGATAAAATTACGGTGGTCAACAAAGTCACCGGACTTTCACAAAACTCACGGGTGCCTTTTAATCCTGCATTTGATGGTGGCGGAAGAATTATTCCGGCATCATTTCCTACACGTGTGGATTTGCTTTTTTCGTTCGATCAAAAAGGTTTTTCGATTGTCGATATTGATGGCGATGGATGGGTGGACCTGGCGGGGGCAAGCAATTCCGTAGACGCTATTGAAATTTACCGAAATCTGGGCCTTGGAGGAGATCTTTCCCCGGCATCTTTCGATGCAATACTTAGCATCAACTTGCCCGGCTCCGGCACGAATGGTACGGGTCTTAGCTTTGCTGATCTCGATGGTGATGGATTGAAAGACATGGTTAGCTCTTCGGGCACAAGCGCGTTTAGTGCGGCCTTTATCACCTTCCGCAATATCAGCACGCCTGGCAACATTGCATTCGACTTACCTGAAATCTGGCCAGCAGCGAGTGATGAATCGCCCATTGTACATATAGCCGATCTGGATGGTGATGGGCGACCTGAGTTGATGAGTGGCGAAGGTTCAATAGGTACTACTGCAGGAACATATTTTTGGGCAGACCAAAACATAAGCACTCCGGGTGATATCGAGTTTGGACCAGCGATCGGTTTTTTCAATGGCTCGGTGATTAATGGTTTTAGTAGTGTAATTACTGACGATCTGGATGGTGATGGCAAAAACGAGTTAATCGTAACGCATGGTCAAGGGCAGGACGTTACCGTACTGCGGAATATTTCATCTCCCGGCTCACCTACGTTTGAAAATACCTTCACCATTTCAACTGGAGTTAGGAGCGTAATTGTAGCCGATGTTAATATGGATGGCAAAAAAGATATTATCTGGAAGGCTGGGCTAGCCGGAGATATTTACATCCGGCTCAATACCAATTCGGGAGGCCCTCTCTCACAAAGCGATTTTGCTTCGGAAATTATTATTACAGGAGATGTTTCGGGATACGGGGGGATTACGATTGCGGATATTAATGGCGATGGAAAACCAGATATTGTTGCAACCGACAACACAGACGCTGGTGTGTACGAGAATGTATACGCTGGAGGAGCTTTCGATGCAACCACTTTTGTGAGGGCTTATCAGTATGCAGGAGGCACAATAAACACTTACCCGACCAGCCCGCATGCCGCTGATTTAAATGGTGACAATAAGCCAGATATGATTTTTGCAACCACAAACACCACACTAGGACGCATTTCTATTTTTGAAAATAAGAATGTTCATGCACCTTACATCTCACTAAACACCGTATCTCCATTATCTGCGCCAGTAGGCGCTACTGTTACTATTACAGGTACTAATTTTTCAACTGTACTCGCAGAGAACCACGTTTACTTTGGTGCGGTGAAAGCAACGGTATTGACTGCTTCTGCAACGCTGCTTACAGTAGCGGTACCGGCAGGCGCAAGTTATGCACCCGTGAGTGTGCGTGTGGGAGAACTTACTTCACGCTATCGCCTTCCATTTGTGACTACTTTTTCATCAGGCGTTACGTTCAATAACACCCATTTTGCTCCACCGGTAAATTTTTCATTAACAGCAGCCAATTACGACATTGAGGTAGGAGATTTAAATCGTGATGGCAAACCTGATATTTTAGCTGAAGGCAGTGGTGGATTTGCATTTCGTAATACCCATGCTGCTGGATCAATCAGCATTAGTTCATTGATTGCGGATGATACACTTTCTGCCGGCTCATTCCTCAACCCCCGCCTGGAAGATTTTGATGGTGATGGATTTCTGGATGCGGCATCGGTTAACGGGTTGGCACATCGCAACATCAGTACGCCTACAGAGATTTCCTTTCAACCTTCCATAGGTACTGGCTTGGGCGCAAGCACTATGGATCAGACAGATTTTAACAACGATGGTAAAATAGATTTTACTGTTACTACAGATTTGAGCGGTTTGGGCGATTTGGTAATAAAAGAAAACAGATCTATTGTCGGAAGTTTTACCACAGGTACATTCGGATCATTTTCTAACAACATCGTGTTCAACAAACCTGCTGCCGGTGGAGGTATTGCAAGTGAAGATTTTGATGGGGATGGTTTTGCAGACATTGCCACTACAAATCCCCTTTCTGATAATATCAGCGTCTACGGCAATGCAGGTATTTTAAAAATATCCAATGCTCAATTTGCATCTCGCACAGACTTATCGGTAGGTGATAACCCCGGTCGAGTTTATAAAGGTGATTTTGATGCTGATGGTAAAGTTGATTTGTTACTTTACCATGGAACTGGTGCCAACACAACACTGCTTACTGTTTTTCATAACACCAGTACAATCGGCAACATCAGTTTCACACGAATTGATTTAACCAATCCGAGTGCAACCACAGTGGCCACCATTGCCGATTTAGATGGTGATGGAAAACCTGAAATCATTACCACCAGCGAGAGTGGCAACCGTTTTTCTATTTTCAAAAATGTTCATACCACAGGTGCATTAACCACTGCTTCGTTTACTGCACCTTTCAATACTACTGTTACTGCTCCGCGTGGCATTGCCACAGGCGATTTGAATCTCGATGGCAAACCTGAAATCATCATCACAAGAGCAGCAGGTTTACTGGTAGTATATGAAAACCTGGTTGGCAACCCCTCCATAACTTCTTTCAATCCTACAAGCGGCCCCATTGGAACTACGGTTACCATTACGGGAGCAAATTTCAGTTCAACGCCAGCCAACAATATTGTTACATTCAACGGCATTGCCGCAGTAGTAACAGCCAGCTCGTCCACCAGCATCACCACCACTGTTCCTGCAGGCGCTACAACGGGAGTAATCTCGGTTACTGTAAGTGGAGCCACAGGAATTAGTGCGACTGCATTCACCGTAACTTCTCCAGTTCTAACACCCGGATTGGTTTGGGCAAGAGCGCATATTGGTAGTACGGATACATTTTCTGAAGACGTAACCACGGATGCAGCGGGCAATGTCTATACTACAGGATCATTTGATCAGACCACTGACTTTGACCCAGGCTCCGCAGTACTGAACCTCACCTCTGCAGGCAATGCTGATATTTATGTTTCTAAGCTCAACGCCAATGGCGACCTGGCTTGGGCATTTGGCATGGGTAGTGTTACCAGTGATGCGGGTACAGGGATTGCTACCGATGCTACCGGAAATGTGTATGTGTCGGGTTCGTTTTCAGGAACGGTTGACTTCGATCCCGGACCCGGAACGACAAATCTTACCGGTGGAGGAAGATTTCTTTGTAAGTTCGATACCAACGGAAATCTCATCTCAGCGTTTGGTTTGCCAGGTACCCTCTCGGTTGACATTCCATTGGCAGTTGATGCTGCCGACAATTTATATTTAGCCGGTAGTTTTTCAGGTACGGCAGATTTTGACCCGGGCGCAGGCGTCTTCAATATGACCTCCGCGGGCTCATCTGATATTTTTGTTTTGAAACTCTCTTCTACCGGCACTTTTATCTGGGCGAAAAGAATGGGAAGCACCTTATTCGACAGGGCAAATGCACTCACACTGGATGCAACCGGGAGCGTGCACTTAACGGGATCCTTTAACGGAACAGTGGACTTTGACCCCGGGGCAGGAACAGCCAACTTAACTTCGGCAGGTGCCACGGATGCGTTTATACAAAAATTAGACAATGCCGGAAACTTTTTATGGGCCAGGCGGGTGGGTGGCACTAGTGCACTTGATACCGGTAATGGCATTGCGTTAGATGGCGATAACAACATATTGATTACCGGTTCATTTGATGGTACAGTCGATTTCGATCCGGGGGCAGCCGTTGACAACCTAACCTCGGCTGGGGGTGGTGATGCCTTTGTGTTAAAACTCACCAGTGCCGGAAATTTCGTCTGGGCAAAAAGTATGGGTGGCCCTTTCGGTGATACCGGTATTGACATTGTTTGCGATGCTTTTGATAATGTATACACCACCGGTGATTTGCGTAGTAATACGGCTGACTTTGACCCGGGGCCTGGAACATTTAACCTTTCTCGTACAGGGAGCTGGGAGGTTTACGTATCGGGGCTTGATGCTGCCGGTAACTTTATGTGGGCGATCGCTTCGCAAGGCGCTGCAGGAAGCAGTGTTTACCAGCCTGAGCTTTCATTGGATGCCGCGGGAAACATAATTCTTATTGGCGTGATTGAAGATGCACCAGCTGATTTAGACCCAGGTATATGTGTCACTAATATCAGTACAAATGGTGTTACGGCCTTTATTACAAAGTTAAGACCGGGCACCATTGCCACGTGCGGGCCTGTCATTACCGTCAATCCGCAACCTACATCTGCTTCTGCATGTGTGGGCACATCGGCAACCTTCACCACAGGCGCAACTGGTACCACCAACATTCTATACCAATGGCAATACAGTATTGATGGAACTTCGTTCGTTAACATCACCAACAATGCAAACTATGCTGGAGTAACCACTTCAACACTTTCAGTAAATGTTACTGGTTTAGTAGTGTCTGGCTTCTACCGTTGCAAAGTAGATGGTGATCTGGCGGCCACGGTTTACACCAGCAACGTTACACTCACCGTCAACTCATTGCCTGCTGCACCCACCGTTACTCCCGGTAGTGGTTGTGCGCCAACAACGGTTAATCTCAATGCTTCGGGTGGAAGCGCAGGGCAATACCGATGGTATACTGTGGCTACAGGAGGAACGGCTATCCCCGGTGAAGTAAATAGCAGTTATATAACTCCAATTCTTACAGCTACTACTTCTTATTTTGTTGCGATCAATAATGGTTCGTGCGAAAGTTTACGCACTCCGGTAGTTGCAACGATCAATATTCCTCCCCCAGTTCCCGTTATCACATCAAGCATACCTGCTGTTGGAAATGCGTTAACTATTTGCAGTACTACTTCGCTAACACTTTCGGGCCCTACAGGATTTTCCTCCTATAGTTGGTCAACGGGTGCAACAACACAACAAATCAACGTAGGTACAAGCGGAAGCTATTCAGTAATTGTTACTGATGGCTCAGGCTGTTCAAGTCCTGCTTCGGCAGTGATTACCGTAACGGTTGTGCCGGCTCCGTGCACCAACTCAGCTCCGGTTATTAATAATACAACTCTGATTACTACCCTTGGCAATACCGTGTCGATCGATTTATCAACGGTAATTTCAGATGACGACAATAATCTTGTATTAAGTACGCTGACTATTCTGCAACAACCAACCAGTGGTGCACAGGCTTCGCTAAATGGAACTACGCTACAGATTAATTATTCTGGCAATTCCTTCACGGGAATCGATGTGATTACGATTCGTGTATGCGATGTATTTGGGGAGTGTACCACGCAACAGTTGCAAATAAATGTTATCGGTGAAATTGAAATCTTTAACGCAGTATCACACAACAACGATGGCAAAAATGATTTCTTCAAGATTCAAAACATTGAACTGTTAGAACCGGAAAACACAGTAACCATTTACAACCGGTGGGGCAGTAAAGTCTTTGAAACTGAAAACTACTCGGAGGTCAATGCATTCCGGGGTTTAAACAATAATGGAAACGAACTCCCTTCGGGCACTTATTTCTACAAGATTGTATTTAATAGCGGTAGAAAATCCGAAGCAGGATACCTGACACTAAAAAGATAAATAGGGAGTTACTTGCAGTGTGTCACCAACCTCTCACATCATCATGTGATACCTTTATGAACTGATTTTGATCAGATTTGGTGCATGAAAAAATTATGCACCTTCACCTTCCTTCTTGCCTCTATCTCTGTTTTCTCACAGCAAGACCCTTTGTATTCTCAATACATGCTGAATCCGCTGGTTATTAACCCTGCTTATTCTGGCTTAAATAATAATCTCAATATCATGGCGGGTTATCGAACTCAATGGACGGGCTTTGATGGCCATCCTCAAACTATCAATGCTACTGCACACACCTCGCTGGTGAATAATAAGGTAGGGCTCGGCATTGTTTTTATAAACGACAAGATTGGTAATATTTCTAATACCGAAACCAATCTGACATTTGCTTACAAACTCAATCTGAAGGAAACTACGTTTAGCTTTGGTATGCAAGCGGGGTTTCAAAACTACCGCACCGACTACTCAGCAATAAATGTATTCGACCAGGGCGATTTTGCTTTCACTGGCGGAGAGCGTGGAACCCGGATTAATATGGGTGCAGGGGCCGTGTTAAAAAGCGAAAAATTTTTTCTAGGACTTTCAGTGCCACGACTTCTTCCTTCAAGTTTTGAAAATGGCGGACAACAATTTGAATTATATAATCAGCATTTTTATTTAGCCTCCGGGTATGTCCATTATCTGAATGAACACATTCGGTTGAAGCCATCTGTACTTTTACGTGGAGTAAAAGGTGCACCGGCTACGGTTGATGTTGCATTCAATGTAAACTTTAACGCCATACACACAGCAGGCATATTCACGCGCAACTTCAATACGTACGGCTTACTACTACAAACTTTATTAAAAGAACAATATAGGTTTGGCTATGTATTCGAAGTTCCAACAGGTAAATCGGTAGGCACACAATTCTTAACTCATGAAATAACATTGGGTGTTCTATTGTCCACATTTAGTTTTCATGAACGCACGATGAGTAATTTTTAAAATTTAGCTGATTTATAAAACATAACACGTATATCTAACAATGATCTGGGCTGACCCTGAGAATTTTATTATATTTATTCTCCCCATTAAAAGTTAATATCTAACAGAAAGTCCATTAACCATGAACTATTCAGATTTTTCGTCTTATAATTTAATATGTAAAGTATTTTACATATTACTTTTTGTTTTTGCTTCCGATGGTTTACTGGCCCAGGCACCTACCAATGGCGCTACTGGCTTTTCGGTAAACAATATAGAAGGTAATGGGATGCGTGTAAATTGGTCAGGGGGCAATGGCAGTAATACACTGGTGGTGGCCAGCACCGACTCTGGCTTTGGTGGCACAGGTATTCCTGCAGACGGAACCGATTATACTGCTAATTCAATTTTTGGTTCCGGTAACCAAATAGGGCCTGGCAACTTTGTAGTTTACAGAAGCAACGGAAGCAATGTAACCATTACCAATTTTGTCCACACCACTACTTACTACTTTAGAATCTATGAGTTTAATGGTACGGGTGCAGGTACGCAGTATAATATAGTTAATGTACTGAATGGAAACGGTACAACATTGTCGCCACCCACCACAGGTTCTACAAACATGATTGTAACACCAGCAGGGTCTTCCGCCTCGCTCACCTGGACACGTGGCAATGGCACGCGCTCATTAGTTATTTTACAACAAGGGTCAGCTACCACAGATCCTACTCAATATACTAACTACTCTGCAAGTACTTCTTTTGGATCAGGTGCGGCCATAGGCAGCGGGCGCGTGGTTTACTTTAGTTCCAGCAACGTAGTGAATGTTACCAATCTGCAACCTAACACACAATATTTTTATCGTGTTGTAGAGGGTAACGGTACCAGTGGGCCTATTTATAATTTAGGTACAGCAATCACAGGTTCATTTACGACCGAAGGCACACCATCCATTGGTGCAAGTAACTTTACAACTTCAAATGCTGAAGGAAATAGGTTACAAATATCCTGGACACGGGGCAATGGAACCAATGTGTTGGTGATTGCCAGTTTGAGTCCTACGTTTAATGGCTCTGGAGTTCCTGCCGATGGAACTGACTATAATGTAAGCGCCACGTTTGGATCAGGTAATACAGTAGGTGCTGGTAATTTTGCAGTATATGAAGGAACCTCGACAAGTGTTACGGTCAGCGGTCTGGTGAATAGTACCACCTACTATTTTAGAATTTATGAATTTAATGGAACTGCTATCTCCACACAATACAACACAGCGCTAGTCCTCTCGGGTAATGGAATCACGTTATCTCCACCCACGATAGGATCTTCAAGTTTTATAGCAACACCGGCAGGAAATTCAGCCTCGCTTACGTGGACACGCGGCAATGGCACACGCTCTCTTGTTATTTTACAACATGGATCAGCCACAACAGATCCTACACAATACACGAACTACTCGGCAAGTGCAACATTTGGATCAGGCGCGGCAGTGGGCAGCGGTCGTGTGGTTTACTTTAATTCGAGCAACGTAGTCAACGTTACGAACCTCGAGCCCAACACACAATATTTCTATCGGATAGTGGAAGCCAACGGAACCAGTGGTCCGGTTTATAATTTAGCTACCGCACTCACGGGTTCATTCACAACAGCAGGCGCTCCCACAAATGGTGCTACCAACCTAACGGTTACTAACATTGAAGGTAATCGCTTGCGTGTTAACTGGACGCGTGGCAATGGTAGCAATGTGCTGGTGGTGGCAAGTCAGAGCCCCACTTTTAATGGCAGTGGAGTTCCAGTAAACGGAACGGATTATGTGGAGAATGCTGCCTTTGGTTCAGGCAATACAATCGGAGCTGGCAACTTTGCGGTATACCGAAGCACCGGCACGAATGTAACCATTACCAATCTTGTACATAGCACCACTTATTATTTTAGAGTTTACGAATTCAATGGGACAAATTTTAATACAGTTTACAATACAACGAATGTACTGGAAGGAAGCGGCACTACACTTCTTCCACCAACAGTAGGTTCAACAAACTTACTGGCAACTCCCACCGGTAATACAGCTTCATTAACATGGACACGCGGTAACGGAACCCGGTCGCTGGTCATCTTGCAACAAAGTTCTGCTACATCATCACCCGTTGATTACACGAACTATTCTGCCAGTGCAAATTTTGGATCAGGCTCGGCAATTGGCAGTGGCCGTGTTGTGTATTACAATACAAGCAATGTAGTAAATGTTACAAATCTACTTCCCGGCACTGAGTACTTCTATCGAGTTGTAGAAAGTAATGGCACGTCAGGTCCGGTGTTTGATTTAGCTAATGCATTAACAGGATCATTCACTACAGCAGGTGCACCTACAATAGGAAGCACAGCTTTTAGTATAGCAAGTATTGAAGGCAATCAATTTTCAAGGTCATTTACACAGGGCAATGGCACCAGACGGTTGATTGTTGCCCGACAGGATTTTCCTGTTGTGGATATTCCAACAAACGGAGTGGATTACAATATAAACTCAGCGTTTGGAAGTGGTGATAATTTAGGCAATAACACATTTGCCGTTGCTGAAACCACAGGTAGTTCATTTACCATAACCGGTCTTACACCGGCAACTACTTATCACCTTGCTGTATTTGAATTTAATGGCACTGCCAGCAACACATTTTATCTCACCAACCCAGCTCAGGTTTTAACAGGATCGGTTACAACACTCTCTCCACCCAGCATCTCCGCAGGTAATTTTAGTTTCACTAACATTACAGGCTACAATGCAACTGTTACGTTTACTGCTGGCAATGGCGTACGCAGAATAGTGTTGGCCAAGGCGGGTTCGCCCGTTACGGATGTGCCTGTTAATCTGGTTAACTATAGCGCTAACTCGAGTTATCCATCAGCACCGACCTTAGGTACATCCAAAATAGTGTATGATGGTGGTGGCACAACGTTTACATTCTCAACCCTGCAGCCCAATACTACCTATCACTTTGCAATATTCGAATACAATGGCAGCTCCGGCCCTGTTTACAAACAGGCCGATCCGGGTATTGGCTCCTTCACTACGCTTGGAAAACCTACAGTAACGCCAACCAATCTTACTTACTCAAATATTCAGGGTGATGAGTTATCGTTAAACTATACAACTGGCAACGGCTTTGGCCGAATTGTGATTGCCAAACAAGGCGCACCGGTAGATATATTCCCTGCCGATTTTACCAGCTACACAGCAAATGCAACTTTTGGAACGGCTGCTGCACATTTAGGCAATGGTAATTATGTAATTCAAAACAATACAACCATTGGCGGAAATACCTCAACAGGAATTAATGGCTTAACCATTGGACAGGTTTATCACTTTGCAATTATTGAAAGCAACGGTACCGGTGCCGAACGAATATATATGACAGGTGCGGAAGCGCTTACAGGAAGTAGTAACACACTCACCGCGCCAACCTTACAGGCCACTAACATTACCTTCACAAACATTACTTCCAATACACTAACTGTAAGTTGGCAGAATGGCAACGGCAATGCGCGCATCGTGCTGATACGCGAAGGTCAAGCAGTAGAAACACTGCCCAACGACCTTACTGATTATACATTTTCAGATAGTCCTAATTATCCGTCAAGTGGAAACCTGGGAACATCAAAAATTGTATATGATGGCACTGCCACCACAGTAAACATTACCAGCATACCTCCGGGTATATACCACGTTGCTGTGATCGAGTATAACGGAACCACAGGGCCAGTATATCGCAATGCCGATCCGCTGAGGGGCAATGTGCTTGTTGGTGATAAACCTCCTGTACCTGCCTCTAATCTTTCATTCTCAAATATTCAAGGCGATCAAATGACATTGAATTTTACACGAGGCAATGGACTTTCGCGGATGCTTGTGGCTAAAGCCGGCACTGCAGTGGATGCATGGCCTGTTGACTTTGTAGGTTACATAGCCAATAGTAATTTTGGTAGTGGTTCAGATTTGGGTGGTGGAAATTTTGTTGTTGGTACTAGTACTAGCAATTCTTTTACTGTGGGTAATCTTGTGCCAAATTCAGTCTATCACTTTGCTATCGTTGAATTTAACGGTAGCGGGGCCACATCTTTTTATCAACTTCCATCTATTGTTGCTACTGCAACTCAATCCACTTTGTCGGCACCTACTGTAGCTACGTCAAGCTTTTTTGCCAACAATATTACTGGCAACAGGATGCAACTTACGTGGACCCGAGGCAATGGCAGTAGTCGGTTAATCATTGCAAAAGCAGGTTCACCTGTAGATGTTGTGCCTGCAGATTTATCTGATCCCAACGATAGCCCGAATTTTGGATCTGGAACCAATTTCGGTGGCGGTAATTTTGCAGTCTATGAAGGCGGTGGAGATAATTTTACCCTTACCAATTTAGAACCCGGCACTACCTATCACTTTGCTTCCTTTGAATACAATGGTACGACTGGTCCCGTATTCTTGACAACTTCAATCGGGCGCACTTCGTTTACAACAGCACCCAGGCCTTCCGTTGCTGCCAAAAATTTAAATGTATCTTCTGTTAATGGCGATCGCTTCAATTTATCTTTTACACCAGGCAATGGTACAAGGCGTCTGGTTGTTTTACGCAAAGGCGGTTTGGTGAATGAGCTTCCTGTAGATCTTACCACCTACACGGGTGGCAGTTTTGGCGCAGGAACATTACTAGGCAATGGAAATTACGTAACCCATGTTGGCATCCTTAACACTACTTTTATTGTTCAGGGTCTTGAACCAAACACCTTCTATGGTGTTGCCGTATTTGAAATAGATGGGGCAAATGGAAACGAACGGTATCTTACTACACAATTCATCAATCAGTTGGTATCAACAGCTGTAACTCCCACCGTTACCACTAGTTCAGTTGCATTTAATTCGCTAGGCAGCACATCTGTTAATCTAAGCTGGACTATTGGAAATGGTGAAGGGCGAATGGTTGTATTGAGACCGGCACAACCCGTTGCCTTTTTACCAACGGTTTTGAGCACCCACCCTACTGCTAATTCTAATATCGCCCTTACTTCAAACAATTTGCCTCTTGGCCACAAGCATGTTTACCGAGGTACTGGCACCAGTGCTACCGTCACAAACCTGCTACCCGGCACAACCTATCACTTAGCTTTCTTTGAATACAATGGTACCGGACAGCCTGTTTATACGAACATACCGTTAACCGCGTTTTTTACAACGCTTCCTGCGAGTGGACTCGCCATTGGTGGTTTCGATGCGATAACATTTTGCCCTTCGCAACAGGTAGATGTGCCCTATATATTTACCGGATTATTAAATGCAGGAAATGTGCTTTCTGTAGAACTATCTGACATTACCGGAAGTTTTGCATCGCCTACCGTATTGGGAACACAAAGTACAACAAACGCAACGGGGTTTATAACTTCTACCTTGCCAGCAAGTTTATCCGAAGGTATCGGGTATCGCTTGCGCGTGCGTGCTACAAACCCTACATCCCTCAGTGCCGACAATGGTGCTGATCTTCAGATTACAACTTCTGTGCAACCAACGTTTACTGTAGTGGGTGGGCAAGTGAGTAGCTGTGGTAATCCGATTCAATTAACCACCTCACAACCCAATTATAATTTGCAATGGTTTAGAAATGGTCAACCTATTGTTGGCGCAACTACATCAACGCATTTTGCTTCGCTAACCGGAGATTATCAGGTACGCATTGCCGGTGCATCCGGTGGTTGTCAATTGTTATCAACAGCAACCACACTTACCCTTACGCAAGAGCCTGCTTTCAATTTTCTTTATGATGTTTCCTATTGCGATACCGAAGTGATTGATTTAGTTCCCTTAACACAACCCGCAGGTGGTACATTAAGCGGACCAGGTATTGTCAACGGAGTATTTAATGCTTCCACTGCTGGCATTGGCCAACACTTAATTGATTATACTTATGTAGACGCAGTTTCACTTTGTTCTTTTACAAGAACTACACAAATTCTGGTTACCGCATTGCCAGGCGCACCTACTACACTGGCTGGCAGTGGTTGTCAACTCACGGGCATTTCATTAGTTGCCATGGGTGCAAATGTTACGGAGAGTTATCAATGGTACTCAGTAGCAGTTGGTGGCGCTCCCATTGCTGGTGCAACGCTACCAACCTTTACAACACCACCTCTCACTGCAACAACAAGTTATTATGTTAGCATTGTTTCAGCTGCGGGATGCGAAGGTCCACGCACAGAAGCAATCGCCACGGTGACTACTGTTGCAAAACCAACGATTACTTCAACAGGATCAACTTCTTTTTGCGGATCAGGAAGTACGGTGCTTAACGCTCCGGCTGGTTTTACCAGTTACGAATGGTCCACCGGAGAAACTACACAAAGCATTACTGTAACAATAGCCGATGATTATACCGTATTAGTTCGTGATGCAGGTGGATGCGAAAGTGAAAATTCAGATCCGGTAACTGTTATTATAAATCAACCACCACAAACTCCACCAATTACAGTAGTGGGTAACCTTGCTATTTGTCCGGGTCAATCAGCCACATTAAGTGCGCCTGCTGGCTTTACTTACTTGTGGTCTACTGGTGCAACAACTCCGGACCTTATAGTGACCACACCCGATGTCTACTCAGTTCTTATTACTGATGCCAATGGTTGCACAGCAACTTCGCAAGCTGTAACTACCACTTCAGGTGTGTGTGATATAATTATCTATACAGGCATTTCACCGAATGGAGATCTGAAGAATGAAAGCTGGATCATTGAAAACATTTCTTCTAACCTTGAAACAGAAAAGAATACTGTCACTATTTATAATCGATGGGGAAGTAAGGTGTGGGAAGGAAAAAACTATGATAATGATCAGGTGAAATTTGTGGGTGAAACTGATAGTGGAAAAGAACTTCCTTCAGGAACTTACTTTTATAAGATTGAATTTGATAGTGGTAGAGAGAGTGAAACAGGATATCTGGTACTTAAAAGGTAGTCGTTAGTCCTACTTTTCGATCGATCTTAAAACAATGGAAATTCAGGAAATTTCCATTTCTTAAAACTTAAATATCGGTATCTCGAATATTCCTTTCTGGAATTATTTACTAAATTTGATCTACTACTTTTGTTTTCACCTCTAGTTAGTTTTGCCTTGTTTTCTGCTTAATTAAAAGGGACTAATATACTTAGGCTAATGAAAAAGGTATTTTTATTATTTTTTCTCGCTTTTGCGTGGAATCTGGAGGTAACAGCTCAGGTACCGCCACCCAATATTCTTACACAACCTGCCACACCTGTAAGTTATTGCCGGAATATTCAGGCAGCAATTCCTTTTACTGCATCAGGCACATCAATAACATATCAATGGTATAGTAAACCCACCCTGTCTTGCGAGTTTTGCGAAATTCCTCTTGCAAATAATGCGACTTATTCCGGGGTCAATACAAATACGCTTCGCATCAATACTGGTACCTTGGCCGTGGCAACTTATTACTACTTCTGCACTGTTACCAACGGAGGTGGTGTTGTTTCCACAACGCTGGTTCAATTTACAGTAGCAACACCCATAGCGCCCAATGCACCCACAACAACAAGTAACAGTCGCTGTGGGAGTGGCTCTGTTACGTTGGGCGCAGCTGGTGGTGTAGCCGGAGAATACCGGTGGTATACCGTGGCTTCTGGTGGAGCAGCAATTGCCGGACAAACAGCAGCTACCTACGCAACGCCTGCTTTGACCGGAACCACGAACTATTATGTCGCCATAAACAATGGAACGTGTGAAAGTAATCGATCTATTGTTACTGCTATCATCAATCCAATACCAGCTGCGCCATCAACAACGGGGGCCAGTCGCTGCGGAAGTGGTTCTGTTACCCTGAGCGCTGCCGGAGGAACTGCAGGACAATATCGATGGTACACGGTAGCTACGGGGGGAACTGCTATTGCCGGGCAAACAGCAGCAACATACGTCACTCCATCATTAACCGGAACCACAAACTACTATGTGGCTATCAATAATGGAACATGTGAAAGCAATCGAACTAGTGTTGCTGCTACAATCATCCCGCTACCAACGGCTCCCACAACATCAGGCGCTAGTCGCTGTGGTAATGGTTCTGTTACGTTAGGTGCGGCCGGGGGAACTGCCGGACAATATCGCTGGTACACCGTGGCAACAGGTGGAACTGCTATTGCCGGACAAACAGCAGCAACATATACCACTCCGGCCCTCACTGGAACCACAAATTATTATGTGGCCATCAACAACGGAACGTGTGAAAGTATTCGCACAATCGTTACCGCTACCATCGATCTGATACCATCAGCGCCATCTGCAACAGGGGCCAGTAATTGTGGAAGTGGTACGGTAACACTAAATGCAGCCGGAGGAACTGCCGGACAATATCGTTGGTACACGGTAGCAACAGGGGGCACTGCTATTGCAGGGCAAACCAATGCTGCTTATACTACTCCTACGCTTACCGGAACAACCAATTATTACGTAGCCATCAACAACGGAACGTGTGAAAGTAATCGCACGATTGTCACGGCTACCATTAATACTCCTCCTACTGCTCCATCAACTACGGGTGCCAGTATCTGCGGAAGTGGTACAGTAACGCTCAATGCTTCGGGAGGTGTTGCCGGGCAATATCGCTGGTACACCGTAGCTACGGGTGGAACAGCTATTGCAGGACAAACCAATGCAGCCTATACAACACCTACATTAACCGGAACAACAAATTATTACGTAGCCATCAACAATGGGACGTGTGAAAGTAATCGTACAATCGTCACCGCAACGATCGATCCGATACCCACAGCACCAACAACAACCGGTGCCAGTATTTGCGGAAGTGGAACTGTAACACTCAATGCATCAGGAGGAACTGCCGGACAATATCGTTGGTATTCGGTGGCTACAGGTGGCACCGCTATTGGAGGGCAAATCAATGCTGCTTACACTACTCCTACACTAACCGGAACAACAAACTACTATGTTGCCATCAACGATGGAACGTGTGAAAGTAATCGTACGATCGTTATCGCAACCATCGATCCTATACCAACAGCTCCAACTACAACAGGAGCCAGTAATTGTGGCAGTGGCGCGGTGACGCTCAATGCATCAGGTGGAACTGCCGGGCAATATCGGTGGTACACCGTAGCTACTGGTGGAACAGCTATTGCAGGACAAACCAATGCTGCCTACACAACGCCTACACTTACCGGAACAACAAATTATTATGTGGCCATCAACAATGGAACGTGTGAAAGTAATCGCACAATCGTTACCGCTACTATCAATCCGGTACCGACTGCACCAACCACAACGGGCGCCAGTATTTGCGGAAGTGGAACTGTAACACTCAATGCATCAGGAGGAACTGCCGGGCAATATCGTTGGTACACCGTAGCTACAGGAGGCACTGCTATTGCTGGTGAAACGAATGCTGCCTACATAACACCAACACTCACCGGAACAACAAACTATTATGTTGCCATCAACAATGGAACGTGTGAAAGTAATCGCACCATCGTTACCGCTACTATCAATCCCATACCAACAGCTCCAACAACAACCGGGGCCAGTAATTGTGGAAGTGGTACGGTAACACTAAATACAGCCGGAGGAATTGCCGGACAATATCGTTGGTACACCGTAGCAACCGGAGGCACTGCTATTGCAGGGCAAACCAATGCTGCTTATACAACACCAACACTAACCGGAACAACAAACTACTATGTTGCCATCAACGATGGAACGTGTGAAAGTAATCGCACGATTGTTACAGCTATCATCAATCCGATTCCAGCACCTCCATCAACAACGGGTGCTAATCGCTGCGGAAGCGGGTCTGTTACGCTAAATGCAACAGGAGGAACTGCCGGACAATATCGTTGGTACACCGTAGCTACCGGAGGCACTGCTATTGCAGGGCAAACTAATGCTGCTTACGCAACTCCTACACTTACTGGAACAACAAACTACTATGTTGCCATCAACAACGGAACGTGTGAAAGTAATCGAACGATCGTTATCGCTGCCATTAACACGGTTCCATTAGCTCCCGTTACTACTGGCAATTCTTCCTGCGTGTCTGCTTCACTATTGCTAACTGCAACGGGAGGGTCCAATGGCGAATATCGGTGGTATACCACACCTACAGGTGGTGTTGCCATCAGTGGAGAAACCAATGGCACTTTCACAACTCCGGTATTGAGCGTCTCCACGAACTACTATGTTGCGTTAAACAATGGAAGTTGCGAAGGACCCAGATCAGTAGTATTCGCTGAAATAAATGCCACTCCCTCTGCTCCAACTACTACCGGGGGATCCCGATGCGGCTCCGGTTCCGTTACGCTTAATGCTGCAGGCGCAATCAATGGTCAGTATCGGTGGTATACCACCACCACAGGAGGCACTGCCCTTGCGGGTCAAACAAGTAGTAGCTATACAACTCCCGCACTAGACACCAATACCCAGTACTTCGTATCCATAAGTTTTGGAGCCTGTGAGAGTATGCGAACAGCAGTCGTTGCTACAATCAATCCAAATCCAACATCACCAGTCGCTAGTGATGTAGTTGTCTGTGGAACCACAACAACTTTATTGAAGGCTTCGGGAGCACAAAACGGTCAATACAGATGGTATGACGCAACACAAAATCTTATTCCTGCTCAAACCAACAACGAACTGAATGTTGGGGTAATAACATCAAGCAGAATCTTTTATGTCTCTGCTTTCATTGGTCAGTGCGAAAGTTCGTTGGTCGCCATTCAGGTAGTTGTTGACAACAACATCTGTAACTCAGCGCCTACCATTACTCCCAAAACAGAAATTACAGAACCCGGTGGATCCATTCGCATCAATGTGCTCGCATTAGTATCTGATCCTGACAACAACATCGACCCGGCATCTATTAAAATTATTGCCCAACCTTCCAGTGGCGCCTCCGCTGCAATTGAAAATGGATTTTTAGTGATTGACTACAAAGGATTGATTTTCGCTGGTATTGATAAGATTACAATTGAAGTATGTGATTTATCCGGTAGTTGCATCCGCCAAGAGATTATTATTAGCGTAGAAGGTGATGTACGTGTATATAATGGCATGTCTCCCAATGGAGATAATAAAAATGAAAAGTGGATAATAAAAAACATAGAATCTCTCCCGGAAGCGCAAAATAATAAAGTGAGCCTGTTCAATCGTTGGGGAAATCAGGTTTTTGAAATGACCCGATATAATAACCAGGACCGCGTATTTACTGGTCTTTCCAATAAAGGCGAAGCGGTTCCCAGTGGCATCTATTTCTACAAAATAGAATTTCTTGATGGCACAAAACCGGCATTAACAGGATACATCACCATTAAAAAGTAAATTTCATTTGCATTCTCTCAATACTAAAAGAAATGTGCTCGCCAACCACGAGCATGGTCATTTAAGCGTAGAAAATAAATTATATTCGTGACCTCAAAAACTAATTCACCGTTGAAATATTAACCTATGAAATTATCTGCATTATTCGTGTTTTTAATCGGACTGGTGTTTGTCCTCTCTTGTTCGACAGAAAAAAAAGAAACTCCTGAAGACGTAAAAGCTCCAACACCAGAAAAAGTAGCTAAGGAATTAACCGGCAACCGTATCGACAATTATTATTGGATGAAACTTTCTGATGAACAAAAGAACGCAGCGCAGAAAGATGAACAAACTCAAAAGGTAGTCAACTACCTAAATGCAGAAAATGACTATCTAAAAACGAAACTCAAACACACCGAAGGATTGCAAAAGAAAGTGTATGATGAGATCATAGGCCGTATAAAACAAACCGATGAATCGGTGCCTTACA
>LNFM01005328.1_pt1 | contig 42980 bp, 42 predicted proteins | sample 596031 | NCBI WGS metagenome assembly LNFM01 (sample SAMN04254537, study PRJNA301005) | activated carbon metagenome | isolation source: dual media filters at the Ann Arbor, Michigan drinking water treatment plant | place: USA: Ann Arbor
ACGCCGACGCGGCGAAGCTTTATCTGCCGGTCGAGAACGTCGACCTGTTGTCGCGCTACGGCTCCGAACAGGCCACCGTCGAACTCGACCGCCTTGGCAGCGGCAACTGGCAGGCGCGCAAGGCGCGCATGAAGAGCCGCATCCGCGAGATCGCCGCGGAGTTGATCAAGATCGCCGCCGAGCGGCAATTGCGCGACGCGCCGAAGCTGGTGGTTGGGCCCGGCGCCTATGACGAATTCTGTGCCGGCTTCCCGTTCGAGGAGACCGAGGACCAGCTCGCCGCCATCGACGCCACGCTCAAGGACCTCGGCGCCGGGCGGCCCATGGACCGGTTGATCTGCGGCGACGTCGGCTTCGGCAAGACGGAAGTGGCGCTGCGCGCCGCCTTCGACGCGGCGATGAACGGCAAGCAGGTGGCGGTGGTGGTGCCGACGACGCTGCTGGCGCGCCAGCACTTCAAGACCTTCACCGAGCGGTTTCGCGGCTTTCCGGTCAACGTCGCGCAGGCCTCGCGGCTGGTGCCGGCGGCACAGACCGCCGCCACCAAGGCCGGGCTTGCCACCGGCAATGTCGATATCGTTGTAGGCACCCACGCGCTGCTCGGCCGCGGCATCAAGTTCAAGGATCTCGGGCTGGTGATCGTCGACGAGGAGCAGCATTTCGGCGTTGCCCACAAGGAGAAGCTGAAGACGCTGCGGGCCGAAGTGCACGTGCTGACGCTGACGGCGACGCCGATCCCGCGCACGCTGCAACTGGCGCTGACCGGCGTACGCGACCTGTCGATCATCGCCTCGCCGCCGGTCGATCGTCTCGCCGTGCGCACCTTCGTGACGCCGTTCGATCCGGTCACCATCCGCGAAGCGCTGCTGCGCGAGAAATATCGCGGCGGGCAAGCCTTCTATGTCTGTCCGCGCATCGAGGACCGGTCCGCGTCATCGTCGCCCACGGGCAGATGCCGCCGACCGTTCTCGAAGACATCATGTCGGCCTTCTACGACGGCAAATACGACGTGCTGCTATCGACCACCATCGTCGAGTCCGGGCTCGACATTCCATCCGCCAATACGCTGATCGTGCACCGCGCCGACATGTTCGGCCTGTCGCAGCTCTATCAGTTGCGCGGCCGGGTCGGCCGCTCGAAGCTGCGCGCCTACGCGCTGTTCACGCTGCCGGCGCAGAAGCCGATCACCGCGCAGGCCGAGCGGCGGCTGAAAGTGCTGCAATCGCTCGACACGCTGGGCGCCGGTTTCCAGATCGCCACCCACGATCTCGACATTCGCGGCGCCGGCAACCTGCTCGGCGACGAGCAGTCGGGCCACATCAAGGAAGTCGGCTTCGAGTTGTATCAGCAGATGCTCGAGGAGGCGGTGATGAGCCTGAAGGCCGGCATCAGCGCGCCGGTCGCCGACCGGTGGTCGCCGCAGATCACCATCGGAACGCCCGTGCTGATCCCCGACGAATACGTCGCCGATCTGTCGGTGCGACTCGCGCTGTATCGCCGGCTGGCCGAGATCGAGGACGAACGCGAAATCGAGAGCTTTGCGGCGGAAATGGTCGACCGCTTCGGCAAGCTGCCGCAGGAGGTGGAGCATCTGTTGCAGATCGTGGCCATCAAGGCGCTGTGCCGCCGCGCCAACGTCGAGAAGATCGACGCCGGCCCGAAGGGCGTGGTGATGTCGTTCCGCGACAACATCTTCAACAACCCGGAAGGCTTGATCGGATTCATCCGCGAGCAGGGCGCCTTTGCGCGCATCCGCAACGACAAAAGCGGCCAGAAGCTGGTGGTGCTCGACGAATGGGAAGGCGCCGAAGAGCGCCTCAAGGGCACGACCGACATCCTGCGCCGGCTGGCCAAGATCGCGGAGCAGGCGAAGGCGGCTTAGCTACCCGCTCGTCCCCGCGCAAGCGGGACCCAGGGGAAACAGGCACTGGATTCCCGCTTGCGCGGGAATGAACGGAGTGTGCGGGGCGCCTTCGCGAATGATAATGCCCGAATTTCTCGCCTACGCGCCGTGGTCAGCCAGCACCATGTCGGCGCCCTTTTCACCGATCATGATCGTCGCCGCGTTGGTATTGCCCGACACGATGGTCGGCATGATCGAAGCATCGATCACACGCAGGCCTGCAAAGCCGCGCACGCGCAGCCGCGCGTCGGTCACCGCCAGTGGGTCCTGGCCCATCCGGCAGGTGCTGACCGGGTGGAAGGTCGTGCCGCCGCGGGCGCGGATGAAGTCGAGCAATTCGTCGTCGCTGACGCTCTCTTGGCCCGGTGAAATCTCTTCGACAATGTAGGGCGCCATCGCCGGTGCGGCAAAGATGCGGCGCAGGGCGCGGACGCCGGCCACCAGCGTGTCGCGATCCTTCTGCGCACCAAGATAGTTCGGATCGATGGCCGGCGCGGCGTCCGGCTCGGGCGACTTGATGCGCACCGAGCCGCGGCTCTCCGGCCGCAGCAGCGTGCAGACGCCGGTGACACCGGGGAACGGATGCAGCGTGGTACCGATCAGCTCGGTCGAGAACAGCGCGATCGAGCATTGCACGTCGGGCGTCTCCGACATCGGATGCGCGCGCAGGAAGCAGCCGGCCGATATGGCCGACATGGTCAGGTAGCCGCGGCGCGTGACAGCGTATCGCAGCCCCGCTTCGATCCTGCCACGCCAGCTGCGCACCACGTCGTTGAGTGTGATCGGATCGCGGCAGCGCATGACCGTGCGCGCCGAGTAGTGATCGGTCAGCCCGTCGCCGACGCCGGGCAGGTCGGCGATCACGGGAATGCCGTGGGCCTGCAGCAGCGCCGCGGGACCAAGGCCCGACAGTTGCAGAAGCTGCGGCGAGTTGAAGGCGCCGGTCGACACGATGACTTCCGCCGCCGCATGCGCCACGTGGGCTTGGCCGCCGGCGCGGTATTCAACGCCGGTCGCACGCCGTCCGTCGAACAGGATGCGGTTGGCCAGAGCGCCTGACACGACATGCAGGTTAGACCGTTTGCGGGCGGGCTTCAGATAGGCGGTCGCCGTCGAGCAGCGCAGGCCGTTGCGCGTCGTCGTCTGATAGAAACCGGCGCCCTCCTGCGCGGCGCCATTGAAGTCGTCATTGCGCCCGTAGCCGCATTGCTCCGCGGCCTCAATGTAGGCGAGCGCCAGCGGATGCCGATCGCGGGCATCGGACACCGCGAGCGGTCCGCCTTCGCCGTGGAGGTCGTCGCCGCCGCGCTCGTTGTCTTCCGACTTGCGGAAATAGGGCAGCACATCGTCGAAGCTCCAGCCGTCATTGCCGAGCTGGCGCCACTGGTCGAAGTCCTGTGCCTGGCCGCGGATATAGATCAGGCCGTTGATGGCGCTCGATCCGCCCATCACCTTGCCGCGCGGCGCCATGACTTCGCGGCCGTGGCACTCCGTTTGCGGCTCGGTCTCGTAGCACCAGTTGAAACGGCGGTCGGTGAACAGCTTGCCGTAGCCGAGCGGCACGTGCAGCCATGGGTGCCGGGCCTCGGGGCCGGCCTCGAGCAGCAAGACGCGATGCCGGCCGGAGGCGGTCAGGCGGTTGGCCAGCACGCAGCCGGCACTGCCGGCGCCGACGACGATGAAATCGTAGCTGTGCGGTTCCTGCGCCACGGCTAACGCGGCATCCGCAAGACGGGTTTGATGGTCGCGCCGCTCATGGAGTCGGCGGCGGCACGGTTGATGTCGGCGAAGTCGTAGAACGTGATCAGCTTCTCGACCGGGAAGCGGCCGGCCATGATGTAGTCGACCAGTTGCGGGATGAACTCCTCCGGCACGCTGTCGCCCTGGATGACGCCGCGCACGCTGCGGCCGTCCTGCAGAAATGGCATTTCGAACGAGGCTTCGGTGCCGCCGCGGGCGCTGCCAAGCAGCACGCAGGTGCCGGCCGGCATCAGGGAGTCGATCGCCTCGCGCAGCACGGCCGGCAGCGCCGACGTCTCGAGCGCAAAGCGCAGGCCGTGGCCGGTGATCTTCCGGATCTCCGCCACCACATCGGTGCGGCCGCTGTGGTTGATGGTGTGGGTGGCGCCCAGTTCGCGCGCCAGCGCCAGCCGGTGCTCGTGCACATCGATGGCGATGATCGGATCGCAGCCCGCGATCCTGGCCGCCATCAAGCCGGACAGGCCGACCGAGCCGACGCCGAACACCGCGAAGCTGTCGCCGGGCGCCGGCTTCATCACATTCAGCACGCCGCCGGCGCCGGTCTGACCGCCACAGGCCAGCGGCCCGAGTATCTCGAGCGGCGCGTCGTTACGGACCTTCACGGCGTAGCGTTCGTTGGCGAGGGTGTAGGTGCCGAACGACGATTGCTGGAAGAAGGCGCTGTAGACCGGCTGGCCGTCTTTGGCATGCAGCGTCGAGCCGTCGGCGCGCTTGCCGGTGAACTTCAGGTCGCGCACCGACAGGCAATAGCTTTCCCGGTGGCTCCGGCAGTTCGGGCAGGTGCCGCACCAGGGGTATGACATGATGACATGGTCGCCGGTCTTGAACCGGGTCACCGTCTGCCCGACCGCGCGGACCACGCCGACTCCCTCATGCCCGAAGACGGCGGGGTAGGGCATCTTCGGGAAATAGCCGTCGCGGCCGTGCAAGTCGGTGGCGCACATGCCGGTGGCGACGACCTCGACCAGCAGCTCGTCGGCGCGCGGATCGTCGAGGTCGAGCGTTTCGATATTGAAGGCGCCCGCGCGTTCGCGGACCACGGCAGCGGTTATTTTCATGGGCTTGCTTTCGGACTATTCAGCCGCGTCACGCGCCTGCGCGGCGCGCTGGATGGCATCGGCGAGGTACTCCGGCGACTGCGCGCCGGATACCGCGAACTGGCCATTGAAGATGAAGCAGGGCACGCCTTCGATACCGGCCCGCTTGGCCGACTGCGACTCCGCCTCGATCTCGGCGATGCCTTCGTCAGTGGCGAGCGCTTCGCGCACTTTGTCGGGCGGCAGGCCGACATCGGCGCCGGCTTGCACCAGCACCTCGGGGTCGGTGAGGTCGGCGCCTTCGGTGAAGTACAGGTCCATCAGTTTCTGCTTCATCTCGCCGGCCTTGCCGATGCTCTCGGCCCAGCGGATCAACCGGTGACAGTCGGTCGTGTTCGGCTGCCGCTTCATCTTGCTGGAATCGTAGACCAGGCCTTCGGCAGCCGCCGCCGCACCGACGCGGGCGGCAATGTCCTTGTAGCGGTCCGGCGAGCCGAATTTGGTGGTGAGATACTCCTCACGCGAAATGCCGTCGCGCGGGATCCAGTCGTTGAGGAAATACGGCCGCCAATGCACCTCGACCGGAATGCCGGGCTTCAGCTTCAGCGCCTGCTCCAGCCGGTGCTTGCCGATAAAACACCACGGGCAGACCACGTCGGAAACGACGTCGATGCGGACCGGGATTGGACTGGCATGTTCGGACATTCGGGCTTGCTCCCTGCTGGAGCCAGCCTAATCACAGGATTACTCGGCGGCAACCATGCGGCTGCCCATCACCCGGAGCATCAGGCTGTCGAGCGTATCGCCGTTCTTCAGGGTCGCCAGCGTCACATTGGCGGTGATGCGGTCCTGCGAGCGCTGCGGCGTTAGCATGGCGTTCTTGATCGAGCCGGCGATGCGCCGGGCGACGACGTGAGCGTTGCGCAAATCGGTCTGCGGGAAGGCGATGAGAATGGCGCCATCGGTGTCGCGGGTGGCGAAATCGATATTGCGCATCAGCTTGGTCACCAGCCGCGCGCCGTCCATACTGGCCCGCTCGTCCACCGCGCCCTCGAAGCAATAGCGGGCCAGCGACAGCGGATGGCTGCGGTCGGCGGCTTCCGCCACCGCCTTGTTGAGGTCGCGCCAGAAGGCGTCGCCGGTATGCAGGCCGGTGGCCGGATCGAGCATGCCATTGGTGTCCAGCGATGTGAGCATGCGCTTGAGCCGGACTTCGAAGGCGTGCATGCGCACCAGCGGCATCATCCGCGCCACCAGACGCTCGGGATCGCCGTCGACGTGATCGACATTGGGCAGGCTGCCGGTCAGGCCGTCCGGCACTTCGCCGATCACCATCACGGGTACGTCGCGCAGACGCGGCTCCTGCGCCAGCACAGTGAGGAAGGCCTCGACCATGCGCGGTGAAAAACCGTCGCCGATGACGATGCCGTCGATGTCGCGGGCGTCCAGATAACGGGCGGCGTTTTCGACGCTGAGCGCGCCGATCATCTTGACGCGTTCGCCCATGGCGACGCTCAGGGCCGGATAGATCGGGCCGCGGCCCGCCACCAGCACAGTCGCGTCTTCGAGCGCGTCGTTGAGCGGCAGCGCCGGCGGTTCGGTGCCCTCGGCGGCGAACAGTTCGATGCGGCGCAGCACCGTGGCGTGCAGGCTGCGCACGCGCATGGCGGACTGCAGGCGGGCAATCAGTCCATCGACAGGCTGCTTGCCATCGACCGGCAGCGCGATCGGAAGGGCGGGGGCATCACCGTCGAGCGTGGCGGCAAGCGTCGGCACAATGGCGCCGCCGGCGGTCGCGATCTGGAGGCACAACATGCGCGCGGCGGATTCGCTCGGCGGCGGGCCCGGGTCGGCGATGACCACGGCCGACGGCTTCACCGACACGAATGCGGTCGGTGCATCGGCCCAGTTGACTTCGACGATCGGGAAGGCACCGGCAGCGCCAAGCGCTTCAACGAGACCGGTTACCGGTTTTTCGGCAACGACAACCAACGGACCTTGAAGCGACATGAGACGCACGCACCGTTACGAGATGCGCAAACCTTACCCCGCGGCTCTTAATAGCCCGTCAACGGCGACGGTCGATTGCGCCCTATTAACCGGCTTTGGCTGCGTAAAGGCCGCCGTCACCAGGGCATTGACGCCGCGCGCCTCCAGTTCCGCCCGCACGGCCGCGCTATCGGCGGCGTGGCCGGCATGGCGCAATCCCAGCAGCGCATCGGGCAAGGCGACGATGACCGCCTGTGGATCGACCGCCGCGACCGCGGCGTCGACGTCGGCCTGGACGAAACTGTAGCCGCCGCTCCTGACGATACCGCCCTGGCGGACGAGGTCGTCACCGGATCGAACCGGTAGCCCGTCGGCGCCACGGCGCCGCGCCGTCAGCATCGCTTCGCCGGCGGTTTCGACATCCAGCAGCGGCGCGCGGCCGGTCCATGCCGTTGCCGCCACGTATTGCTCCGGCGAGCGCCACAGCGCGACGACGGCGGTATCGCCGTCGAGGCAGCGGGCGTCGCTCAACGGCGCGAGCATCGGCCCGGGCAGGACGATGGCGTGCTGCCCGTGCGCTTGCTGGGCGAAAGTCGCGGGCTCGAAGCTGTGATGCAAAGAGAGCGTGCCGCCCGTTAGAAGCCAGGGCACCAGCGCGAGCGACAGGCCGGCATGTGAACCGACGGCAATGGTCGATAGCAGGCGGGCGTCGGACGCCATCGCGCCGTCGCGGACGATCGCAAGCGCGGTGTCGATCAACTCGCGATGACTGCGGATCACTGCAACGGGCCGGCCCGGCGCTATGTCGAACGTCACGACGGCCGCATGCGTAGCAGGATTGCCGATGCGACGGGGCATCTGTGCAAGTTCGTGACGGGCCGGCCCGAATACATCGTCGAGCGGCACCACACCGTCCGGCAGACCGTCGCCGAAGCCGCAGACGAACCGTACCGGAAACAGGTCGGCGGCGACGGCCATAGCGATCTCGGTCTGCGCGGTGGCGCCAACGCGGGCGCAGGTGACGATCGCCTTGACGCCAACGCGGTCAAGCGCGGCCACGATCTCCTGCCGGCGCCACAGCAAGGGCAACAGGACCGGCACCATGCCGGCGCGCAGTATGCCGAGAAGCGTCACGATGCTCTCGACTGTGTTCGGCAACTGGATGGCCACCGGCGTATCGGTCGCAAGGCCCAGCCCGCGCAGCCGTGCCGCCAGCGCCGAGATGGCACGGTCGGCGGCGCTGAATGACAGCCGGCGCGGTGCGCCGCCGGTGAAGCTTTCGCGGTTCGGGGGATCGATCAGCGCAAGCGCGGCGGGATGGCGGACGCCGGCGCGGCGAAACAAGTCGTCCAGCGTCGTCATGTCGCCGTCGAGCAGGGCTTTGGAGTCGAGGATCATGGCGCCTCTCCCTGCCACCATGTTTCCGGCAGGTAGCCGTACACCGAGGTGTGCGCGGGATGCTCGATTCGCTTCCAGCGCGCCACCCATTGGGTCGGCGGAAAATAGAGGGGCACCACATAAACGCCGGACAGCAACACCCGGTCGAGCGCGCGGGTCGCGGCGACGAAGTCCTCGCGCGCCGTGGCGCTGAGCATGGCGCCGATCATGGCATCGACCGCGGGCGATCTGATGCCCATGTAGTTGCGGCTGCCTTGCTGGTCGGCGGCGGCCGAGCCCCAGTAGAAATATTGTTCATTGCCGGGCGACAGCGACTGGTCCCAGCGATACTCCATCATGTCGAAGTCGAAGCCGATGCGCCGGCGTTCGAACTGGGTGGCGTCGATATTGCGTACCTGCGCCGTAATCCCGGCGCGCTTGAGCGTGCCGGAGAACGTCAGCGCCAGCCGCTCCTGGTCGCGCGTGGTCACCAGAATTTCGAACGTGAACGGACGGCCGCTGGCGACATGAACCAGCGTGGTGCCCTGGAGCCGGTAGCCGGCGTCTGCGAACAGCGCCAGAGCGCGGCGCAGGCCATCGCGATCGCGCCCGGAGCCATCGCTGGCCGGCGGCGCCCATGTGCCGTCCATGACGTCAGGACGCACGACGCCGGGGAAGGGCGCCAGCAGTTCGCGTTCGCGGGCATCGGCCGGAACGCCGTGCGCCGACAGATCGGAGTCGTCGAAGTAGCTGGCGGTGCGCTTGTAGAGATTGAAGAAGTAGGTGCGGTTGATCCAGTCGAAGTCGAACAGATGCAGGATCGCCTCGCGCACGCGCACATCGGCGAAGACCGCGCGCCGCGTGTTAAACACCAGCCCGTGCATGCCTTTCGGCAGGCCGTAAGGGAATTCCTCCTTGACAACGCGGCCGTCGCGCAGCGCCGGGAAGTCATAGCCGGTCTGCCAGCGGCCGGGATCGGTTTCGGCACGGACGTCGTACAGCCCCTTCTTGAACGCTTCGAAGTGGGTATTGCCGTCGCGGTAATAGTCGAACTTGATCTGGTCGAAATTCCAAAGGCCGCGGTTGATCGGCAGGTCGCGGCCCCAGTAATTCGGATCGCGCGTGAAGGTGACGCTCTCGCCGGGGCGGACCGCGGTGATCGCATAGGGCCCGCTGCCGAGGATCGGCTCGAAGGAGGTGTCCTCGAACTTGTCGGCATTGATGGCGTGCCTGGCCAGCACCGGCATCAGGCCGAGGATCAATGGCAACTCGCGGTCATCGGCATCCAGGTCGAAGCGCACGGTGCGCGCGTCGATGACCGCCGCCTTGGTCACCTTGGTGTAATAGGTGCGGTAATTCGGCCGGCCCTTGTCGCGCAGCAGTTGCCAGGAAAAGATCACGTCGTCCGGCGTGACCGGCTTGCCGTCGGCAAAGCGCGCCGCCGGGTTGATGGTGAAGATAACGTAGGTTCGGGCTTCATCGGTTTCCACTGAATCGGCCAGCAGGCCGTACAGCGTGAACGGTTCGTCGTAGCCGCGCGCCAGCAGACTCTCGATGATGTAGCCGCGCGTGCTGGCCGCCGGCAGGCCCTTGACGATGAACGGATTGAGGCTGTCGAAGGTGCCGACAATGCCTTGCGTCAGCTGGCCGCCCTTTGGCGCCTTGGGATTGGAATAAGAAGGGTGTTGGAAATCCGGCCCCCATGCCGGCGCGCCGTGCATGGCGATGGCGTGCCGGGCATCCGCGGCGTCGGCGGCGGTACTGCGACCAAGGCCGGTGACCAGCAGGGCTGCGCCGAGCGCACCGCGCATGACGGTGCGGCGCGAGGCCCGAGCGGGACTCACCACGGCAGGGACAGGAGCGGGAGTGCGGGGGTGAGGGATTTGATTCGTCTCCGGTTGCGGCAAAATTTAACACAGGCGGCGCTGGCAAAGGCGGATTCCCGCAGTTTCGGCACATTCGTGGCTTTATTGCAGGAGCGATATCGGCTATCAGGCAGGTCCAAACGGGCCACGCTGCCGCCGTATTTGACCTTGAGAGAGCCATCCGGATCGTTGCCGATGGCGCGCGCGGTTCAATAACAAAGGAATACTCGCAATGGATCATCGGATCGCTTCGGCTGGGCCGTTGGGTCGAACGCTGACCGCCAGTCTGGCCGTCTCGGGCGCAGTGGCGTTTGCCCTGCTGACCGTGCCGTCCGTCATGGCTCAGACACCGCCGGCCACCAAGGCTCCCGCCACCAAACAAGCGCCGGCCAAGTCGCCGCCGCCGGCTCAGCCCCAGCAGGCGCCGCAGCAGCAGGCGGATCAGCCGCAACTGATGTATTCGCCGTGGATGAAGGTTTGCGGCAAGGGACCGGACACCAACAACAAGCAGGTCTGCGTTGTCACCAAGGACGGCCGGCTGGAAAACGGCATGCCGGTCGCCATCGTGCAGCTGTTTGAGCCGGAAGGGGACCCGAAGGTCCTGCGCGTGACCGTGCCACTCGGCATGCAACTGTCGCACGGCACCCGGGTCATCATCGACCAGGGTGCGCCGATGCAGCAGCCGTTCAAGATCTGCTTCCCGGTCGGCTGCATGTCGGACTATCCGGTCACCGACGAAATGATCGGCCAGTTGAAGAAGGGTCAGGCTCTGACCGTGCAGGCAATCAATATGCAGGGTACGCCAATCAGCCTGCCGCTGCCGCTCAACGACTTCACCAAGGCCTATGAGGGCCCGGCGACCGATCCGAAGGCGTTCGAGGATCAGCAGCGCAAACTGCAGGAAGAGCTGCAGAAGAAGGCCGAAGAAGCCCGCAAGAAGCTCGAGGGCGCGCAGCCGTCGGCGGCGGCTCCGGCTGCGCCCCCGGCCAAGAAGTAGTTATTCCGTTTTAAAAAAGCAAAAAGGCGCGGCTTCGGCCGCGCCTTTTTGATTCCGGTGGCCTGAACGAAGCGCCTAGTTCAACTGACTGTGCCGTGGTCGATAGGCGCCGCTGTCGTCCCGCTCGAAAACTTCCGCTACTTGCGGATGGCGCACCGGCGTGTCGGAGGTGTCCGGCAGCAGGTTCTGCTCGGAGACATAGGCGACGTATTCGGTCTCGGCGTTTTCGGCGAACAGATGGTAAAACGGCTGATCCTTGCGCGGCCGGGTCTCGGCCGGGATCGCCTGCCACCATTCCTCGGTATTGTTGAACTCCGGGTCGACATCGAACACGACGCCGCGGAACGAGAACAGGCGGTGTTTGACTACCTGGCCGATCGTGTATTTGGCGTTGCGCATTTTGGTCATCGGAGCACCAGATAGTGCATCCTGACCGGCTGCGCCAGAGCGCCGGTCAGAGGCCATAGCGCGCGCCCATCTCGGGGTCCTTGGCCGCCACCAGGCGCGCCAGATCGAGCAGGACCTTAGCCTGCTTCCAGGTTGCATCGTCCTGCATCTTGCCGTCGATCATCACCGCCCCGGCGCCGTCCGGCATCGATTCCACGATCTTCTTGGCGAAGGCGACTTCGGCCGGATCCGGCGCGTAGACCTTCTTGGCGATGGCAATCTGCGAAGGGTGCAGCGACCAGGCGCCGACGCAGCCGAGCAGGAACGAATTGCGGAATTGCGTTTCGCAGGCGGCGGCGTCGGAGAAGTCGCCGAACGGCCCGTAGAACGGTTTGATGCCCGCGGCGGCGCAGGCATCGACCATCTTCGCCGTGGTGTAGTGCCAGAGGTCCTGCTGATAGGCCGCGCGCGGACCGTCACCTTCGGCATCGGCCAGCACCTTGTACTCGGGATGGCCGCCGCCGACGCGCGTCGTTTTCATGGCGCGCGAGGCGGCGAGATCGGCGGGGCCGAGGCTCATGCCGTGCATGCGCGGCGAGGCGGTGGCGATCGCCTCGACGTTGTTGACGCCCTGCGCGGTCTCGAGGATGGCGTGAATCAGGATCGGCTTCTGCACCTTGTGGCGCGCCTCGAGCTGCGCCAGCAGCTGATCGAGATAGTGAATGTCCCACGGCCCGTCGACCTTCGGCAGCATGATGACGTCGAGCTTGTTGCCGATGGCTGCGACGATCTCTGTGACATCGTCGAGCGCCCACGGCGAGTTGAGCGCGTTGATGCGGGTCCACAGCCCGGTCTGTCCGTAGTCGACCGATTTTCCCATCTCGATGAAGCCGGCGCGGGCGGCCTCCTTGGCATCGACCGGAATGGCGTCTTCCAGATTGCCCAGCACCACGTCGACCTGTTTGGCCAATTCCGGGACTTTGGCCCGCAGCTTTTCCAGATGCGGCGGGACGAAATGGATCATGCGCTCAAGCCGCACCGGCAATTCGCGTAAGGGGGCGGGGGCGCCGACGGCCAGGGGCGCAAAGAACTGACGGGGAAGCTTCACGGCTGAGGTCCTTCCATTCAAGCGATCTGGCGTTTAGAGGAATGCAAAGGCCGCGCCAAGTGGGCCGATAGTGGCCGCCTCGGCGGCGCCGGCCGGAGTGTCTTGATGATCGACGTCATCAACCTTGCGCTGCCGTTTTTCGGGCTGATTTTCATCGGCTTCGCCTGCGGCAAGATCAAGAAAATCCCCGATACGGCGCTGGCTTGGATGAACTTCTTCATCGTTTACGTGGCGCTGCCGGCGCTGTTCTATCGAATCCTGTCGCAGACCCCGCTGGAGCAACTGGCGAAGATCGACTTCATCTTCGCCACCACGCTGGCGACGTTCTGGGCCTTTGCGGTGGCGTTTGCCATCGGCATGGCGATCCGGCGCGGCCAAATCGGCGAGTCGACCATCGCCGGGCTGGCCGGAGGTTACGGCAATATTGGTTATATGGGTCCCGGCCTTGCATTGGCGACGCTCGGCCCGGAAGCGGCGGTGCCGGTGGCGCTGATCTTCTGCTTCGACACGCTGCTGCTGTTTTCGCTGGTGCCGTTCTTGATGGCACTGGCGCGGCCGCAGGGCGCCAGCCTGGCCGCGACCGCGCTCGAGGTCGTCAAGCGGATCGTCACCAATCCGCTGGTGATCGCGACCGCGGTCGGCATCGGCTCGGCGGCGATCCAGTTCCAGCCCCCAGTGGCGCTGGACCGGCTGTTGCAGTTTCTGCAGAACGCCGCCGCACCCTGCGCGCTGTTCACGCTTGGCGTGACGGTGGCGCTGCGGCCGCTGAAGAAGATGCCATGGGAAGTGCCGTACACGACTGCGGTGAAGCTGGTGCTGCACCCCGTATTGCTGTTTCTGCTGCTGTCGCTGTTCGGGCCGTTCGACGAGCTGTGGATCTACACGGCGATCTTGATGGCGGCATTGCCGCCGGCGCTCAACGTCTTCGTGTTCGCGCGGCAGTACGACACCTGGGTCGAGGAAGCCTCGAGCGCCGTTCTGATCGGAACGCTGGTGTCGGTGGTGACGCTGACCAGCGTGATGTGGATGGTCAAGACACAGAACCTGCCGGCGCTGTTCTTTCAGTAGGCGCTACAGCGCCTCGCCGCGCATCAGCCGCGGCTGCGCCGCGCCCGGCGCCACGCCCTCGCGCATCACCGCGCGGCGCAAGGGCCCGATGCGGTCGATCATGTAGAGGCCGAGGCCGCGCAGGCCCTGCACGGGCAGGAAGTCCGTCAGCAGCGTGCGGTTCATCAGATCGATCGCCATCGAGCGGCTGCCGACATCGGCCCGGCGCATGCGGTCATAGTCGGCCAGTACAGCGTCACTGCCGATATCCTCGCCATGGCCTAGGGCGGCGACTGCGCGTTCGCCGATGCTGGCGGCATCGCGCAGGCCGAGATTGAGTCCCTGCGCCCCGATCGGCGGGATGACGTGGGCGGCTTCACCGACCAGCGCGATGCGTCTGGCGGCGAACGCCCTCGCCGTGGCCACGCCAAGCGGAAACAGCCCGCGGCCGGGCTCGACCGTGATTTTGCCAAGGAGCGAATGCGACGCGCGCTCGATCGCAGCGGCCAGCGCCGCGTCGTCGAGCGTCGAAATGTCGTCGGCCCGCGCAGGATCCAGCACCCAAACCAGGCTGGAACGTTGTCCGGGCAGGGGTACCAGCGTGAACGGACCGCTCGGCGTATGGAACTCCGTCGAAGCGTCGCGGTGCGGACGCGAATGCGTCAGGCAGACCGTCAGCGCCAGCTGCGGATACTCGCGCTGGTCGCTGGCGATGCCGGCGGCGGTGCGGCACAGCGACTTGCGGCCGTCGGCGCCGATCACGAGCGCGGCCGTGAGCGTCTCGCCGGACTGCAGCGTCACCGTGACGGCATCGGCTTCAGGCACAACGCTGCCGGCTTCGTTCTCGACAATGCGCAAATGGCCAAGCTGGTGCGCGCGCTGCATGAGTGCGGCCACCAGATGGCGGTTCTCGATGTTGTAGCCGAAGGCGTCGCGGTCGATTTCGCGGGCGCTGAATTTGACCTCCGGCGCCCGCCACAGCCGTCCGGTGTCGTCGACGATGCGCATCACCTTGAGCGGCGCCGCCTTGGCCGCGCACAGCGGCCAGACCCCGAGCGTCTCCAGCGCCGTGACCGAGCCGCCAAGCAGGGCCGTGGTGCGGTTGTCGGCACGGGCGGGCGGCTTGCCCACCAAAACGGTGGCGATGCCGCCCGTTGCCAGCGCAATGGCCGCGGTCAGGCCGGCCGGGCCGCCGCCGACAACGATCGCCGAAGTTCCACGCGCTGGTTTGTCCGGTATCAAGGCTTCCGATCCCGTGGGCCGTAAGCTGGCCTAGCATGCGCGCGGCACGCCGGAAACCGCGGGCGGCCGGTACCGGGCCGGAGGACGATGCGCTATGCAGGACACCCAGGAAGCACCATGAGCCAGACCGCCGGCCACGATCTCAGCCACCTGTCCCCCGCCGCAGGCCGGCTGGGAATGGTGTTTGCGCGGCCAAAGGGGCTTGCCGTTGCCTGCGTCATCGGGCTGGCGGGATTGGGCTGGTTTGTCCTCGGGCTCCAGGCGTCCAATATTGGCTGGTTCGAGGCGCTGTGCCGGCCGCTGACCTCCGGCATGCTCAGCCCTGCCGCCATTGCCGCCATCGCGCTGATGTGGGGCGCCATGACGCTCGCCATGATGCTGCCGAGCGCGGCACCGATGATCCTCACTTATGCCGAGATCGCCGATACCGCCGCCCGCAAGGAAGAGCCGGTGGTATCGCCCTTCGTCCTCGCCGGTGGCTATCTGGCGGTCTGGCTCGGCTTTGCCGCCGTGGCGACACTGGCGCAGATTGGCCTGACACGGGCGGCCTTGATCGACCCGGCCATGGCGACGGTCAGCGGCCTGTTCTCCGGCGCGATCTTTATCGGTGCCGGCGCCTACCAGTTCTCGGCGCTGAAACAGGCCTGCCTGCGCCAGTGCCGCAACCCGTTTCCGTTCTTCTTTACCAACTGGTCGACGACGCCGCGCGGCGTGTTTCGTCTTGGACTCCGGCAGGGCGTGTTCTGTCTCGGCTGCTGTTGGGCCATGATGGCGGTGATGTTCGCCGTCGGCGTCATGAACGTGGTCTGGATGGCCGCGCTCGGCATCGTCATGACTCTGGAAAAACTGGGCACAGGCCAGCGCTTCAGTCAGCTTCTGGGTTTGGTGCTGATCGGCATTGGCGGTTATTTCGTCGTCACCGGATTTGCCGCGCATTGGCCGGGCCGGACGATATAAGCTAAACAAAAAGAGACCGGGAGCGAAGCGTGACCGAAGCATGGGCGTTGAAGGGCGAGATGGCGCTGTCGTGCAGTTGCACGGTGTTCTGCCCGTGCGTTCTGTCGCTCGGCGAGCATCCGCCGACCGAGGACCGCTGCCAGACCTGGGCCGGCATCCGCATCGATGACGGCCATTTCGACAATGTCGATCTCTCCGGCATCAAGGTCGGGCTGATGATGGATTTGCCCGGCATCATGTCGCGCGGCAACTGGACCGCGGCGCTGTTCGTCGACGACCAGGCGTCGGTTCATGCGGTGAAAGGTCTGACCCGCATCTTCACCGGCCGGGTCGGTGGCACCACACATCTGCTGTCGATCCTCGTCGGCCAGTTCCTGGGTGTACACCAGACACCGATCACGTATGAAACACAGGGCGACACCCGCATCGTGCGGATCGAGAAATATGTCGATGGCGCGATTACGCCCGTGCGCGGCAAGGACAAAGGCGGCAATGTGGTGATCCGCAACAGCGAATACTGGATCGGCCCCGACGTCATCGTCGCGCGCTCGGACAAGTCGCGCTTTCGCGGTTTCGGCCGCAACTGGAACCTGAGCGGCCGGTCGGCCGAGATCGTCAAGCTGGATTGGGGTAATCGCTAAGTGCCGACCTTTGTACAGTTCCGCGCCTTTCTGGTTCATGTCTTCACGGCCTCCGGTGCGGGACTGGGTCTGCTGGCCATGATCTTTGCCACCGGCGGCGAGTGGCCGGCGATGTTCCTCACCCTCGGCCTGGCGCTGCTGGTCGATGGCCTCGACGGACCGATCGCGCGCGCCTTCAAGGTCGGCGAGGTGCTGCCGCGCTGGTCGGGCGACATGCTCGACAACGTCGTCGACTTCACCACCTACGTATTCGTGCCGGCCTATGCAATTGCCGCCAGCGGGCTGATGCCCCCGGGCTTCGCGATCCCCGCCGGCCTGATCGTCGTCATCACGGGCGCGATTTATTTCGCCGACAACACCATGAAGACCGCCGACAATTATTTCAGCGGCTTTCCGGCAGTGTGGAATATGGCGGCGTTCTATCTGTTCATCATGGAGCCGCCGCCCTGGGTCGCGCTGGGTGCGGTCGTCGCGCTGGCGATATTGACCTTTGCGCCGATCCGTTTCGTGCATCCGCTGCGGGTCCGCCACATGCGGGTCGTCAATATCGGTCTGCTGATGATCTGGGCCGTGCTGGCCTTCCTCGCTGTCGTCCAGAACCTGATGCCGGGGCCGTATGTGACCTGGCCGATGGGCTTCATCGCTGCTTACTTCCTGATCGCCGGGCTGTTGCGCCGGCCCGCCTGATTGCTTTTCCACGTCATGTCCGGGGGATTTCCTATGTCACGTCCAGTGCTTCTCATCGCCGGTGGCAGCCGCGGCATCGGTGCCGCCTGCGCGCGTTTTGCCGGCCAGCGCGGTTATGACGTTGCCATCGTCTACAAGAGCAACGCCAACGCCGCCGCGTCCGTGGTCGATGCCGTCAAAGCGGCGGGCGGCAAGTCGGTGGCGATCGCCGCCGACATGGCGAACGAAGCCGATATCGTCCGCGCCTTCGATGAGGCCGCCAAGGCGCTGGGTCCGGTGACGCACTTCGTGCATTGCGCCGGCGTCGTCGGCGATGCCTCCCGGCTCGATGCGGCATCGACCGAAACCATCCGCGAGGTCCTCGACGTCAATACCTTCGGCGGCCTGCTGTGCCTGCGTGAATGCGTCCGGCGCATGTCAACCAAAAGCGGTGGCAAAGGCGGCGCCGTGGTGATGCTGTCGTCGATGGCGGCCACCATTGGCGGTGGCGGCGAATGCGTCTGGTACGCCGCTGCGAAAGCCGGCGTCGATGCCATGGTTGTCGGCGCCGCGCGCGAGGTCGCCAAGGAAGGCGTCCGCATCAATGCGGTCAGTCCCGGCGTCATCGATACCGACATCCAGCCGCCGGGCCGGGTCGAGCGGCTGACGCCGCTGCTGCCGGCCGGCCGCGCCGGGCAGGCCAGTGAGGTGGCGGAGGCGATTCTGTTTCTGCTGTCGGATGCGGCCTCCTACATCAACGGCGCAAACTTGCGAGTCTCCGGGGCGCGTTAGCCGATTGTTTCCGGCAGGCCGGCCGGACTTCGCTGTTTGTTTCGTTTTGCCGCCGGCTCTTGTCGGACGGATTTGGCCGTGATCGATTTCCCCTGTCCGACAGGAGGCGACAATGGTCCGGCCCGTTGTTCTAATTGTTGGAGGCGGCCGCGGCATTGGCGCGGCCACCGCTCGCCTTGCCGGCCAGCGCGGCTACGACGTCGCGATCAACTACAAAAGCAACGCGGAAGCCGCTGCCGCTCTGGTCGCGGCGGTGCAGGCTGATGGCGCACGCGCCGTCGCCATCGAGGGCGACGTCGCGCGCGCGGATGACATCGAGCGCATGTTCGACACTGCGACTGCCAGATTAGGTCCCGTGACGCATGTCGTGCACAGCGCCGGTATCGTCGGCAGGAACTCAAGACTGGACGCCGCCAGTGCAGACACCATCCGTGAGGTGCTCGACGTCAATCTGTTCGGCGCGCTGCTGTGCGCGCGCGCCGCCGTGCGCCGCATGTCGACGGCCCATGGCGGGCAGGGCGGCTCGATCGTGCTCCTGTCGTCGATGGCGGCCGTGGTCGGCGCCGCCGGTGAATATGTCTGGTATGCGGCGGCCAAAGGCGGTGTCGATGCGCTGGCCCAAGGTCTCGCCCGCGAGGTCGCCAAGGAAGGCGTTCGGGTCAACGTGATCCGTCCCGGTACCACCGATACAGGGATTCACGAACCGGGGCGGCTGGCGCGGGTGTTGCCGTCGCTGCCGATGGGCAGACCAGCGCAGCCCCAGGAGATTGCGGAGGCGATCCTGTTCCTGCTGTCTGACTCCGCCTCCTACATCTCCGGTGGCGTGCTGAATGTCGCAGGCGCGCGCTGATTGGACAGGAGCGAGGGTGCTTGTGTTCGACGGCTGGCTGCCTATGATCCCGGCCGAACCGGCAATCCACACAACAACCAGGCAATTCAAGGGGTGAAACATGGTCGCGGCAGTGCGCGTTCACAAGGCAGGCGGTCCGGAAGTTCTGACGCTCGATGACATCGAGGTTCCGGCGCCGGGTCCGAACCAGGTCAAGCTGAAGCAGCACGCCATCGGCGTGAATTTCATCGATACCTATTTCCGCATGGGGATGTATCCGTCGCCGGTCGGCATGCCGTTCGTCGCCGGCAATGAAGGCGCCGGCGAAGTGATCGCGGTCGGCGAGGGCGTCACCGACATCAAGGTCGGCGATCGCGTCGGCTACGTGACGCCGCTCGGCGCCTACGCCGCGGAACGGTTGCTGCCGGCCGACCGTGCCGTGAAACTGCCCGACAATATCAGCTACGAGCAGGCCGCGAGCATGATGCTCAAGGGCATGACCGTGCAGTATCTGCTCAATCGCACCTTCAAGGTCGGCAAGGGCACCATCATCCTGATGCACGCCGCCGCCGGCGGCGTCGGGCTGATCGCCTGCCAGTGGGCCAATCATCTCGGCGCCACCGTGATCGGCACCGTCGGCTCCAAGGAGAAAGCCGAACTCGCCAAGAAGAACGGCGCACACCACACCATTCTCTATCGCGACGAGGATTTCGTGGCGAAGGTCAAGGAGATCACCAGCGGCAAGCTCTGCGACGTGGTCTATGACGGCATCGGCAACGACACGTTCCCGAAGTCGCTGGACTGCATTCGTCCGCTCGGCATGTTCGTTTCGTTCGGGTCGGCCTCCGGTCCGATCAAGGCGTTCGACATCAACCTGCTGCAGCACAAAGGCTCGCTGTTCGCGACCCGGCCGACGCTCAATCATTACGCGGCCAAGCGCGAAGATCTGCTGGCCACGGCGCAGGACCTGTTCGACAAGGTCGGCTCCGGCGCCGTGAAGATTCCCGCCAGCCAGACCTACAAGCTCAAGGACGCCGCCCAGGCGCACAAGGACTTGGAAGGCCGTGGCACCACAGGATCGACTATCCTGGTGCCGTAGCCGCTTTGCCGCTTGAACCGCTTCGCCCTGTCGGGCGGAGCGGCCGCGACTTAAGCAGCGCTTGGGCAGCGTCGGCCGATCGGTTATGACCGTGTATGGCTGATGTGGACCCACAAAACCTCGGCGAACGGGCCGAGCGCATGCTTCTCGCGCTCGGCGCGATATCGGCCGAGCCGCGGCGGCTCAACCGCCAGTTCCTGACCCCCGAACATCGCCGTGCGGCCGATCTTGTCGGCACGTGGATGAAGGCTGCCGGTCTCGACGTCAGCGAGGACGCCCTCGGCACCGTGCGCGGCCACTGGGCCAGCGCCGGCTTGATGGCCGGCCGCAACACCGGCAAGCGGCTGCTGATCGGCTCCCACATCGACACCGTGATCGACGCCGGTCTTTACGACGGCAATCTCGGCGTCGTCGCCGGCATCCTCGCCGCCGAACATTTCGCCAAGGCGGGCCGGAGGCTGCCCTTTGCCCTCGACGTGCTGGCGTTCGGCGATGAAGAGGGCGTTCGTTTTCCGGCGACGCTGAATTCGTCGCGCGCTGTCGCCGGCGTGTTTCGTCCAGCCGCGCTTGAGCTGAAAGACGCCAATGGCGTGACGTTGCGCGAGGCGGTGACCCGCTTCGGCAAGGACCCCGCCGATATCGCTGGCGCCGCGTTCTCTCCCGAAGAAGTTGCCGGCTATATTGAATTGCATATCGAGCAGGGACCGGTGCTGGAAAACCGCAACCAGCCGCTCGGCGTGGTGACGGCAATTGCCGGGCAGAGCTACCTCAGCGTCGAACTGATGGGCGAAGCCGGCCACGCCGGCACGGTGCCAATGATGATGCGGCGCGACGCGCTCGCCGGCGCGGCCGAGATAATTCTCCAGGCGGAGCTCATGGCGCGCGACACTAGCGGCGCCGTGGTGGCGACCGTCGGCGTCGTCACCATCAGCGCGCCGGCCACCAACGTCATCGCCGGGCATGTGGTGCTGATCGTCGATATCCGGTCCGGCTCCGATCCGGCGCGGCTCGATTTTGTCGAACGGCTCAAATTGGAAATCAGATCGGTGGCCGACCGCCGTCATCTCGGCCTGCAAGTCACGCAGACCCGCAACGTCGCCACGACGCCGTGCGACGCGGCCATCCAGGACGGCATAGCGGCGGCCATTCGGGCAACCGGCAGCGAACCGCTGCGGCTGGCGTCCGGTGCCGGCCATGACGGCACCGCGATGGCGCAGCTCGGGCCGATCGGCATGATGTTCGTGCGCTGCCGCGGCGGCGTCAGCCACAACCCGGCCGAATACGCCAGTCCCGCCGACATGGGGCTGGCTGTGGCGGCCCTCATCCGCTTCATCGAAGGGTTCAAGGCGTGAGCGATTTCATCGATCGCAATTTCAAGCGCGAGGTCGCCTTCCTCAAGGCGCTGGTACGGGTGCCGTCCGACAATCCGCCCGGTGATTGTGCCCGCCACGGTGAAGCGGCAGCGGAATATTACGCGCAACTCGGCTTTACCGTCGAGCGGCACACCGTGCCCGACGCCCTGGTCAAGCAGCACGGCATGGTATCGGTGACCAATCTGGTCATCCGCGAGCGTTTCGGCTCGGGCAAGGGTCCCGTGATCGCGCTGAATGCGCATGGTGACGTGGTGCCGCCGGGGCAGGGCTGGCATTACGACCCCTATGGCGCCGAGGAACAGGGCGGCGCGATCTATGGCCGCGGCGCGGCGGTGTCGAAGTCCGACTTCGCCACCTACGGCTTCGCGCTGCTGGCGCTGAAGGACAATCCGACCGGTCTCGACGGCACCGTCGAGTTGCACCTCACATACGATGAGGAAGCCGGGGGCTATGTCGGGCCGAAATGGCTGATCGACCGGAAAATCACCGCGCCGGATTATGCGATCTGCGCCGGATTTTCCTATGCCGTGATTACCGCGCATTGCGGCGTCGTCCATATCGAGGTGACCGTGCACGGCAAGCAGGCCCACGCCGCGATGCCGGATACCGGCGCCGATGCGCTGGAGGCGGCGACCAAGGTGCTGGCAGCGCTCTATGGCGAGCGGCGCAAGCTGAAGAAGATCAAGTCGAAGTTGAAAGGGATCGGGTCACCGCAACTCACCGTCGGGCTGATTTCCGGCGGCATCAACACCAATGTCGTGCCGGACAAGATCGTCATGCGGCTCGACCGCCGCATTATTCCGGAAGAGAACGGCCGCAAGGCCGAGCGCGACTTGATGGCGCTGATCAAGCGCGCCGGTAAAGGCAAAGGTATCCGCATTGATACGCGCCGCGTGATGCTCGCCGAGCCGCTGAAGCCGATCACCGGCATTGACAGCCTGATCGAACCGCTGACGCGGCATGGCCGGCGCACGTTTCAAACCAGGATCGACGTCAAGGGCGTGCCGCTGTACACCGACGCCCGCCATTACAGCGCCGCCGGCATTCCGACCGTGCTGTACGGCGCCGGCCCGCGCACCATTCTCGACGCCAATGCCCACGGCGCCGATGAGCATATAAAGCTCACCGACCTGAAGGCGGCGACCAAGGTAATTGAGGCGACGCTGCGCGACCTGCTGGCATCAAAGTAGCGCCGCGATCTGGGCGAAGGCCGGGTGCTGGTTGATGCCGCCGGGCAGGCGCGGCAGGCCGATCACCTCGATGCCGCGCGAGAACCGGGCCATGGTGGCGACCGTGTCGGCCAGTTCGACGGTGTCGCCGTCGCGTTCGCTGACGACGATGGCGGCGATCTTCAACTGTCGCTGGGTCAGCACGTCGAGCGCCGTCAGCGTGTGGCTGATCGCGCCGAGATAGCCGCCGACCACCAGCAGCAGCGGGATTTGCAGCGCCGCCATCCAGTCGAGCACCGTGTGACGCGCGTCGAGCGGCACCATGATGCCGCCGATGCCTTCGATGAACAGCATGCCGGTGTTGTCGCCGACTGCCTTGCGGCTGAAGGCCACCAGTTGATCGAAATCGACGCTGCGGCCTTCCCGCGCGGCGGCGATATCGGGCGACAGTGGGGCGCGGAAGCGCCACGGCGCGATCGATCCGATCTCGTCGGCCGAAACCGGGCGGCCGAGCGCCTTCAGCAGCACCGCCGGATCGCTGGTTTCGACAACGGAGGAATCGTAGCCGCTGACCACGGGTTTGAGTGCCTGGACGGCCTGGCCAGCCTCGCGCAGATAGCGGATCAGGCCGGCAGTGACGAAGGTCTTGCCGATATCGGTGCCGGTCGAGGTGACGAAATAAGCGCTCATGGTTTAATGCGCCAAAATCCGGTCGCGCACGATCCCCGCCAGCCGCGCAATCTGGTCGTCCGAGTGCTGCGCCGTGAATGTCAGCCGCAGCCTCGCGGTACCGGGCGCGACGGTTGGCGGCCGGATCGCTGCGGCAAGAAATCCTTCGTCGGCCAACATCTGCGACGCCGCCAGCGTGGCCTCCTCGGCGCCGATGATCACCGGGACGATCGGGCTCTGCGCCTCGGGCAGGCCGGCGCTTCGCGTGAACGCTTTCGCTTTCTGCACCGGCAGCGCCGCATAGCCGCGATCGAGGCCGCGACCGCCGATGGCGGCAGGCCGGTGGAATAAACAAGGGTACGGGCCCGGTTGCGGATCAGGTCGATGACCGGCGCGGAGGCGCAGAGATAACCGCCATAGGCGCCGATGGCCTTGGACAGCGTGCCCATCTGCAGCGGCACCGGGACATGGGTGTTGCCGGCGAAGCTGGAGCCACGGCCGCCGCCGATGACGCCAAGGCCGTGCGCGTCATCCGTCATCAGCCAGGCGTCGAAGTTGTTCGCCACCGTCAACAGCGCGTCGAGTGGGGCGAGGTCGCCGTCCATCGAGAACACGCCGTCGGTGACGAGCAGCGCATGGTCGTGCGCGGCCCGATGCTCCCGCAGCAGCGCGTGCGCGTGCGCGACGTCATTGTGCCGGAACGTGATCACTGTGCCGCGCGACAGTTGAGCGCCCGAGAACAGACAAGCGTGCGCCAGTTCGTCGATCAGCACCAGACCGCGACGGCCGATCAGCACCGGGATGATGCCGGCATTGGCGAGATAGCCGGAGCCGAACACGACCGCCGCCTCGGTTTGCTTGACCTGCGCCAGCCGGGCCTCGAGCTCCGCGTAGAGCGGGTGATTGCCGGTCACCAGCCGCGAGGCGCCGGAGCCCACGCCATAGAGTTCGATCGCGGCGGTCGCCGCTTTCTTGATCGCCGGGTGTTGGGTCAGATTGAGATAGTCGTTGCAGGAAAACGACAGCAGCCGCTTGCCGCCGCGCTCGACCCAGATGCCGTGCTCCCGCAGGGTCTCGGTGAGGCGCCGGTACTGGTTGCGGCGGGCGAGGTCGTCGAGCTTGGCTTGCGCGAAGCGATCGAGCGATGACATTTGATCGGGTCGGGACATCGGTGTAGGGAAGCGCCAAATGACCGGCGATACCAGCAAAAAGAACGACAGGCCCGGCTGGTATGCGGATGGGATCGGGCACGTCTGGCTGCCCTATGCCCAGATGAAGACGGCGCTGCCGCCGCTGCCGGTGGTCGGCACGCATGGCACCCGCATTCATCTCGCCGATGGCCGCGAACTTGTCGACGGCATGGCGTCGTGGTGGACCGCCTGCCACGGCTACAACCACCCCTATATCCGGCAGGCCGTCGAACGCCAACTCGCGACGATGCCGCACGTGATGTTCGGCGGCCTGGCGCATGAGCAGCCGCTGCGGCTGGCAGGGCGGCTGGTGGCGCTGCTGCCGGGCGATCTCGGCCGCGTGTTCTTTTCCGATTCCGGCTCGGTCGCGGTCGAAGTGGCGCTGAAAATGGCGGTGCAGTACTGGCTCAACCGCGGCGTCACGGGGCGCAGCCAATTCATCGCCTTCAAAGGCGGCTATCACGGCGATACCACCGGCGCCATGGCGGTCAGCGACAGCGACGACGGCATGCATGCGCTGTTCGCGGGCCTGTTGCCGGCCCATCACCTGGCCGATCTGCCCGATAGCGACGAAAGCGTGGCGGCGCTTGATGCGCTGCTGGCGTCCCGCGCCGACAGCATTGCCGGCATCATCGTCGAGCCGCTGGTGCAGGGCGCCGGCGGCATGAAATTCCACGATACCGCCGTGCTGCAGCGGCTGCGGCTGCTCGCGGACAAATACGACACGCTGCTCATCTTCGACGAGATTTTCACCGGCTTCGGCCGCACCGGCGCGATGTTCGCGGCCGGCACCGCCGGCGTCACCCCGGATATCGTCACGCTGTCCAAGGCGCTCACCGGCGGCACGCTCGGCCTGGCCGCCACCGTGGCGACGCGGACGGTGTTTGACGCCTTCTGGTCGGACGATCCGAAAAAGGCGCTGATGCACGGGCCGAGCTACATGGCCAATGCGCTCGGCGCGATCCACGGTTGCAGCAGGTCGCAGGTATCGCGCAACGGTTGGAGCAGGGACTGTCACCCTGTCGCGATTTGCAAGGCGTGAAAGATGTGCGGATCAAAGGCGCCATCGGCGTTGTCGAGATGGAGCGCATCGCCGATCTGAATGCCTTGCGCGCGCGCTTTGTCGCGGCAGGAGTATTCATCCGGCCATTTGAAAATGTTATTTACCTGACGCCCGCCTTCACCATCGACCCCGCCGATCTCGATACGTTGACGCGCGCGATTGTCACCGTCGTGCGCACGCTCTGACAAGAAACTCAGGAACGCCAAGGACATCCAATGCCGAATTATGACGGACCGATGATCGACACCCACCATCACATCTGGCTGCGCCAGGATGTGACATGGCTGGCCGACCCGCCGATCCCGCGCATGTTCGGCGACTACTTCGGCATCCGCCGCGACTATCCGGTCGAGGAATGGATGAACGACATCGTCCCCGAAGGCGCGGTCAAATCGGTGCACGTCACCGCGATGTGGGCGCCGGGCCGCAAACTGGACGAGACGAAATGGCTGCAATCGGTCGCCGACAAGCACGGCTTTCCGCACGGCATCGTCTGCAACGCCGATCTGGCGTCGAAAGATATCGAAGCCGAACTGAAGGCGCAGAAGCAGTTTCCGAATCTGCGCGGCGTGCGCCAGATGTTGTACTGGGACACCGACCCGGTACGGCAGGCGGTGCCGCGGCCGGACTTCTGCAACGATCCGGATTTCCGCCGCGGCTTTGCGCTGCTGGAAAAGCTCGACCTGCATTTCGAAGTCCAGGTCTATGCCGGACAGGTGCAGCACGCGGTCGAACTCGTGCGGGCGTTCCCGAACGTCCGCATGATCCTGGTGCACGCCGGCATGCTGACGTCGCGCACGCCCGACGCGATCAACGAGTGGCGCGCGGCGCTGACCGCGCTTGCGGCGCATCCGAACCTGCATGTGAAGCTGTCAGGTCTCGGCATGTACAGCGGCGGCTTGACCTATCCGCAAGCCCGGCAGGTGATCCGCGACGTCATTCAGATCTTCGGCGTCGAGCGCACCATCTACGGCAGCAATTTTCCGCTGGAGAAGCTGTACACCAGCTATGCCGACTTCTTCGGCATGTACCGTAAGGTGATGGCAGAGTACACGGAGGCTGAGCAGCGCGCAGTTTTCCACGACAACGCGGTGAAATTTTACCGGCTTTGATCGCCGTGTGCGGTGCGGGAACTGCGAATGTTTCCGCACCAGCATTTAACTCGAATGCAACAAATTGCCGCGTCGCTCGTTATCACGAGCCGGCGGCTCTCGCTTGGGTCAGCCGGATGGGTGCAACCTGCCCTGCGGCTGGTGCCAAGGGCGTCGGAAGGAATAGTCCAATGCGAAAACTATTGGTCCTTGCCGTCGGTGCGGTCGCGGGCACGCTGATGCTGGCAGCGCCGGCAAATGCCGTCACCATCACGGCGCCGGCCGGATTAGCCGCCGTGGGCGATACGGCGAACCCGATCCAGCAGGTGCGCACCGTCTGCCGCAGCTACTGGAATGGGTATCGCTGGCGCCAGCGCTGCTATCAGACTGGCCCGCGCTTTTACGGCAGCTACGGCTATCGTCCGTATCGGAACGCCTACCGCGCGCCGTACCGCAGCCATCGGGCGTATCGCGGCTACCGGTCGCATTACGGCTATCGTTGGTAGCGGAAACGGGTCAGGCGGCGCCTAAAATCCGGCCGCCGTGCCGTGCAGATCGTAGGCGTCCGCGCGTTCGATCTTCACAGTGGCAATTTCGCCGACGCGCATCGGACGACGGCTTGCGACGTAAACCGCGCCGTCGATCTCCGGCGCGTCGGCCATTGAGCGTCCCTTGGCGACGCTCGGTCCTACGCTGTCGATAATGACCTGCTGCCGCGTGCCGACCTTGCGTTTCAGGCGACGTGCGGAAATGACCTGCTGGGCCTGCATGAAGCGGTGCCAGCGCTCTTCCTTGACGTCATCCGGCACAACGCCGTCGAGTTCGTTGGCGGGCGCGCCGCGCACCGGCTCGAACTTGAAACAGCCGACGCGGTCGAGCGAGGCTTCCTCCAACCACTGCAGCAGATACTCGAAATCGGCGTCGGTCTCGCCGGGGAAGCCGACGATGAAGGTCGAGCGCAAGGTGATGTCCGGACAAATGTCGCGCCAGCGCGCGATGCGCTCCAGCGTCTTCTCCTGATGCGCCGGCCGCTTCATGCGGCGCAGCACGTCCGGCGACGCGTGCTGAAACGGGATGTCGAGATACGGCAGGATCTTGCGATCGGCCATCAGCGGAATGACGTCGTCGACATGCGGGTAGGGGTAGACGTAATGCATCCGCACCCAGATGCCGAGTTCGCCCAGCGCTTCACTGAGGTCGAGAAACTTCGCCTTCACCTCGCGGCCGCGCCAGGTGCTGGTCGCGTATTTGAGGTCGGTGCCGTAGGCCGAGGTGTCCTGCGAGATCACCAGCAGTTCCTTGACCCCGGCGGCGGCGAGGCGCTCGGCCTCGCGCAGCACATCGCCGGCCGGCCGCGACACCAGGTCACCGCGCAGCTTCGGGATGATGCAGAAGGTGCAGCGATGGTTGCAGCCTTCGGAAATCTTTAGATAGGCATAGTGCCGCGGCGTCAGCTTGATGCCTTCCGGCGGCAGCAGGTCGAGAAACGGATCGTGCCGCGGCGGCGCCGCGCGGTGCACGGCATCCAGCACGCTCTCGTATTGCTGCGGACCGGTAATCGCCAGCACGTCGGGGTAGGCGGCGGTGATGTTCTCGGGCTCGGCGCCCATGCAGCCGGTGACGATGACCTTGCCGTTTTCCTTCAGCGCCTTGCCGATGGCGCCGAGCGACTCCGCCTTGGCGCTGTCGAGGAAACCGCAGGTATTTACGATGACCAGATCGGAGCCGGCGTGCTCGCGCGACAGCTCGTAGCCCTCGGCGCGCAGGCGCGTGATGATGCGCTCGGAATCGACCAGCGCCTTGGGGCAGCCCAGCGAGACGAAGCTCACCTTGGGCGCGGCGGTATCGGGCTTTTTCGGGGTGTCGAGCATGCGGGACAGGGGCTAGCCGCGATCCGGGCCGATGGCAAGTTTCTTGGCCTCCCGTCGAGGGGAGGCCGGGATTCACCGATTTCGCAGCGCCTCGGCTTCCTCGTAAAACCTCTTCTCCCAGGCCTTCTGGTTGTCCATGCCCTCGCGGATAAAGGGGGTAAACACCGCCAGGTTGAGCAGCAGCCAGTTGAGGAAATTGGCCGGGAAACGCAGGGGCTTGCGGAAATCCACGAACAGCACCACCCGGGTGTGAGGCGTGTTGTTCCAGGCTTCGTGCTCGTAGGCGTCGTCGAAGATGACGGCTTCGCCTTCCTTCCAGCGATAGACGTCCTTCTCGACGCGAATGCCGAGCTGGTCACGCGGCTCCGGCACGATCAGACCGAGGTGCAGCCGCAGCACGCCGTTATACGGGCCGCGGTGTGCCGGCAGGTGCTTGCCGGGCTCGAGGATCGAATACATCACGGTGATCAGACCGGGGATGTTCTGGCAGATGCGCCAGGTTTCCGGACACTTCCTGATGTTGTTCTCGGACTTGAAGCCGTAGCCCGAGAGGAAGAACGTCTTCCAGCCGCGGTCCTGGCTGATGGTCGATACGTCGGTCGACAGCTCATGGAAGCCGGGCAGGTCGTCCTTGCGCTCCAGCACCTGGTCGAGTTCGGCGCGGATGGCGCGCCATTCCTTCTCGACCAGCTGCGTCCACGGGAAGACCGCATTGTCGTAAATCGGCGGATTGCCGACCTTGCTCTGCGACACGTTCAGCCGCTCGACGAAACCGACCACCTTCATGAACAGCCGCGTGACCGCGCTCGCCCGCTGCATCGGCTTGATGCCGTCGGTACCGAAGCGCTGGGCGGGGTTCTGATCGACGGTCGGTGTCTGTGAATTCGCAGCGCTCTTCAAAATCGAATCTCCTCGGCGCCTGATTCCAGCGCCTGACGCCCTGATTATGGGATTGTGACACCACTGTCACACGGGCCGAGCGACCATCCACCACGAAGTTCCGACCTGAATGAGGCGGTGCGATGCCGCTATCGCGATTTGGCCGCGGGCGCGAATGCCGGTATCGTCCGTCCCACGCGGCGAAGCTTTGGAATCTGACAATGAAACAACTGCTGATCGTTCTCAGCCTGCTTTTCGGCGGTATTTTGATGCCACCGGCGGGGCCCGCCGCTGCAGCCGACCTCAGGCCCTATGCCGCGTCCGCCCCAGTGCAGGTTCTGCCGTTCGCCCGCGGCAAGCAGGCGCAATCTGTCTGGGCATCGCGGGCCTGCTGGAGCGACTGCGGCGCCTACTGCGCCTGGGGCCTGGCGCAGTGCCTGGAACGGGACACGCAGGGCGCCTGCCTGACTCTGACCGACCGGTGCGACCGCGTCTGCCAGAGCACATGCCGGACCAAAGGCGGGCCCTTGCTGGGATGGCTCGATTAGGAGGTGGCCGGGCGGTGCCACAGTACCCATAATAATCGCACCGCGTCCGAACAAAATCGGCGGTGCGGCGTTAGGGTCGGAACCATCAAACGGGGGCTATCATGAGCATTATCTGGACGATCATCATCGGCTTTGTCGCCGGACTTATCGCGAAGTTCATTTCGCCGGGCCCGAACGAGCCGTCGGGCTTCATCCTGACCACCATCTTGGGCATCGTCGGCGCCTTCGTCGCCACGTGGCTGGGGCAGGCGCTGGGCTGGTACGGTCCGAACGAGGGCGCCGGTCTGATCGGCGCTATCGTCGGCGCGATCATCGTGCTGACCATCTGGGGCTTCCTGTCCCGCCGCTCGTCGGTGTAATCGCCGGCGGCGGAACGTCGCTCTTCTTCAGCGGGCGTCTGGCAGTGTCAGGCGCCCGTTTTTGTGCGCCGAGAACCTCCTGACCGCGCTGGCGGCGTCTTGCGGGATAAGCCGCAAGAGGGTGCTGCTGATCACGCAGCAGATCGATGAGGCCGTGTTCCTGCTAATCGAGCACGAGAACTGGAGCGAGTTGAGGAAGAGCCAGTGGGGCCGATAACGGCGCCTCTTGCCGCATCGCCTGACGCGCTCGGGAGCCTGGCCTATAGTTCGGCGCATGATCCTGCGCACACTCCTGCTTGTCGGACTGACCGTTTGGCCCGTCGTGGCCGACGCATGCTCGGGCTGCGGATGTCGCGGCGGGCCGGGCTATCGCGGCCCCAGCGGTCGCTGCGTCGGCTGGGCCGATATCGGCAGGACCTGCGGAAGCCCCCCGACGACCCGCTGCACGGCGGAAGGCCCGAACGCCGGCGCGGAAGAAGCGGCCGAGAGGGGTGCGAAAGCATCGCGGTCAAAACGACCTGCTGACATCGCCAGGGAATAGATACTGGCGGAAGGGGTGGGATTCGAACCCACGGTACCCTTGCAGGTACGCCGGTTTTCAAGACCGGTGCCTTAAACCACTCGGCCACCCTTCCGAACGCCTGCGCCAGCTGCCAAGGCGCCGCGCCACGCCAGTCCAATGGTCGAACTTGCGCGCGCTTGCAAGTGCGCCGGTCGCGGGCTAATCCAGAATCGCAAAAGCAGCAGCGGAACCAAATATTTACCACGTTAACCAAGGGCCTGTTTCCGGAAATGGCTCTTCGCGGATGGGTGAATTGGGGGCCAAAGGCCGGATCTCTTTGTGCGCGCGCTTTGTGGCGCTCGGCGCCTGTGGCCTGCTGCTCGCCAATTGTTCCGGCGGCACCTCGAGCAAGGTCGACCCCAAATACGGCGTCACCGCCAGTCCGCGCGTTGTCGGGCCGGGCGAGCCGGTGCCGAAGGGCGGCGGCGTCTACCGCGTCGGACGGCCCTATGTCATCGCCGGCCGCACTTATGTGCCGGCCGAAAATCCCAGTTACAGCGCCGTCGGTATGGCGTCCTGGTATGGCGACGATTTCCACGGCCGCTACACCGCCAATGGCGAAGTGTTCGACATGGAATCGATCACCGCCGCCCATCCGACGCTGCCGCTGCCGTCCTATGTGCGCGTCACCAATCTGCAGAACCGCAAGTCGATCGTGGTTCGCGTCAACGATCGCGGTCCTTTCCACGCCGACCGCGTCATCGATCTCTCCAAGAACACCGCCAAGCTCCTCGGCCTGCACGGCCACGGCGTCGCGCGAGTCAAGGTCGACTATGTCGGCCGCGCGCCGCTGGAAGGCTCCGACGACCGCAAGCTGATGGCGACGTTGCGCGAAGGCGTACCGGCCAGTCCGCCGGTCATGGTGGCCGAGGCGCGGCCGACCGTGCGCTCCGCGTTGCCGGTTGCGATCGAGGCCGAGCCGGCCCCGGCGCCGGTCCGGATGGCCTCCAGCAAGAATTATGCGCCGGCGTTTTTTGACGCCCGGCCGATGACGGAAGTCGCGGCGCCTGCTGCCCGGCCGCGCGCTGTCCAAACTGCATCGGCGCTGCCGCCGCCGCAGGCAATGCCCTCGGTATCGCCAGTCTCGGCCTATGCCCCTGTCCAGGCCCAGCCGGCCGGGTTCATGAGTGGCCGCGGCCTTTACTGAGCCGCATTTTTCGGTCACACCGCCGCCTCATTCTGCCGTCCGCGATGCTGGCGGTTCGAGGGCGTTGATATGGCACGATCAAACCTCCGGTTCGGATCTCTGCTGGTGGCCGCGCTTCTGGCGCTCGGGCTCGGGCTCGCCGGCATGAGCGATTCCGCCGACGCGCAGAAGAAGGATGCCGCACCGAAGAAAGAGGCCACCAAAGCGGCGCCCAAAAAGGACGAACCGCCAATCACCGCCCCGCATGCCATGCTGGTCGATGCCGACAATGGCGCCGTCCTGTTCGAACGTGACGCCGACAAACTGGTCTATCCCGCCAGCCTGTCCAAGTTGATGACGGCTGAGTTCGTCTTCAACGAGATCAAGCAGGGCCGAATCCGGTTAACCGACGAGTTTCCGGTCAGCGAGAACGCGTGGCGCAAAGGCGGCGCGCCGTCCGGCGGCTCGACCATGTTCGCCGCGCTGAACAGCCGCGTGCCGGTCAGCGACCTGATCCGCGGCATGATCATCCAGTCGGGTAATGACGCCTGCATCGTCCTGGCCGAGGCGATCGCCGGCACCGAGGCCGAGTTTTCCGCCAAGCTGACCAAACGGGCCCGTGAGATCGGCCTCGCCAAATCGACCTTCGCCAATTCCAACGGTCTGCCCGATCCCGGCTCGCAGGTGACGGCCCGCGAACTGTCGATCCTGGCGCGCCATATCATCAAGACCTATCCGGAGTTCTACCCGATCTACGGCGAGACCGATTTTCTCTGGAACAAGATCAGGCAGTCGAACCGCAACCCGCTGCTGTCGATGGGCATCGGCGCCGACGGCATGAAGACCGGTTTCACCAAGGAGGCCGGATACGGTCTGGTCGGCTCGGCGGTGCAGAACGGCTTGCGGCTCATCGTGGTGGTCAACGGGCTCAAGACCGCCAAGGATCGCGCCGACGAAGCCAAAAAGCTGCTGGAGTGGGGCTTCCGCAATTTCGAACAGCGTATTCTGTTTGGCCAGGGGCAGACCTTGGGTACGGCAAAGGTCTATGGCGGCGCGACCGGCAGCGTGCCGCTGGTTGCGGACGGCGAGGTCAAGGTGATGATGCCGAAAACCGGCGGCGAACGTCTGATTGCGCGCATCGTCTATACCGGTCCGGTGCCGGCGCCGGTCCAGCAAGGTCAGCCGGTCGGCACGCTGAGGGTGTGGCGTGGCGACAGCGTGATCCTGGAAGTGCCTCTCAAGGCCGGCGAAAGCGTCGGCCGAGGCAATATACCCCAGCGCGCGATCGACGCCGCGACTGAATTGATGATCGGGCTGTTCCGCGCCGGCGCACAGCAGCTATGATCATGTTCGCCTGCGCGCGCGGGCGATAACGTAAAAGGTTTTGCTCGCTTGCGCGGACATTTCATCACCTTCGAAGGCGGCGAGGGCAGCGGCAAGTCGACCCATGCGGCGGCGCTGGCGGAGCGCATCAGGGCGCGCGGTCGTGAGGTCGTGCTGACGCGGGAACCGGGCGGTTCGCCCGGCGCCGAAATCATCCGCCATATTCTGCTGTCCGGCATCGCCAAGCCGATGGGCGCGGAAACCGAGACCATTTTGTTCGCTGCCGCCCGCGACGATCACGTACGCACCACGATCGCGCCGGCGCTCGCGGCCGGCAAATGGGTTATCTGCGACCGCTTCATCGATTCCACGCGCGTCTATCAGGGCACGCTCGGCAAGGTCGATGGCAAGCTGATCCGCGGACTGGAGCGCGTCACAGTCGGCGCCGCCATGCCCGAACTGACCTTTCTGCTCGACGTGCCGGCAACGGTCGGTCTGGCACGCGCCAAGAGCCGGCGCGGCGCAGGCACGGCCGACCGGTTTGAATCCGAGTCGGTCGAGTTTCATGAACAACTGCGGCAGGCCTTCCTGGAGCTTGCCGTCCACGAACCGAAACGTATCGTCGTGATCGATGGCCGCGCGCCCCGTGAGGTGGTCGCGGAGCGTATCTGGCAAGCGGTCGAGCGCCGCCTGCTGGACGACCAGACCCGTGTCGCCGAGGCCGTGACGCCGTGAGCGACGACGATCACACGCTGCCCCTGCCGCGGGAGACCGCTGTGCTGTTCGGTCAGGCGGAGGCCGAACGGGCCTTGCTCGACGCCTACAAAAGCGGCCGCAGTCCGCATGCCTGGCTGATCGGCGGTCCGCCGGGCATCGGCAAGGCGACCTTGGCCTATCGGTTCGCACGCTTCGTGCTGGCGCACCCTGATCCGCAGTCGGCGGCGGTTCAGGCCGCGACGTCGCTGGCCGTTGACCCCGAGCACCCGGTGGCGCACCGCATCGCCGCGCAGGCGCAGGGCGACCTGCTCGTCCTCGAACGCACCATCAACGAGCAGACCGGCAAGCTGTACACCGTGATCCGCGTCGACGACGTGCGCCGCACGGTGTCATTCTTCGGCTCGACCCCGGGCGAGGGCGGCTGGCGTATCGCCATCGTCGACGCGGTCGACGATCTGCAGCGCGAAGGCGCCAATGCGCTGCTCAAGGTTCTGGAGGAGCCGCCGGCGCGTACGCTGTTGCTGCTGATCAGCCACGCGCCGGGCCGCGAATTGCCGACGATCCGCTCGCGCTGCCGCCGCCTGCTGCTGCGGCCACTAGACGCCGGCGACGTTGCCCGCGCCGTTGCATCCGCCACCGGCCGGGATTCCGCCGGCGGCGACGTGGTGCAAGCCGCGGCAGCGGCCGAGGGCAGTGTTTCGCGGGCGCTAAGCCTGCTCGACGGACCGGCGCTGGCCCTGCGCCAGCGCGTGCTGGACCTGTTTGACCAGTTGCCAAGTCCCGATCCGCGGGCGTTGCATGCGTTGGGCGATGCGCTCGGCGGCACCGGTCCGCGGACGCTCGCGGCCTTCATGGACCTTGTCAATGCGTGGTTATCCTTGCGGCTTGACGGCGCCGCCAGCGACGCCGGCCGGGCCATCCGGGTTGCCGACGCGTGGGACAAGGTCAATCGCGTCGCACGCGACGTTGTGACCTACAATCTCGAGCGCAAACCGATGGTTTTCGCGGTGTTCGGCGCCTTGTCGGATGCCGTACGGCGCTGACAGGACAGAAAATAAACCTGCCGCGCGGCCGCGGCAGGTTTCTCATCGTCAGATCATGGCTGATCAATCGGGCGCGGCGCGTCAGAAGCCGCGGCGGCGGACCTTTTTCGCCGATTTGCGGGCCGCATAGCGGGCATCGCGGGCGGCTTTCTGCTCAGCCTCCAGGGCTGCTTTCTGCTCGGCCTTTTCCGCTGCCAGCCGGGCCTCGGCCTCGGCGGCCTCGCGCTGGGCCTGCGCTTCGCGTTCAGCTGCAAGTGCGGCTTCCCTGGCCAGTTCGGCTTCGCGCACTTTCTTTGCGGCTTCGCGCTCGGCGGCGCGGACCAGACGGGCCTCGTTGATAGCCTGTCGCTGGGCGCGTTGCTGTTCCAGGGCCGGATCGGCAGAGGCCGCCTTGAACTTTTCCAGCATCGCCTTTTTGATCGCCGCCGCGCTGTTCCGACGTTCCAGAATGTCGGGAGTCTTGAAGTTGCTCATAGGTGTCCTGTGTCGTGTGGATGCCTGCATATATGGTTTAAAGCCGGCATCTACAATATCGGATGGCGGGAATATACCTGATTTGACCGTGAGAGCGGGGCGGTGGCCGGCTCGCCGTGCGTGTCGCTTTTGGCCGCATGCCGGCATGTGCCGTCGCGGGCCGCCTGTTTCAGGCCCGATTTATTCGCCTTCAATGTGCAATTTTGACCAGCGGCATCTGTGCCGGCTGCCGCGTTTCAACGCAACATCGAGCCGTCGCGCCTTTGATTCGAATGCGCATCAAGTCCGGCCATCGCGCTGCCGGATAATCGGTGGCGAACGGCCCAATGCGGCAAATTCCTGGGAGTTTATTCGGCGGGCGGCAACGGACGAACGCCACCGGCAGCCGTCAGTTGCGATGCCACGCCATTCAGAAAATGCTCGCGTCATGAAATCGTCAACCGACACACGCTCACATTGTCACCGCCTCGCGACGTTTGTGCTCGACTAAAGTGAGGCACAGGTCGACTGCGCGGACGCATTCGGCCGCGCCGGAACTATGCTGCAAGGCAGCAACCACGCTGAGTTCCACCCCGCGTGCTTTGCTGGTGTTACGAGTCATGATAGGCAAATGCCGGGCGTCGATCACTGGCAGTCATGGGGTCCGGCCATCGACCAGTCGCAATCCAGCGGGCAACACTCAGATCCGCTCGCGCATGCGGTCATGTCGGCGCGAGCGTGCAACGTCCTGCTGGTTTATCCGCGCTTTGCAGCCGATACGTTCTGGAATTTCTCTGAAACCTGCGACGTCTTCGGCGCGCGTTATCCGGCCGCACCGCTCGGGTTGATCACGGTCGCTGCTTTGCTGCCGTCCTCATGGAATGTGCGCCTGGTCGATCGCAACACCGGTGAACTTCACGCCGAACAAATCGCCTGGGCCGACCTGGTCATGACCGGCGGCATGTTGACGCAGCAGCACGATACGCTGAACGTCATCGATCTCTGTCACGCGCAAGGCAAGAAGGTCGCTGTCGGCGGTCCAGCGGTCACGTCGACCCCCGACGTTTATGGCAGTGCCGATTTTCGCGTACTGGGCGAGGCCGAAGGCATCATCCACGAATTCATCGCAGCGTGGGAAAAGGGCGATACCTCCGGCACCTTCGAAACCGAACGGTTCACCGTCGACGTCACGAAGAGTCCGATCCCGCGCTTCTCGCTGCTCAATTTCGACCACTACCTTCACATTGGCGTCCAGTTCTCGCGCGGCTGTCCGTTCACCTGCGAATTCTGCGACATCATCGAGCTGTACGGCCGGGTACCGCGCGCCAAGAGCAATGCGCAGATGCTCGCCGAACTCGATGAGCTTTATCGCCTCGGGTATCGCGGCCATGTCGACTTCGTCGACGACAATCTGATCGGCAACAAGAAGGCGGTCCGCACCTTCATGCCGGAGCTGAAGGATTGGCTGGAGCGGCACGATTATCCCTTCGAGTTCACCACGGAGGCGTCGGTCAATCTGGCCGACGACGACGACTTCCTGCAGGCGATGGCGGAGGCCAATTTCGTCGGCGTGTTCATCGGCATCGAGAGTCCCAATTCCGACACGCTGGTGGCGACCAAAAAGAAGCAGAACACCCGCCGCAGCCTGGTCGAGAGCATCCACAAGATCTATGCCGCCGGGCTTTGGGTCACTGCAGGCTTCATCGTCGGCTTCGACACCGAGAGGGGATCGGTCGCCGACGCCATGGTCGAACTGATCGAGGATGCGGCGATCCCGGTCAGCATGGTCGGCCTGCTGTATGCGCTACCCAACACGCAGTTGACCCGCCGGCTCGAAAAGGAAGGCCGCCTGCATCCGCCGAAGGATGTGCGGCGCTACCGCTACGGCGACCAGTGCACCGAGGGACTGAATTTCGATACGCTGCGCCCGCGCGTGGAAATCCTGCTCGATTATCGGCGCGTCCTGGAGCGCCTCTTCGAACCCGCCGCTTACGCCGGCCGTGTCGAACGGCTGGCGGGCCTGCTCGACTGCTCGCGCCGGCGCACCGGCACGGGCGCCAATGGGCGCATGGACCGCAACAGCGGCACCGAGATCATGTATCGCGTGATGAACGACCTCGGCGACGCCCGGCCGGAATTCTGGCCAGCGATCAAGCGGGCTCTGGTGCGCAATCCGGCAGCGGCGCGATGGCTGGTGGCGCTATCGGCGATCTACCTGCACCTCGGTCCGTTCTCGCGCACCGTCATCGGCGAGATCGACCGCAAGCTCGAGGGTCTTGCCGGCAGCGAGACGGCACCACTTCGCGTCCAGGCGGTCGAGGCAGCCGTCGCTCACCGGCACTGATTTTCGACGAGGCGGTCCCGCTCGGCTGACCGGCACCTCCGCGCCGGTCAGTATTTCCGCGTTCGCAGCACCGCTAGATATGCGCGACCTCGAAGGCATTGACCCACATCGCGCAGATGCCGGAGCGGACGATATCGGCGCGGGTGAACTCGATCACCGGAACCGGCAGGTCTTGCGCATCGATCATCTCGATCACCGTGCGGAGCCCGCTGCCGCTGTCGAGATCGCACTGGCTGACGTCGCCGTTGATCACGACGGTGCAGTCCTCGCCGATGCGGGTGAGGAAGGTCTTGATCTCGGCCGGCGTCGAGTTCTGCGCCTCGTCCAGCAGCACGAAGGCGTTTTTCCAGGAGCGGCCGCGCATCACCTCGAACGGCACAAGTTCGATGCTGCCGTTTTTCAGCGCGATGTCGTAGGCGGCCTTGCCGATCCGCTCCTTGATCGCCTCGGCCACCGGCGCGGCCCAGGGCGCGAACTTGTCCTCCAGGCTGCCGGGGAAATAGCCGAGCGAACGCCCGCACGGCACGTTCGGCCGCGTCAGGATGATCTTGTCGATTTTTCGGGTGCGGAACAGGTCGGCGGCGTGGGTGGCCGCGATCCAGGTTTTGCCGGTGCCGGCAGGGCCGAGCACGATGACCTGGGGATTATGGCGGAGAGCGTCGAGATACTCGGCCTGGGTCGGATTGAGAGCCTTTATCGGGGGCAGCGCGCGTTCAGTTTCGAACTTGGGGTCCTTGAAATTGATGATCTCGGCGGATCCGAACTGGCGTTCGTGGCGGCGTCTCTTCTTCGCGATATTCTTACCCAAGGGCGGACTCCTTTTGGTGACTTGAAGGATGAACGCATCGGCCGGCGTGCTTCATGACGACGCGCCATAAGAAGCATCGAACGTGCCAAGTTTCGGACTGAACGTGGGGGTGCGAGGCAGGCGCGCCGTGGTGGGTCGACCGGCATCCGGGAGCGAAAAGGTCCCGCGTGACCCGGCCTGCAATCGATCCGTGAACGACGAACCGCCATGCCATCAGGCTAGGCGATTCGCGTGACAGTTTCCTAAATATATTGCGGTGCAGGGGAGGGTCGTCACGGCAAGGTCGGCTGGGGAGGTCGCGCTCGCCGACTTTGGCTCTTTCTTCGAGCAGACGCTTGTCCAGGGGCCCCGTCGGCCGGATGCGATGACGACGTCGGCGGATATTCGCAACGACGCGGTGCCGCAGGCCTCATGAACGAGGGGGCGGGCTAGGCGGCCTTGGCTGCTGCTGTCTCACTGGCGGCGCAAGCCTCCCGCGCCATGGTCTCGAACCGCCGGGCCAGCGTGCAGAGCTCCTCGGCGACGAAGCGATCAACGGTCGCTGTCGCGGCACGGCGGCAGTGTTCGGCCTGGCTCAGAAGATATTGCTGCGACGTCATCGGGCTCTCTTCGCTTAAGCGCTAACAACCGAGCAAAGAACGTACCAAGGCACCCTCGGTTCCCGGCGACGCGCCGGCGCTTTGACGCATGGATAGATGCCCGTTTTCGATGTCGGCGCGATGACACCCGCCGCCGCGTCATCGGACCCAAGTTCCCGGATTTGTTGGCAATTTAGCCGCCTCATTTACAGCCGCTTAACCATGCCCCGGCCATAGTCGGCCGCGGCAGATGTGCCGGCGTGCGGGTGTTCCAGTCCAGTTGAGTAGGCGTTCATGAGGGTTGCGACCGCGACGATTGCCTCTTCGTACCCTCGGCAGAATGCTGTGCTTTCCGCTGGTGCCGTGCGGCGGGGGCTGCGCGCCATCGGCGTCAACGCCGCCATGGGCGCCAGCGCCGCCATCGCCGTCGGCGTCACCGGCCTCATCGCCACATTCGCCGCGACCTGGGTGGTGAGTGCCGTTCTGGCCACCAATCCGAGCGTCTACGCCAAGCCGATGCGGGGCCCGGGTGGCCTGGTGAGTGCCGAAGGCACCAGCCTCGACCCTGCCTGGAAGCGGGGTTCGGCCAGCGCCATCCCGGTCGCCCTGCTGCCGCCCGACGACGCCGGCCGGCCCTCCATGGCCGTCCTGCCGTCGAACGCCACGCCCATTCCCGCGCTTAAAGTACCCTTGCCGCAGCGCCGTCCTGCGACGCTGGCCGCAGCGCCGGGACCCGCCGCCGAGACCATTGCGCCCGTCGCCGCGCTACCGGCGTCCGCGGTCGCGCCGATCGCAGTCCCGGCACCCGTGCCGCCCCCGGTGGCAGAGGCGCCCCGCGTGGTTCCGCCGCGGCAGGCCCACAACAAGGGCGCGCCGCTGCCCGATCCCGATGGCCGCACCGCGGTCTATGACATTTCGGCGCGCACGGTCTTCCTGCCCAGCGGCGAGAAGCTCGAGGCGCATTCCGGCTTCGGCGACAAAATGGACGATCCGCGCCACGTCCACGTCCGCATGCGCGGCGCGACACCGCCGAACGTCTACGATCTGCGGCTGCGGGAGCGCCTGTTTCATGGCGTGCAGGCCATCCGCCTGACGCCGGTCGACGAAGGCCGCATGTTCGGCCGCGACGGCATCCTGGCGCATTCCTATCTGCTGGGGCCGAACGGCCAGTCAAACGGCTGCATATCGTTGAAGGACTACGACAGGTTCCTGCAAGCCTTTCTGCGTGGCGAATTCGACCGCATTGTCGTCGTCCCCGAGGGCGGCACCAAGATCGCGGAAGTGGTGCGGTCCCGCCGCGGGCAGTCGAGCCGCATGGCGTCCAATACGACCATCCGCCGGGCGGCGGCGCAGAGCCAGCCGCAGCCCGAGCCGAGCGTGCTGACGTGGTAGAGGAGGGCGGTCACTGACCGTCCCTTCGCCGATCCTTTCTTGCTCCCATTATGGGATCGTGCTAGTCTGTCACGATGCGGATCATCGCCCGCCGCACGTTGCGGGATTTCGTTGATAGTTTGGCCGGCCAAAGAGACCAGTCTGCCGTGAAGTCGGCATTGGAGGCCTGGTTCAACGAAGCCAGCGCGGCAAATTGGCGAAATACCGCAGAGGTAAGACGGCGCTACGCGAAGGCGAGCATCATCAATGCTGAACGTATTGTCTTCAACATCAAGGGCAATGATTACCGTCTCGTCGTATCGGTCGATTTCGAAAAAGCCATCGTCTGGATAAAGTGGATCGGAACGCACAGGGACTACGACAAGATCGACGTGTCAAAGGTGCAGCATGGCGAATAATCTGAAGCCGATCCGGACCAAGGCGGATTACGAGGCCGCGCTCGGCGAACTGGAACAGCTCTGGGGCGCCAAAAGCGGGACGCCGGAAGGCGACCAGCTCGATGTGCTGGCAACACTTATTGATGCGTACGAGTCCCGGCACTTTCCAATCGACCCGCCCGATCCAATCGCGGCCATTCAGTTTCGGATGGAGCAGCAGGGACTGACCCGGAAGGACCTCGAGCCATTGATCGGCACGCGCGCGCGTGTCGCCGAGGTCATGAACCGCAAACGCAGTCTCTCGATCGACATGATCCGGCGTCTTCATGAAAAACTCGGCATTTCCGCCGAGGTTCTGATCCGGCCCACGCGCGCTGAGAAGGCGGCGTAGATCGCAGATACCGGCGCTGGCTAACTAGCGCCCTCGCTTGCCCCCGCCGCCTGCGATTGTTACCTAACGCTGCGACTCCGCGCGCCGGATTTCCCGGCCGTCCCGATTCCATAAAAGCGATAAATGTCCGACAAATCAGCGTTTTACATCACCACCGCGATTTCCTACCCGAACGGGCCGCCGCACATCGGCCATGCCTATGAGGCGGTCTGCACCGACGCCATTGCCCGCTTCATGCGGCTGGACGGCCACGACGTCTATTTCCTGACCGGCACCGACGAGCACGGCCAGAAGATGCAGCAGACGGCGGCCAAGGAAGGCCTGACTGCGCGCGAATTGCGTGACCGCAACGTGCCGCGCTTCGAGGCCATGGTGGAGCGCCTGAACTGTTCGAACAACGACTTCATCCACACCACCGAAGAGCGCCACTACCGCGCCTCGGAGGAAATCTGGCGCCGCATGGAGGCCGCCGGCGACATCTATCTCGACAAATACGCCGGCTGGTACTCGGTGCGCGACGAGGCCTATTACGCCGAAGACGAGACCCATGTGAACGAGCACAAGGTGCGGCTCGCGACCAAGACCGGCACGCCGGTCGAGTGGGTCGAGGAGGAGAGCTACTTCTTCAAGCTGTCGGCCTACCAGGACCGGCTCTTGAAGCTCTACGCCGACGTGCCGGACTTCGTGCTGCCGAAGGAGCGGCTGAACGAGGTCGCCAGCTTCGTCAAAGGCGGCCTGAAGGATCTGTCGCTGTCGCGCACCACGTTCGACTGGGGCATTCCGGTGCCCGGCAACCCGAAGCACATCATGTATGTGTGGGTCGATGCGCTGACCAATTATATCACCGGCGTCGGCTTTCCCGACGATCAGAGCGCCATGTTCAAGCGCTACTGGCCGGCGTCGCTGCACGTCATCGGCAAGGACATCGTGCGCTTCCACGCCGTGTACTGGCCGGCGTTTCTGATGTCGGCCGGGGTCGCGGTGCCGAAGCGGATTTTCTCGCACGGCTTTCTGTTCAACCGCGGCGAGAAGATGTCGAAGTCGGTCGGTAACGTGATCGACCCGTTCACGATGACGGATGCCTATGGCGTCGATCAGTTCCGCTATTTCTTCATGCGCGAGGTGCCGTTCGGCCAGGACGGCAGTTACAGCCACGAGGCGATCGTCAACCGCATCAATGCCGATCTTGCCAACGACCTCGGCAATCTGGCGCAGCGCTCGCTGTCGATGGTGGCAAAGGCGTTCGGCGGCACGCTGCCGGAGCCGGGGGCTTTCACCGCCGAGGACGACGCCATTCTGGCGGCCGCGGACGGCATGCTGGCGGCCGCACGCGAGCACATGAAGACGCAGCAGCTGCACCAGTACCTCAATGCCGTCTGGTCCGTGGTCGCCGATGCCAATCGCTATTTCGCGTCGGAAGCGCCGTGGGGCAAGGCCAAGACCGATCCGGCGCGGCAGGGCACAATTCTGTACGTGACCGCCGAAGTGTTGCGGCAGGTCGCCATTCTGGCGCAGCCGGCTATCCCGGCCTCGGCGGGCAAGATGCTCGATCTGCTTGGCGTGCCCGCTACGGAACGCGATTTCGCGGCGCTGGAATCCGGGCGGCGCCTCGCCGCCGGCGCGCAATTGCCGGCGCCGCAGGGCGTTTTCCCGCGCTATGTGGAGCCGGAAACCGAAGCCGGCACGGCGGACGCCAAGCCGCCGAAACCGCCCAAAAAAGCAAAGCAGCCGTGATGCTGGTCGACAGCCACTGTCATCTGGACTTTCCGGATTTCGCGGCCGAACTCGACGCCGTGGTGGATCGCGCCCGCGCCGCCGGCATCGGCCGCATGGTGACGATCTCGACCCGCGTTCGCCACCACGCCCGGCTGCTGGCGATCGCTGAAAAATACGACGACGTGTTCTGCTCGGTCGGCACCCATCCGCACAATGCGCATGACGAGCTGGACATCGGCGC
>LNFM01002991.1_pt1 | contig 42974 bp, 44 predicted proteins | sample 596031 | NCBI WGS metagenome assembly LNFM01 (sample SAMN04254537, study PRJNA301005) | activated carbon metagenome | isolation source: dual media filters at the Ann Arbor, Michigan drinking water treatment plant | place: USA: Ann Arbor
TCGAGATCGCCCACAAGTACGACGCGCTGACGATCGTCGATGCGGTGACCTCGCTGGCCGGCGTGCCGGTGCTGGTCGACGAGTGGGGCATCGACGCGGTCTACTCGGCGAGCCAGAAATGCCTGTCCTGCACGCCCGGCCTGTCGCCGGTGTCGTTCAACGAGCGCGTGGTCGAGCATGTGAAGGCGCGCAAGGACAAGATCCACAGCTGGTTCATGGACATGAACCTGCTGCTCAGCTACTGGAACGGTGGCGGCGGCGGCACCGCCGGTGCGCCGGTGCGCACCTACCACCACACCGCCCCGACCAACTCGCTGTTCGCGTTGCACGAGGCGCTGGTGCTGATCCGCGAGGAAGGCCTCGAGAACTGCTGGGCGCGCGCGCATCGCCACCACGTGGCGCTGAAGGCTGGCCTGGAATCGATGGAGCTGAAGTTCCTGGTCAAGCCCGAGTACCAGCTGCCGCAGATGAACGCGGTGGTCTGTCCGACCGGCATCGACGAGGCCAAGGTGCGTCGTGAACTCCTCAACGAGTACAACATCGAGATCGGCGCCGGCCTCGGGCCGCTGGCGGGCAAGATCTGGCGCATCGGCCTGATGGGCTACTCCTGCCGTACCGAGAACGTCATGCTGTGCCTCTCGGCGCTCGACCAGGCCATGTCCGACCAGGGTGCCAAGATCCATGTGGGCGAGGCTCAGGGGGCGGCGCATGCCGCTTACGCCACGCTGCACGCGAGCATCGCGCAGCAGAAGAAGGACCGCGCGAAGGTTGCACGCGCCGCCTGAGCGTTCCAGGGTTCCACGGGGTGTGCGGGGGCTCGCTGCTGGCGGGCCCTTTGTCTTTCCGCAGGGGGGGCGCAGCGGCATCCCCTGCCGGGGGCTACCCGTCGGGCCCGGTCGGCGCTACTCTTGGGGGGTAGCTTCCGATCGCCTTTCCCGACCCGGCAACCCGGGCTCGCAGGGGGTGCCATGCCGGCGGCCCCGCCCGAGGATGCGTGCAACGACGTGAACGACGATTTCACCCAGACCCGAGACCCCGGTATCCCGCCCAGCCAGATGGATGTCGCCGTACTTTTTGCGGACGTGGCGGGCAGTACCCGTCTGTACGAACTTTTCGGCGACCAGCGCGCGAAGAAGCTGATCGACGCCTGCCTGCGCTGCATGCGGGAAGCCGCGGTGGATTCGCGTGGGCGCGTGGTCAAGATCATCGGCGACGAGATCATGTGCGTGTTCCCGGATGCGGAGCACGCTTACCTCGCCGCCACCGAGATGCAGATGCGCGTCAGCGAACTGGCGAACCAGCCCGTGCCTGATTCCCAGATGCAGCCGGGCGCGAACTCCCGTGCGATCCGGGTGGGTTTCCACGCCGGCGCGGTGATCGAGGAGAACGGTGATCTCTTCGGCGACACGGTCAACGTCGCCTCGCGCATGACCGCGATCGCCAAGGCCAACCAGATCATGACCACCGGTGCGACGGTGGCTCGGCTGCCCGACCTGCTGCGGGTCTCGACCCGCGAGATCGCCGCGCTGGCGGTCAAGGGCAAGGGCGAGGCCATCTCCGTGTTCGAGGTGATCTGGCAGGCGAGCGAAGACCTGACCATGGCGATCACGATGCAGCCGAACACCGCGAGCATCTCGATGATCATCCCGCGTTCGCTGCGGCTGGAACGGGGCGAGTTCGCCATCGTGCTCGACCTCGAACATCCCGGCGTGGTGCTGGGGCGCGATCCGCACTGTGCGATCGTGGTGGCCGACCGTCAGGCGTCCCGGCAGCATGCGCGCATCGAACGCCGACGCGACAAGTTCTTCCTGATCGACCAGAGCACCAACGGCACCTTCGTCACCTTCGACGGCGAACCCGAGATCGTCCTGCTGCGCGAAGAAGTGATGCTGCGTGGCCGTGGCCGGATCTCGTTCGGGCATTCGTCGGTCGAGAACGAGGAGACGGTGCGGTTCTCGATGGTGCGCTGAGGCCTGGTGCCTGACGCCTGGCGCCAGCCGCCAGGCGCATGGGTACTTTCGGATCAATGGGGCGGTTGCAGACCCCGGATCAGCACAATAAAGTGCGCGGACATGCAGGGAGCTGGCTCCGACTGCATGCGGCCGGCCATGCGCTGGCCCCACGATCATCCAGACCTGCGAGGCGATCCCATGCGTACATTGAATGCGATGCTTGTGCTGCTCTTGCTCGGTGCAGGCCCTGTCGCCGCGGCGACGTCCTATGAAGCCGGCAACACGCTCACCTTCACGCCCGGCAGTTCGACCGCCCCGATCAGGGCCACCATCGAGCGGACACCGTTTTCCCTGGGTGCGACTGCACTGGGCAGCTTCCCGACCTTCGCGAGCGCCGACGGGTCAGCCACGGACCTCGACGAGACGCCTCGCCCCGTCGGGCAGGGGTTCACCCTGGGGGCGCGGGTCCAGGGCACGACGGCTGGCGACCCGCTCGTTGCGCAGTTGGCCCGTTCGTTCCTGGAGGTGACCGGCAAGCTGACGCTGACGAACGGCTCGGCGCTGCCCGGCACGATGTCTTTCGACATCGCAGCCGATTTCGCCTTCTCCACCCAGTTCGACAATCCCGCGATAGAGACGATCTTCGCGAAATGGGGTTTCACCTTCGGCGGCCTGGTGCCCGAGGACAGCATCAACCTCTCCGGTTTTCCCGATCCGACGGGCATGGTCCAGGCAACGAACCAGAACGTCCTGTTCAGCAGCGGGACATTGACGGGCCTTGGGGCAAGCTTCCTGGTTTCCCCGGGGCAGGCGCGCGAGATCACCATCACGCTGCGGGCCGAAGGGGAGGGCACCCGGGCCGTCGCTGCGATCCCGCTGCCCGCCGCTGCGCCGATGATGCTGGCGGGGCTGGCCTGCCTGGGATTGCTGATGCGGCGCCGGCGCGAAGCCGCACCTGCGGATGCGGGATGCGGCCCCGGCCGCCTTGCGGCGTGAACGCGCGACAGGCGCGCGCGGGCTGGGACTACAGTCCCAGCCGCTGCCAGATCGTGGACGTGAGCCCGGCCTGGTTCAGCGAATAGAAGTGCAGGCCAGGCGCGCCGGCCTGCAGCAGCCGGTCGCACATGTCGGTGATGACGTCCAGCCCGAACGCACGGATCGAGGCCTTGTCGTCGCCGAACTCCTGCAGCCGCAGCCGCATCCAGCGCGGGATGTCGGCACCGCACATCTCGGAGAAGCGGGCGAGCTGGGTGTAGTTGCCGATCGGCATGATGCCCGGGACGATCGGGATCTTCACGCCGGCCGCCTCGCAGCGGTCGACGAAGTCGAAGTAGGCGTCGTTGTTGAAGAAGTACTGGGTGATCGCCGAGTTCGCGCCGGCATCGACCTTGCGCTTGAAGTTGGCGAGGTCGTCCTTCGCCGATCGGGCCTGAGGATGCACCTCGGGATAGGCCGCCACCTCGATATGGAACCAGTCGCCAGTCTGCTGGCGGATGAACGCGACCAGTTCGTTCGCGTAGCGGAACTCGCCGGCATCGACGGTGCCGGAGGGCAGGTCGCCGCGCAGCGCGACGATGTGGCGGATGCCGTTGGCCTTGTACTGTTCGAGGATCGCGGTGATGTTCTCGCGCGTCGACCCGATGCAGGACAGGTGCGGTGCCGCCTCGTTGCCCGACGACTGGATCTCGATCACCGTCTCGAGCGTGCGGTCGCGGGTCGAGCCACCGGCGCCGAAGGTCACCGAGAAGAACTTGGGCTTGAGCTGCGCCAGCTGTTCGCGCGTGGCCCGCAGCCTGGCGACACCCTCGGGGGTCTTGGGCGGGAAGAATTCGAAGCTGAACGTGCGATCGAACGCGCGCTGGGTCTGCATGGATGTATTCCTTCAACCTGCGTCGGTGGTGACGTGCCGCAGCGATCCGGTCAGCCCTGCCACCAGCTTGGTGACGTCCTCGATCAGGGTGCCCAGCTTTTCCGTGTCGCCCAGGTAGCCGAGTTCGGAAGCGATCACCATCTGCGTTTCGAGTGCCGCGAGCAGGGACGTTGCGTTGCCGAGGTGCTGCAGGAATTCCCGGCGCGAAGGCCGTGACGCGCCCGCTGCGATCGTGGACGGGATCGAGATCGCCGTACGCCGCATCTCCCCCGCCAGCAGTCCGTTGTCTCCAGGCGGGAAACGGTAGGTTACCTCGTGCACTTCCTTCACCAGCGTGACGGAAGCCCGCCAGGCAACCAGTTCCCTGAATTTTCGCGTCATCGCCGCCCTCGCTCGCTGGTTCGAACGGGCAGGATAGCGAAATCGCCGCCCCGGCACAGCAGGCCGGGGCGGCGGCCGCGATCAGTAGCGGTACTGCTCCTGCTTGTACGGACCTTCCTTCTTCACCCCGATGTAGCGAGCCTGGGTGTCGGTCAGCTCCGTCAGCTGCGCGTTCAGCTTCTTCAGCTGCAGGCGTGCAACCTTCTCGTCGAGGTGCTTGGGCAGCACGTAGACGCCGACCGGGTACTTGTCGGTCTGGGTGAACAGCTCGATCTGGGCGATCGTCTGGTTGGCGAACGACGAGCTCATCACGTACGACGGATGGCCGGTGCCGCAGCCGAGGTTCACCAGCCGGCCCTTGGCCAGCATGATGATCCGCTTGCCGTCCGGGAAGATCACGTGGTCGACCTGCGGCTTGATCTCTTCCCACTTGTACTTCTCGACGCCGGCGACATCGATCTCGTTGTCGAAGTGGCCGATGTTGCAGACGATCGCCTGGTCCTTCATCTTCAGCATGTGGTCATGGGTGATCACATGGAAGTTGCCGGTGGCGGTGACGAAGATGTCGGCCTTGTCGGCGGCGTAGTCCATGGTCACGACACGGTAGCCTTCCATCGCCGCCTGCAGCGCGCAGATCGGGTCGACTTCGGTGACCCAGACCTGGGCCGACAGCGCGCGCAGGGCCTGGGCCGAGCCCTTGCCCACGTCGCCGTAACCCGCGACCACCGCGACCTTGCCGGCGATCATCACGTCCGTGGCACGCTTGATGCCGTCGACCAGCGACTCGCGGCAGCCGTACAGGTTGTCGAACTTCGACTTGGTGACCGAGTCGTTGACGTTGATGCCCGGGAATGCCAGGCGGCCTTCCTTGTGCATCTGGTACAGGCGGTGCACGCCGGTGGTGGTCTCTTCGGTCACGCCCTTCACGTGCTTCAGGCGGGTGGAGTACCACTTCGGGTCCTTCGCCAGGGTCGCCTTGATGGAGGCGAACAGGCAGGTCTCTTCCTCGCTGGTCGGGTTCACCAGCACCGAAGGATCGGTCTCGGCGGTCGTGCCCAGGTGCAGCAGCAGCGTGGCGTCGCCGCCGTCATCGAGGATCATGTTCGTGTAGCCGCCATCGGGCCACTCGAAGATGCGGTGGGTGTAATCCCAGTAGTCGGCCAGGGACTCGCCCTTGACCGCGAACACCGGGGTGCCGGCGGCGGCGATCGCAGCGGCGGCGTGGTCCTGCGTCGAGTAGATGTTGCACGATGCCCAGCGGACCTTCGCGCCCAGTGCTTCCAGGGTCTGGATCAGCACGGCGGTCTGGATGGTCATGTGCAGCGAACCGGTGATGCGTGCACCACGCAGCGGCTGCTGGCTCTTGAACTCTTCGCGGATCGCCATCAGGCCGGGCATTTCGGTCTCGGCGATCGCGATTTCCTTGTCGCCCCATGCGGCCAGGGCAAGGTCGGCTACCTTGAAGTCTTCGGTTGCGGCGGATTTCAGTACGGCGCTCATCTCGCGCCCCCCTTTCTTTTCAGAAAAAAGTTTGCGAGCGCCGTTGCAGAGACCAGACCGCTTCGAGCCTGGCAACCGCGGCCCTGCAGGTCGGTGACCTGTGGCTGGCGGTTGCTGCAGCGCTCCTCGAAGCGGGCGGAGTGTAACCCAGGTGGTCGGGCGCATGCAGGCATTTTTGCCTGTCGCGCGCGAGCCGATCCGTTACGTGTGCAGGGCACCCGTTCAAGCGGCCTTCGGACGCACCGTGGGCGCATTGTCGCCGGCCCAGATGACGTCGAGGTCGCGGAAATTCCACGTGTCCGGGTCCTCCCGGCCGGCGATGCGGTCGGCCTCGCCCTTGTGCGAGAGGTCGACGATCTCCGGCGGGATGCGCATGTCGGCGCGGGTCGAGAAGAACAGCTTCACCTTCGGCGTGGTGAGGGCGGCCTCGTTCTGCTCGATCACGACGCCCAGTCGGCCCGAAGCCATGCGCACCAGGGAACCCACCGGATAGATGCCGACGCTCTTCACGAACGCATGGAACACGCGCTCGTCGAAATGCCCGCGGGCCCATTCCGCCATCCTGCGTATCGACTCGGCCGGATTCCAGCCGGCCTTGTAGGGCCGGTTCGACGTGATGGCGTCGTATACATCGCAGACGGCCCCCATCTTCGCGTACAGGCTGATGCTGCTGCCGTCGAGCCGATGCGGATAGCCGGTGCCGTCGATGCGCTCGTGATGGTGCAGGCAGACATCGAGGGCCATCGCGCCTGCGGTGCCCGACTCCAGCAGCAAGCCGTGCCCGAGCTCCGGATGCTTCTTCATCACGTCGAACTCGGCCTCGGTCAGCTTGCCCGGCTTGTTCAGCACCTCGGACGGGACCAGTGCCTTGCCCAGGTCGTGCAGCAGGCCTGCCATGCCCGCTTCGCGCAGCTGCGATGCTTCCAGGCCGAGCTGGCGGCCGAGCGAGATCATCAGTCCGCAGACGGCGACCGAATGCATGAAGGTGTAGTCGTCCGCGGTCTTCAGCCGGGCGAGGCTGACCAGCGCCCCCGGGTTGCGTTCGATCGATGCGTTGATCTCGTCGACCAGCCCGAGTGCGCTTTCGGCGTCGATCGCCTTGCCCATCCGCGCTTCCGAGAACATCGAGATCACCGCGCCCCGGGCCTTCTGGCAGATGCGCGTGGCGCGTTCGAGTTCCGCGTCCATCGAAACGCGTTCTGGCCGCACGGTCCCGACCGCACGGGCGAGTTCGAGGTCGATCTGGCGGTCGACGTCCTCGCGCGACAATGCCGGCTGCGCTGCGTCGTCGCCTGCCGGCTCGACGTCGAGGCCCTTCGACGCATCGATCCAGACTTCCTTCACGCCCCCGTCGATGATCCGCGCGAGGTCGCGCGCCTCCTTCAGCATGAAGCGGGAGCGCCAGAACGGATGATCCAACCACGAGCTGCAGAGTTCATGCACATGCATGCCCACGCGCAACTGGCTGACCGGGATTCGTTTCAACATGGGGAGGCGGAAAGACGGGTCAGCGATATCCTTGTGTTTACGGCTGGCCGGGCGAATCCTTGAGCGTCTTCGGCCGGTTTCCAGGAGGCATTTGCGATGACATCAGGTGATGCAGGCAGGCATGGCGATCTGCTCTCGCGGGTCCGGCCGGTCCCGGACTTCCCGATTCCGGGCGTGACCTTCCGCGACCTCACGCCGCTGATGGCCGATCCGGAGGCGCTCGGCCGCGCCGTCTCGGCCCTCGCGGATCCTTTCCGCGGTGCAGGGATCGGGCAGGTCGCCGGCATCGAGGCGCGCGGCTTCGTGTTCGGCGCGCTGGTTGCGCGCGAGCTCGCGGCGGGGTTCGTGCCCCTGCGCAAGCCCGGCAAGCTGCCGTCGGTCGTCGAATCGGTGAGCTACGCGCTCGAGTACGGCACGGCGTCGCTGGAGGTACACCGTGACGCGCTTCCGCCAGGCGCCCGGGTGCTGCTGGTCGATGACGTGCTGGCCACCGGTGGCACCGCGGCTGCCGCCGTCGAGTTGCTGGGGCGCCTCGGGGCGCGTCCTGCGGGCGCGGCTTTCCTGCTGGAGCTCCCCGCGCTGCAGGGACGGGCAAGGCTTTCCGGCCTCCACGTGCACAGCGTGCTGCAGGCCTGAGCCGGACGCGGGGCTAAACGCGCCGGACCGGTACCCGGAAACGAAGACGCCCCGCGGTGCGGGGCGTCTTCGTTGCAGGCAGGTCGACGGACCCGCTGGATCAGAGGCCGGCGTCGGCCTTGAGTGCAGCAGCCTTGTCGGTCTTCTCCCACGTGAACTCGGGCTCGTTGCGCCCGAAGTGGCCGTAGGCCGCGGTCTTCTCGTAGATCGGACGCAGCAGGTCGAGGCTGTGGATGATGCCTTTCGGACGCAGGTCGAAGTGCTTCTCGACCAGCTTGGCGATCTTCTCGTCGGCGATCTTGCCGGTGCCGAACGTCTCGACCAGCACGCTGACCGGCTTGGCGACGCCGATCGCGTAGGCGACCTGCACTTCGCACTTGCTGGCCAGGCCCGCGGCGACGATGTTCTTCGCGACGTAGCGGCCGGCGTAGGCCGCCGAGCGGTCGACCTTCGACGGATCCTTGCCCGAGAACGCGCCGCCGCCATGGCGCGAGTAGCCGCCGTAGGTGTCGACGATGATCTTGCGGCCGGTCAGGCCGGTGTCACCCTGGGGGCCGCCGATGACGAAACGGCCGGTCGGGTTGATCAGGTAGCGCGCGCCCTTGAGCAGGGCCGCCGGGATCACCGGCTTGACGATCTCCTCGATCACCGCCTCGGTCAGCGGCTCGTGCGAGATGTCGGGCGTGTGCTGGGTCGAGATCACCACGGTGTCGATGCCCACCGGGCGGCCGTCGACGTACTTGATGGTGACCTGCGACTTCGCGTCCGGACGCAGCCACGGCAGCTTGCCGTTGCGGCGCATCTCGGCCTGGCGTTCCATCAGGCGGTGCGAGTAGTGGATCGGCATCGGCATCAGTTCCGGCGTCTCGTCGCAGGCGAAGCCGTACATCAGGCCCTGGTCGCCGGCGCCCTGGTCGAGGTCGAGGCCCTTGCCTTCATCGCGGCGATGTCCACCGACTGCTGGTCGTAGCAGACCAGCACGCCGCAGCTCTTGTAGTCGAAGCCGATGTCGGAATCGGTGTAGCCGATGCGCTGCACGACCTTGCGTGCGACCTGGGCGTAGTCCACGACCGCGCTGGTGGTCACCTGGCCTGCCATCACGACCAGCCCGGTGTGTACCAGCGTCTCGGCGGCGACTCGACCGTACTTGTCCTGCGCCAGGATCGCGTCCAGGGCCGCGTCGGAAATCGCGTCGGCGACCTTGTCGGGATGGCCTTCCGATACCGATTCAGAGGTAAACAGAAATTCGCTCATGGGGAAATCCGTCTGATAGGGAAAAAGAGGACGCCGGCGCACGGCGCGCGACCGATCCGGGCGGAAAGTGACCGCAGGCCGACTTCAGTCCCGGGAACAAGCAAAAAGGGCGCTAGGATAGCAGAGTCGCCTCCGACCTCGATGCCCACTTCTCCACTTTGCCCTTCCTGATCCGACTGCTCGGCCGGTTGCCGCTGCGCGTGCTGCACTGGCTCGGCGCCGCGCTCGGGTGGATCGCCTATGCCGGCGATCGCACCTACCGGCACCGCCTGCGCGAGAACCTGGCCCGATCGGGCCTCGGGTCCGCCCCCGTCGGCGGAAGATCCGCCCTGCCGCAGTTGCGGCGCCGGGCGATCGTGGAAGCGGGCCGGACGATCGCCGAACTGCCCTGTTTCTGGCTTCGCCCGCAGGCGACCCTGGCGCGCTGGGTCCGGGTGACCGTCGGCCAGCAGCATCTCGATGCGGCGCATGCCTGCGGCAGGGGCATCCTGTTCCTCACGCCCCATCTCGGCGCCTTCGAGATCACGCCGCAGTGGTACGGCCAGGCCCGGCCGATCACGGTGATGTACCGGCGTCCGAAGCTGGACTGGCTCGATCCGGTGCTGCGTGCGGGGCGCGGCCGGGGGCAGGTTTCACTGGTCGGCGCGGACATGGGCGGTGTGCGGGCGATGCTGCGTGCGCTGCGCGCGGGGCAGGCGGCAGGACTGTTGCCCGACCAGGCGCCCGGCGCGGGCGAGGGCGTCTGGGCCGATTTCTTCGGCCGCCCGGCGTATACGATCACGCTGGCCGCCCGGCTGGCGCGTGCCACCGGCGCCACGGTGCTGATGGCGGTCGGGCGGCGCCTGCCGGGCGCCCGCGGGTATGAACTCGAGTTCCATCCGTTGCCCGATCCGTTGCCCGAAGACCCGGTGCATGCCGCGCGCGCAATCAATGCCGCGGTGGAGGCCGTGGTTGCCCGTTGTCCAGAGCAGTACCTGTGGAGCTACAACCGGTACAAGCAGCCGGCCGGGGCGCCGCCGCCCCCGCCGCAGGGGGATGCATGAGGGAACGTTCCTGATGGGCACCCGGCTCGCGCTGCTGCTGGTCTGGCTGCTGCACTTCCTGCCCTTTCGACTGCTCGCCGTGGTCGGGCACTCGATCGGTGTGCTGTTGTACCTGTTGCCGACCGAGCGCAGGCGTGTCGCGCTGGCCAACATCGCCCTCTGCTTCCCCGGACTCAGCGAAGACGCGCGGCGGCGGCTCGTCCGTGCGCATTTCGCCGCGTTCACGCGCAGCGTGCTCGACCGGGGCATCGCCTGGTGGTCCAGCCGGGAGCGGCTGATGCGGGTGGTGCAGGTGGAGGGATGGGAGCACGTCGCGGATGTCCATGGACGTCCGGTGCTGCTGCTGGCCCCCCATTTCGTCGGGCTGGACATCGGCGCGCAGCGGCTGGCTGCGGAGCGCCGGGCGGTGTCGATGTACAGCAGGCAGAAGAGCCCCGTGTTCGACGCGTTCCTGCGCGCGAAACGCAACCGGTTCGGCTCGGTGACCCTGGTTTCCCGGCAGGAGGGGTTGCGGCCGGTGCTGCGGGCGATGCGCGCCGGCCTGCCGCTGTACTACCTTCCCGACATGGACTTCGGTGCGCGTGATTCGGTGTTCGCGCCGTTCTTCGGCGTGCCCGCTGCGACGCTCCCTGCGCTGTCGCGCATCGTCCGCCTGACCGGAGCGGTGGTCGTGCCTTGCATCACGGAGCAGTTGCCGCGGGGTGCCGGCTATCGCGTGGTGCTGCACCCGCCGTGGACCGCGTTCCCCGGGCCTGGCGAGGCCGACGACATCGCCGAGGCGGGTCGCATGAACAGCTTCATCGAAGGCTGCGTGGAACGGATGCCCGCGCAGTACTACTGGCTGCACAAGCGGTTCAAGACCCGCCCGCCGGGCGAGCCGCCCGTCTACTGAGGAGGATGTCCATGTTCGCCAATCCCGATGCCGATCGCCTGCGTGCACTCCTGCGCGAGGTGCGCACCATCGCCGTGGTCGGCCTGTCGCCGAAGCCCGACCGTCCGAGCCATGGCGTGTCGAAGTCGATGCAGTCGTTCGGCTACCGGATCGTCCCGGTGAACCCGGGTCAGGACACGATCCTGGGCGAGCCCTGCTACCCGACCCTGCGCGACCTGCCCGAGGACGTGCGCGCGCAGGTCGACCTGGTCGACGTGTTCCGCCAGTCGGACGCGGTGGCCGGGATCGTCGACGACTGCATCGCGCTCGGCCTGAAGCGGCTCTGGCTGCAGGATGGCGTGGTCGACGAGGCCGCGGCGAAGCGGGCGACCGACGCCGGCATCGAGGTGGTCATGGATCGCTGCGTGTACCGGGACTATGTACACTTGATGCGATGAAGATCGCGTTCACCAAGATGCATGGCGCCGGCAACGACTTCGTCGTGTTCGACGCCACCCGGGAACCTGCCGCGTCGTTCGCGCCCGACCGCGCGTTCTGGCAGCGCATTGCAGACCGCCACCTGGGCATCGGCTGCGACCAGATACTGGTCGTCGAGCAGCCGCGGCTCGAGGGCACCGACTTCCATTACCGCATCTTCAATGCGGATGGCGGCGAAGTGGAACAGTGCGGCAACGGCGCGCGCTGCTTCGCGCGCTTCGTGCGCGACAAGGGCCTGACCGACAAGCGCGAGATCCGCGTCGGCACGATGGCAGGCATCATCGCGCCGAGGCTGGAGGACGACGGCCGGGTGACGGTCGACATGGGCGCGCCGCGGCTGGAGCCGGCCGACATCCCGTTCGTCGCGCCGGCGCGGGCAGACGTGTACCGCCTCGACCTCGAGGCTGGCGCGGTGGAAGTGTCCGCGGTGTCGATGGGCAACCCGCACGCCGTGCAGGTGGTGGCCGATGTCGACGTGGCGCCGGTGGGGGTGCAGGGCGCGCAGATCGAGTCGCACCCGCGCTTCCCGAAGCGGGTGAATGCGGGGTACATGCAGGTGGTCGACCGGCGCACGGTGCGCCTGCGCGTGTTCGAACGCGGCGCCGGCGAGACGCTCGCCTGCGGCACCGGCGCCTGCGCGGCGGTGGTGGCCGGCAACCTGCGCGGGCTGCTCGATGCGCAAGTCGACGTCCATACGCGCGGCGGCGTGCTCACCATCGCCTGGAACGGCGAGGGCACGCCGGTGCGCATGACCGGCCCGGCGGTCACCGTGTTTGAAGGTACGATCGACGCCGGGACAGTCGATTCCGAGGCGAACGAAAGAAGATGGGGGCGGCAATGAAAGAAGGGATCAATCCGGAACAGGTCGCGGCCTACCTGCAGGAGCACCCCGAGTTCTTCGAGATGTACCCGGACCTGATGGCGAACCTGCTCATCCCCCATCCGCATGGCGGACGGGCGATACCGATCTCCGAGCGCCAGGTGCTGACCCTGCGCGACAAGAACAGGCTGCTCGAGACCAAGCTGGCGGAACTGATCCGGTTCGGCGAGCAGAACGATTCGATCAGCGAGAAGCTGCACCGGCTGACGCAAGCCCTGATCTCCGCGCCGGATGCGCCTGCCGCGATCCATGTCACGCGCTACCACCTGGGCGAGGACTTCGCGGTGCCCCATGTCGAGCTGCGCCTGTGGTCGCCGGCCTTGCCCGAGGGGGCGGCGTCGGTCGAGTACTCGCCGATCAGCGAGGAGGCGCGCGTGTTCGCCGACAGCCTCACCCAGCCCTACATCAGCGCGCGTGCGATGTTCGACAGCGGCTCGTGGTTCGGTGCCGCCGGCGAAGGCCTGCATTCGTTCGCCTACATCCCGCTGCGCGGGCAGCAGGCGTTCGGCCTGCTCACCCTGGCGAGCGAGGATCCGCAGCGCTTCTATCCCGAGATGGGCACCCTGTACCTGAAGCGGCTCGGCGACACCATCGCCGCGGCGCTGGGACGGAGCCTTGCCGGCTGAACCTGCGGCAAGGCCGCAGGCGGGGGACGCGGCGGGCCCGGTGCCGGAGCCTTCCCCGGACCTGTCCGAGGCGTCGAAGGCGTTGCTCGCGCGGTTCATCGAATACCTTGCGAGCGAGCGCCGCCTGGCGCCGACTTCGGTCATCGCCTACGAGTACGACGTGACGCGCCTGCTTCGCCTGGCCGGCGACGCGCCGCTGGGCGGCCTCACCGCGCAGGAGATCCGCCGCTTCGCCGGGCGGCTGCACGGACAGGGCCTGAACGGGCGCTCGATCGCGCGCCTGCTGTCGGCCTGGCGCGCGTTCTATCGCTGGCTGGTGCGCGAGCGCCTGTCGGCGGCCAATCCGGTGCTGGGCGTGAAGCCGCCGAAGTCCGGCAAGCGCCTGCCGAAGGTGCTGTCGCCCGACGAGGCTTCGCAACTGCTGTCGGGCGAAGTGGCGTCGCCTGCGGATGCCCGCGACCTGGCGATGCTGGAGCTGCTCTACTCGTCCGGCCTGCGCCGGGCGGAACTGGTCGGGCTTGACCTGGGTGACGTCAGGGCCGCCGATGCGCTGGTGCGGGTCACCGGCAAGGGCAGCCGCACGCGTGAGGTGCCGGTGGGGCGGCAGGCGCTGCTTGCGCTGGACGCCTGGCTCAAGGTGCGCCCGCTGATGGCGAAGCCGGGCTGCGATGCCCTGTTCGTCGGCGCGCGCGGCGAGCGCATCGGGGATCGCGTGGTGTCGACCCGCGTCGAACAGTGGGCACGCCGGCGCGGGCTCGACCAGCACCTGCATCCGCACATGCTGCGCCACTCGTTCGCCTCGCACGTGCTGCAGTCGAGCGGCGACCTGCGTGCGGTGCAGGAGATGCTCGGGCACGCGAGCATCTCGACCACGCAGATCTACACCCACCTCGACTTCCAGTACCTGGCGAAGGCCTACGACGCGGCGCACCCGCGGGCACGCATCGGCAAGGCGCCGAAGCAGGGCTGAGTTCAGCCCAGGGCGACCGCCCCGTGCAGGTCGCAGTGGCCGGCATGCGGGTGGTGCAGGTGGCCGTCGACCAGGTAGTCGACATGGTCGCCATGCGGCACTGCCTCGTGTCCGCAACCCGGCCCGTGGCGATGCGCCGTGTCGTGTCCGGCGCACGAATGCGGCGCGCAGGCCGCCGGGTTGGCGGCGTCCACCGGCAGCACGTGTTCGTCGACGTGGTCGCCGTGCACATGGTGCAGGTGGCCGTCGTGCAGGTAGTCGGTGTGGCCTTCATGGACGATCGCCACGTGGCCGCAGGCGGCGCCGTGGACATGGGCATGCTGGCCGTGGTGGGGCTGGTTGCAGGTGCTCATCGCGTTCTCCTTCGGGTTGTCGGGACCGGGCCGGCGTGGCAGCCGCCGGTCAGTGCTTCTCCGCGGCATGGCCGAGCACGTTGCGCAGCAGCAGGTGCACATGCTCGTCCGCCAGTGAATAGAAGACGTGCTTTGCCTCGCGCCGCCGTGCGACCAGCTTGGCCGCATGCAGCATCTGCAGCCTGGCCGAGATGCTGGTCAGGCGCGATTCGTCATGCGCGACGATCTCCGACACGCACCGCTCGCGCTCGGCAAGCAGCACCAGCAGCCGCATCCGCGCCGGGTCGCTCATCGCCCGGCACATCGCGGCGGCCGTCTCCAGCTGCCGGGGGGTGCAGGCGAGCGGGGCCGGCGCCGTGGCGGCATGGGTGCATGCGGGTTTCGCGACTCTGGCAACGCTCATCGGGTGTCCGGGTTCCGATTGACGATCTGTCAATCCAACGATTTAAGGAATGATGTATCGATGTGTCCCGCCTGTCAATGCGTTCGCATCCGGGGCACCGGGTCCGGCCGCGGCGCACGTCGTTGCTGACGCCGCGCCGACGCGCATGCCGTCCTGGCGCAGCGATATCCCGTTCTTGACGAAGCCGCGCGAAGAGTGCGCGCCGGTCGCCCCTGCACGCACCGCCCGGGTCGTGCAGGTTGCGCGGGCAGGCGACATGCACGGAGGCTGATATCAAATGCAACGGAGTTGCGCAAAAGTGTTGCATAAAGGAGGCGGCCGGTGCAAGCTCCGGCATCCCGTGGAAAGACTTCCGACATGAAGCAGGCCCTCTCCGGACGATTCGCGGCCACCGGCCGCGGCAATGAAGGCGCGCAGGCGATGCGCGTGGTCTCCAGCGACGATCCTTCGTCGCTGATGCGGATCCACGAACCTTCGGTGAACCTCGTGGTCTGGCGGCGGACGCCGGACGACTCCGTGCTCGCGGCGTGGCGCGACGCCTGCCCTGCAGGCTCGACGGTGGTTGATGGCATCGTCCGCCCGGGCGCTCTGCACGAGGCCGTCGAGCCGGCCTGCGCGCCGTCGGTGCGCGAGCGGTTCGGCGTGTTCGCCCAGGACGTGCTCGTGCTGTCCCGGTGGATGGCCTGCATCGCCGGCTGCGTAGAGGTGCGTGCCCGCCTGGTGTCGATCGACGACGACCAGTGCAGGCTGTTCCATGTCGACGAGCCGGCACTGCGGATCCTCTCCACCTATGTCGGTCCCGGCACCCAGTGGGTGGAGGAGGGCGGCGCGCGGCGCGAGCGCCTGGGCATGGGCGGCCTGCCTGCGGACGCGTTCAACCGCGCGCTGCTGCTTCCGGGTGCGGCGGTACACCAGGCGCGTACCGGTTGGGTCTGCCTGCAGAAGGGTGATGCCTATCCCGGCAACCGGGGCCGTGCCATCGTCCACCGATCGCCACCGATCGAGGGTACGGGCCTGCGTCGCCTGCGGCTCACGCTCGAGCCAGCCGGCTATTGCCGCCACGGACCTCCATGAATGGCCGAGGGCCTGCCGCGCCGCTGCATCGGTGGGCCCGCGCTAGACTCGGCGGGATCAGGTTGCATACGCAGACCCTTCTCTCCCGTGAGCCAGGCCCGGGTACGCCGGTCAGAAACGCCGCCGGTACGGCCAGAACGGATCCCTCCAGCCGTTGGCCGGACCCCATGGACCCCAGCCCGGGCCGTAGAAGCTGCGCGCCCGAACCGATTCCTCGAACCGCACGACATCCAGATGCACGCGCTGCATGTAATCGATCACTGCGTCAGGTACGCCCTGCTCCCGCAGCTTTGCGAGTTCGCTCGCCGGCAGCCGGTAGACGGCGCGGCTGCGCTGCATGCGTTCGATCATCTGCTGGGCTGGCTGGCCGGCTTTCGCCGATTCGACGATCTCTGCCAGGGACGGGGGCGGCGGCAGCGGTTCGCCCAGGGTGGCGCAACCCCCGAGCGAAAGCATCAGGAGCCCGGCAAGCACGGCGCGCCACGACGTGCCGTGGAGTCGGCTGCGCTGGCGGGTACGGGTTTCGATCTCCATGACTGCTCTCCTCGTTGCGGCGGAACTCGCGCATGACCGCCGTGCACCCGCGGGTCATTCCATCGGACGGGCAGCGACGGCGCTTCGCGCTCGGCTTCTCGATCATCTTGCACGTGTTGGCACTGGCCTGCATCGTCCTGCTGCACGTTCAGGCCCCCCGTCCGGCACCGGAACCACCGCCGATCGAGGTGGTGATGATCACGCCGCCTGCGCCGCCGCCCGAGCCCGTGCGTCCGCCGATCCCGCAGGTCGCGCCAACAAGGGCACCGCCGCCACCGGCCGCGCGGCTGCCAGCGGCTGCGCCAGCGCAGCCCGTGCCGGTCAGTCCTTCGCCCGCGGCGGCACCGCCGACGCCCGCGCCGTCCCCGGCCCCGGTCCAGGCCCCCGCGGTGCCTGCGCCGACCGCGGTCGCGCCCGCGCTCGACTCCACACCGCGTCCGTCCGCGCCGTCCGCACCTGCGCCTGCGCCTGCGCCGGTGGCGGCAGCCCCGGCGGCGCGCCCAGCCGCCGTCGTGCCGCCCTCCTTCGATGCCGATTACCTGCACAATCCGACGCCCCGCTATCCGCCCGCGGCGGCGAGGTTGCGCGAAACCGGACGGGTGTTGCTGTCGGTCAGCGTCAGCGCGGCCGGGTTGCCGGAACGCGTCGAGATCGCCGCCACCAGCGGCTCCCCGCGGCTCGACCAGGCGGCCCTCGAGACCGTCAAGCGCTGGCGGTTCGTGCCAGCGCGCCAGGGTGACAAGCCGGTCGCGGCTTCGGTCACCGTTCCCCTCGTGTTCAGACTCGACGAGTAGATGCCATGAATGAAACCTCGAATGCAGCGGCAGGCAGCAATCCCTACGGAATATCGGCGATGCTGGCGCAGGCCGATGCGGTCGGCCTGGCGGTGATCCTGGTGCTCGTGGCGATGTCCGTCGCGAGCTGGTACTTCATCGCGGCCAAGGCGATCGAGCAGTTCGCACTGCGCCGGGCCGCGCGCCAGACGCCCGATGCGTTCTGGGGCGCGGCAGACCTCGCGGCCGCCGAACGCGATGCGCGCGATCGCGCAGGCGACCCGTTCGCGTCCCTGGCGCTGGCCGGTGTCGAGGCCTCGCGGGCGCACGCGGCAAGCACGCGCACGCTCGGCGCCGCCTGCGACCTGTCCGACTTCATCACGCGCGCGCTGCGCCAGTCGATGGTGGCGACCACCGCCCGGCTGGAAGCGGGCCAGACGCTGCTCGCGTCGGTTGGCAGCACCGCGCCGTTCGTCGGTCTGTTCGGCACGGTATGGGGCATCTACCATGCGCTGGTGGCGATCAGCCTGTCCGGCCAGGGCACGCTCGACAAGGTCGCCGGCCCGGTGGGCGAGGCGCTGATCATGACCGCCGCAGGACTCGCCGTGGCCATCCCTGCGGTGCTCGGATACAACATGTTCGTGCGCGCGAACCGGCTGCTGCTGGCCCAGCTCGACGGTTTCGCGCATGACCTGCATGCCGCCCTGGCCGTCGGCCCGGGTCCCCGCCCGGCGGCCCCGGTCGTGGTGCCGGCCGCGCAACCTGCGTCGCGGGGGGCATGATGGCCTTCGGCGGGTTCCAGGGGTCGTCCGAGGCGCAGCCGATGGCGGAGATCAACACCACGCCGTTCGTCGACGTGATGCTGGTGCTGCTGATCATCTTCATCATCACCGCGCCGCTGCTGACCCATTCCATACGGATCGACCTGCCGCAGGCACGCAGCCAGGCGAGTCCGGAGAAGCCGCAGACGATCACGCTGGCGATCGATGCCCGCGGTGCGATGTTCTGGGAAGGCGAGGCTGTCGCAGCGCAGGCGCTGGCCGCCCGGCTGGCCGAGGCCGCGGCGAAAAAGCCTCAGCCGGAGCTCCACCTGCGCGCCGATCGCGAGACGCGCTACCAGGTGCTGGCCGAGGTGATGGGGCAGGCGAGGCTTGCCGGGATCACGCGCATCGGATTCGTCACCGATCCGTCCGCGCCTGCTGCAAGGCGCAACTGAATTGCGCTGGCAGGCGCAACGTGGTTTCATCCCGCCTCCCTGCGGCGGCCAACGGAGCGAACGATGCAGTCCCCTTCCGATCCTGACGCGCACGCACATCCCCATGTGCCCCCTCGCGGCCCTGCCGAGCCGCACGGGCATGGCCAGCCGCCTCGTCCGTCCAACGCCCCGCTTTCGGTGATGCCTGCCGCCGTGACCCTGCCACCGCCATCCGCCGTACCCGCGTCCGGCCCCGCCTCGCTGTTCCTGGCGGGCAGCCGCGATCGGCTGCTGGCGGCATCCGGCCTGGTGGCGGTCCTCTGGCTGCTCGTCTGGTGGGCGCTCGACTGAGCCCATGCGCGCCTTGAACGCTTCCATCCGCATCGAAAACCTCACGGTGGCCTACGACCGGCATCCGGCCGTGCACCACCTGTGCGGTGCGTTCGAGGCAGGCTCGATGACCGCGATCGTCGGGCCCAACGGCGCCGGCAAGAGCAGCCTGCTGAAGGCGATCGTCGGTCTGTTGCGTCCCTCCGAGGGCACGGTCGACCTCACCGGAGCGCTGCCGCACGACATCGCGTACCTGCCGCAGCAGGCCGAGATCGACCGGCAGTTCCCGATCCCGGTGCTCGACACGGTGGCGATGGGTTTCTGGCGGCGGTGCGGGGCATTCGGTGCGATCGACGCCGCCCAGCGCGCCACCGCGCGCGATGCGCTGGCGGCCGTCGGCCTGCGGGGGTTCGAGTCGCGGCCGATCGGCACGCTTTCCGTCGGGCAGTTCCAGCGCGTGCTGTTCGCGCGGGTGATGGTTCAGGATGCGCCGGTGATCCTGCTCGACGAGCCGTTCAACGCGATCGACACCCGCACCACCGACGACCTGCTCGACCTGGTCCGCCGCTGGAGCGCCGAGCGCCGCACGATCATCGCGGTGCTGCACGACCTCGACCAGGTGCGCCGGAACTTTCCCGAGACGCTGCTGATCTCGCGCGAGCGGATCGGCTGGGGTGCCACGGCCGAAACGCTCACCGCGGAAAACCTGATGCGCGCGCGCCAGATGTCCGAAGCCTGGGACGAGGGCGCGCCGCTGTGTGAAGTCCATCCCGGACGGCCCTGATCCCATGCCCGGTCCCTACGAGCTCCTGCTGCTGCCGTTCATCGAGTACGGCTTCATGCGCCGTGCGCTGGTCGCGTGTTTCGGGCTGGCGATCGGCTGCGGGCCGATCGGTGTCTTCCTCATCCTGCGCCGGATGAGCCTGGTCGGCGATGCGATGTCGCATGCGGTGCTGCCCGGCGCGGCGATCGCCTTCCTGGTGTTCGGCTTCTCGCTCACCGCGATGACCATCGGTGGTTTCCTGGTCGGGCTGGCGGTCGCGCTGCTCGCCGGTTCCGTGACCCGCCTCACGCCGCTGCGCGAGGACGCCAGCTTCGCCGCGCTGTTCCTGATTTCGCTGGCGCTGGGCGTGACCCTGATCTCGTCGCAGGGTTCGAGCGTCGACCTGATGCACCTGCTGTTCGGCGCCATCCTCGCGGTGGACAACCCGGCGCTGCTGCTGATCGCCTCGATCGCCTCGGTGAGCGTGCTGACGCTCGCGGTCATCTTCCGCGCGCTGGTGATCGAATGCCTCGACCCGGCCTTCCTGCGGTCGGTGCATGGCGGCGGGGCGCGCTACCACTTCCTGTTCCTGGTGCTGGTGGTGCTCAACCTGGTTGCCGGCTTCCAGTCGCTGGGCACCCTGATGACCGTCGGGCTGATGATGCTGCCAGCCGCCAGTGCACGCTTCTGGACGGGCGGCATCGGGCCGATGCTGGTGTTCTCGGCGTGCGCCGCCTTCGCCTGCGGATACATCGGCCTGCTCGTCTCCTACCACGCGAACCTGCCCTCCGGCCCGTCGATCATCCTCACCGCCGGCGTGCTGTACGTGCTGTCGGTGGCCTTCGGGCGCCATGGCGGGCTGGTTTCGAACTACCTGCGCGCGCCGCACTTCCAGCGCTGACGCAGCGCCTGCAGCAGTCTTCCGCTTTCCATCCGGAGCTTCATCGCCATGAAACCTCGCCGCGTCCCGTCCCTGCCCGTGATTTCCTCGCCCCGCCGCAGCATTCTCGCGGGGATGGCAGGCGTGCTGCTGCTGGCGGGTTGCGGTCCTTCCGCCGATGGCGGGCGGGCGGCCGATGCATCGAAGGTGCCGGCGGCCCCCGCCGTGGAACCGAAGCTGCAGGTGGTTGCCACCTTCACCATCCTCGCCGACCTGGTGGCCAATGTCGGCGGCGACCGGGTCGAGGTGGCGACCTTGGTCGGTCCGGACAGCGACGCCCATGTGTTCTCGCCGACGCCGGCCGCGGCAAAGACCATCGCCGGTGCGAAGGTCGTGTTCGTGAACGGCCTGGGCTTCGAGGGCTGGATGGACAAGCTGATCGCGGCCTCCGGCTACAACGGACCGCTGGTGGTGGCAAGCGATGGCGTCGACGTGCTCAAGGTGAAGCCGCACGCGCATTCGCACAAGCACGGCCATTCCCATGGCCACGACCATGGCGACGTCGACCCGCATGCCTGGCAGAGTCTTGCCAATGCCCGCCGCTATGTCGCGAACATCGCCGAAGCCCTGTCGACCGCCGACCCGGCGCACGCAGCGGGCTACCGCGCGCGGGCGAAGGCCTATGACGAGCGGCTCGCGCAGCTCGACGAGAAGGCCCGTGCGCGCCTGGGCGCCATCCCGGCGTCGGAGCGCCGGGTGGTCGTCGGCCATGACGCATTCGGCTATTTCGCGCGCGCCTACGGCCTGACGTTCCTGTCCCCGCGCGGGGTGAACACCGATTCCGAGGCGAGCGCGAAGGACGTGGCGCAACTGGTGAAGCAGATCCGTGCGCAGCGCATCCGCGCGGTGTTCGTCGAGAACATCAGCGACCCGCGCCTGGTCGAGCAGCTGGCGCGGGAATCCGGCGCCCGCGTCGGGGGCACGCTGTTCTCGGACGCGCTGTCTGCCAAGGACAAGCGGGCACTGACCTACCTCGACATGATGAGTCACAATATCGAAGAGGTGGCGAGGGCGCTTGCGCCCGCGGGCGCCGCCAACTGACCGCCAGCTTGCCGCCGAAGGCGTCTTGCCGCACGGCGCGCGGCATCCGGCGAACAGACGCAACTTGATTGCATCAGAAGTTCCTCGATGCTAACCTTCTTTCCGGAGGCAGCCATGCGCGCAGCAACCCCTGAATCCCGCCGTAGTTCCCCTGCAGCCGTGTCCTCGGCCGAGCAGCTGATCCGTGCCACGGGCGCCCGCGTCACGCAGGGCCGGATCCTCGTGCTCGAGGTCCTGCAGGCGGCGGGCCGGGCGATGACCCACCACGAGATCGAGGCGGCGGTGGCGGGGCCGCTCGACCGGGTCACCGTGTACCGGGTGCTCGACTGGCTCACCCGCGAGCAGATCGCACACAAGATCCCCGGAGACGACCGGGTATGGCGGTTCACGATCGCCGGGCAGAAGCAGGCCCACCATCACGCCCATTTCCAGTGCACCGACTGCAGCCAGGTGATCTGCCTGGACGACGTGCCCACCACGCTGCGTCCGCGCCTGCCCGCCGGGTATCGATCGGCAGGGGTCGAAGTGACGGTCAAGGGCCAGTGCAAGTCATGCGTGCGGCCTGCGCCGCGCCGCGCCAGGCGCTAGCCGGCGACGCGGGCGGGCGGCGGGTCCTGCAGCCGGCCCGCCTGTCGACCGGATGCCGCGTACGCGTTCCACCCCACCCGCATACAGAGTATCGAGTCGACCATTAGAGGCATGCGATGACGAAATCGAATTCCGGGGCGCGGCCGAAGATCCCGGTCACCATCCTCACCGGCTTCCTGGGCAGCGGCAAGACGACGCTGCTCAACCGGATCCTGAAGGAGCAGCACGGCCGCCGGATCGCCGTGATCGAGAACGAGTTCGGCGAGGTGGGCATCGACAACGAGATCCTGCTGCAGGACCCGGACGAGCAGATCGTCGAGATGAACAACGGCTGCATCTGCTGCACGGTGCGTGGCGACCTGATCCGCATCCTGGGTGAGCTCGAGAAGAAGCACCGCAAGCTGGCCTTCGAGCGCGTGATCATCGAGACCACCGGCCTCGCAGACCCTGCGCCGGTCGCACAGACGTTCTTCGTGGACGAATCGATCAGCGAGGCCTACCTGCTCGACTCGATCGTCACGGTCGTCGATGCGAAGCATGCACCGCTGCAGCTCGACGAACACCACGAAGCACAGGAGCAGGTCGGATTCGCCGACCGCATCCTGCTCTCCAAGACGGACCTGGTTCCGGAAGAGGAAGTCGTCGCGCTGGTCGAGCGCCTGCGCCGCATGAACCCGCGCGCACCGGTGAAGCGGGTGCATTTCGGCGAAGCGGACATCCGCGAACTGCTCGACGTGCGCGGTTTCAACCTGACGTCCATCCTCGAGATCGAGCCGGCGTTCCTGGAAGACGTCACGCACGAGCACGACGACGAGATCGGGTCGTTCGCGTGGCGCGAAGATCGGCCGTTCGACATGGCGAAGCTCGAGGATTTCCTCGACGGGGTGATCCGCTTCTACGGGCAGGACCTGCTGCGCTACAAGGGCGTGCTCAACGTTGCCGGCGAGGACACGCGCATGGTGTTCCAGGGCGTGCACATGATGATGGGCGGCTCCGCCGGCCGACGCTGGCTGGCCGGCGAGAAGCGCACCAGCACGATGGTGTTCATCGGCCGCAACCTGCCGCGCGAGCTGCTCGAGCAGGGGCTCGCCCTGTGCGTCGAGGGCGCGCCCGAGCCGGTGGCCCCCGGCGCGGCCGCACGCTGACCCGCCATGCCGGCGTCCGCGAAAGACCTGCCCATCGCCCCCGGCGGGGCGGGTGCGCCCGACCGTCGGTTGCCGGTGACCGTGCTGTCGGGCTTCCTGGGTGCAGGCAAGACCACCCTGCTCAACCACGTGCTGAACAACCGCGAGGGGCGCCGGGTCGCGGTGATCGTGAACGACATGTCCGAGGTGAACATCGACGCCCAGCTGGTCCGCGACGGTGGTGCACAGCTGTCGCGCGCGGAAGAGAAGCTGGTCGAGATGAGCAATGGCTGCATCTGCTGCACCCTGCGCGAAGACCTGCTGGTCGAGATCGCGAAGCTCGCCGGTGAAGGCCGGTTCGATTACCTGCTGATCGAATCGACCGGCATCTCCGAGCCGCTGCCGGTCGCCGAGACGTTCACCTTCCGTGGCGAGGACGGGCGCAGCCTGGGCGATGTCGCACGGCTCGACACGATGGTCACGGTGGTCGACGCGTTCAACTTCCTGCGCGACTACGAGGCTGCCGACTTCATCCACGAGCGCGGCCAGAGCCTGGGCGAGGATGACAACCGAACGGTGGTCGACCTGCTGGTAGACCAGATCGAGTTCTGCGATGTGATCGTGCTCAACAAGTCGGACCTGGTCGCGCCGGACGAGCTCGATCGTCTGCGTGCGATCCTGCGTTCGCTCAATCCCGGCGCGGACATCGTCGATGCCGGGTTCGGCAAGGTTCCGCTCGAGCGGGTGCTCGATACCGGGCGATTCGACTTCCAGCGCGCCGAGGCGTCGCCCGGATGGCTGCGTACCCTGCGCGGCGAGGAGCAATCGGAGTCCGACGAATACGGCATTTCGAGTTTCGTCTATCGCAGCGGTGAACCGTTCCATCCGGCACGCTTCTGGGACCTGATCCACTCCGGGTCCGAGGCCGCATGGCAGGGCGTGGTCCGCTCGAAGGGTTTCTTCTGGCTGGCTTCGCGCATGGATTTCGCGGCGAGCTGGTCGCAGGCGGGGGGCGCCTGCCGCCACGGCGCGGCAGGGCTCTGGTGGTCTGCCGTCGACCGGTCGGAGTGGCCCGATGCGCCCGAGGCGCGGCGCGAGATCGAAGCAATGATGACCGGGCCGCATGGCGACCGCCGGCAGGAACTGGTGTTCATCGGCATCGGCATGGACGAGGCGGCGCTGCGCCTGCAGCTCGATGCCTGCCGGTTGACCGATGCCGAGCGGCAGGGCGGGCCGGACGCATGGGCATCGTTACCCGACCCGTTTCCCGCCTGGGAGCTGGTCGATCCTGGCGCAGCCGACTGACGATCCGATACGCTTCCAGCCATGCCTGTCCTCGAAGTCGATGACCTTTCCCATCGCTACGGCAATGTTGCCGTGGTGCAGATGCCTGCCTGGTCGGTCGAGGCGGGTGAGCCCTGGCTGCTGCTGGGTGCTTCGGGCAGCGGAAAGACCACCCTGCTGCACTGCCTGGCCGGCATCCTCGCGCCGACGCAAGGCGCGGTGCGGGTCGGTGGCACCGACCTGTCGTCCCTGGGAGGGTCTGCGCTCGATCGTTTCCGGGGGCGCAACATCGGGCTGCTGCCACAGCGGCTCCACCTGATCGACTGCCTGAGCGTGATCGACAACCTGCTGCTGGCGCAGTACGCCGCCGGCCTGCCGCGAGATGCCGCGGCTGCACGCAGCGCGCTGGATGCACTGGGCCTCGCGGATCGCGCGCACGAGCGCCCGCATCGGTTGTCCTTCGGCCAGCAGCAGCGGGTTGCGCTCGCCCGGGCGCTGATCAACCGGCCAAGGCTGGTGCTCGCCGACGAGCCGACGTCCAACCTCGATGACGCCAACTGTTCGGCGGCGCTCGAGATGCTCCTGGAGCAGGCCAGCCGCAGCGGGGCGGCACTGGTGATCGCGACCCACGACCAGCGGGTCAAGGGAAGGGTCGATCGGCGGGTCGAGCTGGCTGGCGGCCGGGCGGTTCAGCCATGAACCTGTTCACCCTCGCGGTCGCCTACCTGCGTTCGCGCCTGCTGGCTTCGGCCCTGCAGGTCCTGCTGCTCGCCATCGGGCTCGCCGCCATCGTCGTGATGCTGCTGGTCAGCACGCAACTGGCCGACCGGGTCGAACGCGACACGCGGGGCATCGACCTGGTCGTCGGCGCCAAGGGCAGTCCGCTGCAGCTGGTGCTGTCGTCGGTGTTCCATGTCGATTCGCCGACCGGGAACATCCCGTATGCCGATGCGATGGCGCTGAGCCGGCATCCGCTGGTGAAGAAGGCCATCCCGCTGGCGCTGGGCGATACGTGGCGTGGATACCGTATCGTCGGCACCGAGCATTCGCTGGTGGAACACTATGGCGCCACGGTCGCCTCGGGCAGGCTGTGGTCGGGCCAGATGCAGGCCGTGGTCGGCGCCGAGGCGGCGCGCGCCGGCGGCGCGGGGGGCTCACCCCTGAAGCTCGGCGACACCATCGTCGGTTCGCATGGCCTGGTGGATGGTGGCGCCGTGCACGACGACCATCCGTACGAAGTGGTCGGCATCCTCGCGCCGACCGGGGGCGTGATCGACCGGCTGGTCCTGGTGAGCGTCGAGACCGTGTGGGACGTGCATCCGGTCGCGCCCGCCCCTGCAGCCGCGGCATCGGCGGCGGTCACGCCGGCACGGGACGACGGCCATGACCATGCCCACGCCGGACCTGCGGCGAAATCGGGCGCGAAGCCGCACGCCCATTCGCATGGGAAGCGGCACGCGCATTCCCATGCGCACGACCACCCCCACGACCAGCCCGACGACACTGCGCCCGCAGCCGGCAGTCCGGGCGGCGACGCCGCGGGGGGCGGTGCGAAGCCGGCACCCGGGCGCGAGCTGACGGCGCTGCTCATCCAGTATTCCTCGCCGATGGCGGCGGCCCAGCTGCCCCGGTTGATCAACGCCGCCACCGCGATGCAGGCGGCCTCGCCGGCGGCCGAGAGCGTCCGGCTGAACCGGCTGGTCGGCGTCGGCGTCGAGACGCTGCGCGTGTTCGCCTGGGTGCTGCTGGTCGCCGCCGGGCTGGCGCTGTTCATCAGCCTGTACGGCGCACTGTCCGAACGCAGCCGTGACCTGGCGATGCTGCGCGTGCTCGGTGCCCGGCGCGGTTCCCTGCTGCTGCTGCTGCTGCTGGAAGGCCTGCTGCTGTGCGCGGCAGGCGGGGCGCTCGGATTGCTGGCCGGCCATGCGATGACCGAGTGGCTGGGCCGCACCGTGCCGGCGCTGTCTCAGTGGGCACTCACCGGCTGGACGCTTGCGCCGGGCGAGGGCTGGCTGGTCGCCCTTGCCCTGTTGATCGGTGCGTTTGCCTCGATGCTGCCCGCGGTGCTAGCCTACCGGACCGATATCGCGAAAGTGCTTGCCCGGGGCTGACGCCGCGTCCATCCGCGCCGGGCCCGGGCCTGCAGCCGAAGGATCATGTCCACGTTCAAATGGTTGCCCTGGGTCGTCCTGGTCGCGCTTGCTGCACCGGCTGCCCTCGCATTCAAGACGCCCTCGCGCGACGAGGCCGTGTTCACGTCCCCGATTCCGCCGCAGTTCCAGCAGAAGGCCGTCGACGAGAAGAACGGCACGCTGTCCTGGCGCACGCTCGCCCAGGTTTCCACCGTCAAGCAGCGCGACCGGTTCGTGCCGCAATTCAGCGAGGCTGTGCTGGCATTCGACAATCGTCCGGTGCGGTTGCAGGGTTTCATGATGCCGCTCACCGCCGGCGACCAGCACAAGACCTTCCTGCTCAGCGCGCAGTCCCCGAGCTGCCCGTTCTGCCTTCCAGGGGGTCCCGATTCGCTGGTCGAGGTGCAGGCGCGTGCGCCGATGCGCTTCGGTGAAGAGCCGGTGATACTTGCCGGCCGCCTGCAGATCCTGCGCAACGATCCTGGCGGGCTCTACTACCGACTGGTGGATGCGACGCCGGTGGCCGCGAAGTAGCTTCGATCGCAGGCCGACAGAGCGGGGAGCCCATGGCTCCCTTTTTTTCGTGCCGTTGCCGTCGCCCGCGGCTGGCCCCGCCGCGCCTTCGATCTCGCTTCGTTGCGCTTGCGCCCGCATTGCGCTATCGTCATCCCAGATGCAACTAAATTGCATTACGTGGACGACAGGATCGGCGCGCCCCGATGCGCGCGAGGGAGATATCGACATGAACAAGTGGCCCGGGGTAGCCGCGGTCGTGGCGGGCGCATTCATCGGTGGCGCCGCGCATGGCCAGTCCGTGCCTGCGCCGGGAGCGCAGCGCTCGGTGGTGGAACTGCCGCCGGTGGTGGTCATCGGCAATCCGCTCGGCAGCGCCCTGTTCGACCTCGCCGCTCCGGTCAGCGTGCTTCAGGGCGAGCCGCTCAGGCAGCGCACCGCGCCGTCGCTGGGCGAGACGCTGAACGGCGAGCCAGGCATATCGTCCAGCTACTTCGGACCAGGCGCCAGCCGCCCGGTGATCCGCGGCCTCGACGGCGAGCGCATCCGGATCCTGTCCAACGGGGTGGCCAACCTCGATGCATCGGGGACCAGCGTCGACCACGCCGTCTCGATCGAACCGCTGCTGGTCGACCGCATCGAAGTCGTGCGCGGCCCGGCGGCGATCCTGTACGGCGGCTCGGCGGTCGGCGGCGTGGTGAACGTGGTCGATGGGCGCATCGCGACCGAAGACAATCCGCGAGGCATTACCGGGGCGGTCGATACCCGGTTCGGCTCGAACGATCGAGAGAAGGCGGTCGTCGGCCGCGTCGATTTCGGGCTCGAGGGCGGGCTCAACCTTCACTTCGATGCCTTCCGCCGCGACACGGATGACCTGCGCATCCCGGGCTTCGCCCGTTCGGCGAGGTTGCGGGCGACCACGACGCCGCCCAATGGGGTGGAAGCCCGGCGTATCCTGGCCAACAGTTCGATCCGGTCCGATGGTGGAGGGGTCGGTGCCTCCTACGTCTGGGGGCAGGGCTACTTCGGGGCCAGCGTGTCCAACCTGAACTCGACCTATGGCACCGTGCAGGAGCCCGAGGTGTCGATCAGGCTGGACCAGACACGCCTGGACCTGGCCGGCGAGCGGCGCGACATCGGTGCGTTCGATGCCGTGCGCTTCAAGTTCGGTCGCAGCAGCTACCGCCATGCGGAGATCGACGCCGGCACCGTGGGTACCGTCTTCCGCAACCAGGGCTTCGACCTGCGCGTCGAGGCGGTGCACAAGCCGATCGGGCCTTTCCGCGGCACGGTCGGCTTCCAGTCGACGCGGTTCGAGTTCGAGGCGGTGGGCGAGGAGGCCTTCCTGCCCAGGACGTCGAGCCGCACCGATGGCCTGTTCCTGTTCGAGGAGGTGAAGATCGCGGCGCTGACGCTGCAGGCCGGTGGCCGGCTGGATCGGCACAGCGTCGGCGCCCTCGATGATCCGAACTTCGGCCCGGCCGAGACGCGCGCCTTCTCCACGAAGAGCGGATCGATCGGCGGCGTCTACGGCCTCGGTCGCGCGTATGCGATCGCATTGAACCTCTCGCGCACCGAGCGGGCGCCGAACTACCAGGAACTGTTCGCCAACGGTCCGCACATCGCGACCAATGCGTTCGAGATCGGCAACCGCTCGTTCGGCCTGGAGGTGTCGAACGCGGTCGACCTGTCGCTGCGCAAGCGCGAGGGCCGGGTGACCGGCAGCGCCGGCGTGTTCTACAACCGGTTCTCGAACTTCATCGCGCTGGCTTCTGACGCCGCTTTCGTCGATCCGGACCCGGCGCGCAACCTGCCCGGCCTGCGCTATGCCGGCGTGCCCGCGGAATTCAAGGGTGCCGAGGCCTCGGCGCGGATTATGCTGGTCGATCGTCCCTACCGGATCGCGCTCGACCTGAAGGGCGACATCACCCGCGCCGAGAACACCGACACCGGCCAGCCGTTGCCGCGCATCTCGCCGATGCGCTTCGGCGGCGGGCTGTCCCTCGAACAGGGGCCGCTCACCGCCCGCATCGATGCGATGCGGGTCGCCGGGCAGGACCGCGTATCCGCCGGCGAGTTGCCGACCGATGGCTACACGATGGTCAATGCGAGCGTCGGCTACCGGCTGAACGTCCCGATGGCGAAGCTCGACCTGTTCCTGCGCGGCGTGAACCTTCTGAACGAGGACGCCCGCAACCATGTGTCGTTCATCAAGGACCTCGCGCCCTACGGCCGGCGCGGCATGGTGGCGGGCCTGCGCGGGACCTTCTGAGCGAAGCGGACTCCGGCCGGACGGTGCCTGCCGGCCTGCCGCGGGTGCCCCGCTGCGTATAATCAAGGGCCTGACCCGTTACGGCCCAGCCCATGCAGCAGTTCGAAGGTACGACCATCCTGTCAGTCCGCCGCGGCCCGGCCGTCGCGCTCGGTGGCGACGGCCAGGTCACGCTCGGCAACATCGTCATCAAGTCGACGGCGCGCAAGGTACGCCGCCTCTACCACGAGAAGATCCTCGCCGGATTCGCGGGGGGTACCGCCGATGCCTTCACCCTGTTCGAACGCTTCGAGGCGAAGCTCGAGAAGCACCAGGGCCATCTCTTGCGTTCGGCAGTGGAACTGGCCAAGGACTGGCGCACCGATCGCGTGCTGCGCCGTCTCGAGGCCATGCTCGCGGTCGCGGACCGGGAGCATTCGCTGGTGATCACCGGCGCGGGCGACGTGCTCGAGCCGGAGCACGGCATCGTCGCGATCGGCAGCGGTGGGGCCTATGCACAGGCGGCCGCCCGGGCCCTGCTGCAGTCGACCGACCTGCCGCCAGCCGAGATCGTGAAGCGTTCACTGTCCATCGCGGGAGAGATCTGCATCTACACCAACCAGAACCATGTGATCGAAGAACTCGCAGGCCCCGACGCATGAGCGCCATGAGTGCAATGACCCCGCAGGAAATCGTCCATGAACTCGACAAGCACATCGTCGGGCAGCACGCGGCCAAGCGCGCCGTGGCGATCGCGCTGCGCAACCGCTGGCGCCGGGCGCAGGTCGACGATGCGCTGCGCCAGGAGATCACGCCGAAGAACATCCTGATGATCGGGCCGACCGGCGTCGGCAAGACCGAGATCGCGCGCCGGCTGGCAAGGCTCGCCGACGCGCCGTTCATCAAGGTCGAGGCGACCAAGTTCACCGAGGTCGGCTATGTCGGCCGCGACGTCGACACCATCATCCGGGACCTCGCCGAAGCCGCGATCAAGCAGGGGCGCGAGGCCGAGATGCGGCGGATGCGGCACCGCGCCTCCGATGCCGCCGAAGAGCGCGTGCTCGACGCGTTGCTGCCCCCGGCGCGCGACACGGGCTTCCAGTCCGACGACGCAGAGCGCAATTCGAGCACGCGGCAGAAGTTCCGCAAGAAGCTGCGCGAGGGCGAACTCGACGACAAGGAGATCGAGATCGACGTGGCGATGGGCAATGCGCACATGGAGATCATGGCCCCGCCCGGCATGGAGGAACTGACCTCGCAGATACAGGGCATGTTCCAGAACATGGCGGGGACGCGCCGCAAGGCACGCAAGCTGCGCATCCGCGAGGCCATGCAGCTGCTGACCGACGAGGAGGCCTCGAAGCTGGTCAACGATGAAGAGCTCAAGCAGCGTGCGCTGGCCAACGTCGAGCAGAACGGCATCGTGTTCATCGACGAGTTCGACAAGATCGCCACGCGCAGCGAAGCCTCGGGGGTCGACGTCTCGCGCCAGGGCGTGCAGCGCGACCTGCTGCCGCTGGTCGAGGGCACGGCGGTGACCACCAAGTACGGGATCATCCGCACCGACCATATCCTGTTCATCGCCAGCGGCGCCTTCCACCTCACCCGGCCGTCCGACCTGATCCCCGAAATGCAGGGCCGGTTCCCGATCCGGGTCGAGCTCGGCTCGCTCACGGTCGGCGATTTCGAGCAGATCCTCACCGCGACCGATGCCTGCCTGACCCGCCAGTACGAGGCGCTGCTGCGCACCGAAGGGGTCGGCCTCGAGTTCCGGCCCGATGGCATCCGGCGCCTCGCCGAAATCGCCTGGCAGGTGAACGAGCGGGTCGAGAACATCGGCGCGCGCCGCCTCTACACGGTGATGGAGAAGCTGCTCGAGGAACTGTCCTTCAGCGCGCCGAAGCAGTCCGGCGACACCGTGGTGGTCGATGGCGCCTACGTCGATGCAAGGCTGAAGGAACTCGCAGGCAGCGAAGACCTCGCCCGGTACGTACTCTAGCGTGCCAGCCGGCACGCGGGCCGGGCTCGACGCCGCCGAGGCCGAGCGCCGGCTCGCGCTGCACGGTCCGAACGAACTCGCCGCACGCGAGGGGGGAGGCTGGTGGACCCTGCTGTTCAACGTGGTCCGCGAGCCGATGTTCATGCTGCTGATCGGCGCCAGCGCCGTGTACTTCCTGCTCGGCGACCTCGAGGAAGCCATCGTGCTCGGCGCCTCGATCGGGGTGGTGGTGCTGATCACCTTCTACCAGGAGCGCAAGAGCGAGCGCGCCATCGAGGCGCTGCGCGACCTGTCCAGCCCGCGGGCGCTGGTGGTCCGCGGCGGCGTCCAGGTGCGCATCGCCGGGCGCGAGGTGGTGCCGGGCGACATCGTTCTGCTGCGCGAAGGCGACCGGGTACCCGCCGATGCGCGCGTGCTCGAGGCGAGCGACCTGTCGGTCGACGAATCGCTGCTCACCGGCGAGTCGGTGGCGGTGCGCAAGCGCGCCGCGGTGGCGGCCGATGCCGGGCCGTTCCCGCCGGGCGGCGACGACCTGCCGTTCGTCTTCTCCGGTGCGCTGGTATCGGCCGGACATGCCACCGTGGAAGTGGTGTCGACCGGGGCCCGCACGCAGCTCGGGTTGATCGGCGGCGCGTTGCGGGACGTTGCCGTGTCGCCGACGCCGCTGCAGCAGGAGACCGCCCGCTTCGTCCGGCAGCTCGCGCTGCTCGGCGCTGCCTTGTGCGTGGTGGTCGTGCTGCTCTCCGCGTTCACCCGCGGCGGCTGGCTGGAAGGGCTGCTGTCAGGGCTCACGCTGGCGATGGCGGTGCTGCCCGAGGAGTTCCCGGTCGTGCTGACCGTGTTCCTCGCGCTCGGTGCATGGCGCATCTCGCGTTCGGGGGTGCTCACCCGGCACATGCCTGCGATCGAGACGCTCGGCGCGGCGACCGTGCTCTGCGTCGACAAGACCGGGACGCTGACGCTCAACCGCATGCAGCTGGCGCGTCTGGCCGCCGCCGATGGCACGCAGGCGCGGGTGGACGATCCGGCCGCGGCGCTTCCGGCGCCGTTGCTGGAGGTGCTCGAGTTCGCGGCGCTGGCGAGCGAACCCGATCCCTTCGACCCGATGGACCGCGCGATCCGCGAAGTCGCGGATGTCGCGCTCGAGGGTACCGGCCAGTTGCACCGCGACTGGAGCCTGGTGCACGAATACTCGCTGTCCAGCGACCTGCTCGCGCATACCCACGGCTGGCGCACGGCCGATGCGGGCCGATTCGTGGTGGCCGCGAAGGGCGCGCCCGAGGCGATCGCCGAACTGTGCCGGCTGTCGCCCGAGGCCTGCGACGCGATGCTCGGCCAGGTCGGCCAGCTCGGCGCCGAAGGGCTGCGCGTGCTGGGCGTGGCGGGTGCGAGGCTGGAGGGCGCTGACTGGCCGGACAGCCAGCGTGGATTCGACTTCCGCTACCTCGGGCTGGTGGCGATGGTCGATCCGTTGCGACCGACCGTCGGCCGGGCCATCGAGGAATGCACGGCCGCCGGCATCCGCGTGGTGATGATCACCGGCGATTATCCGGTCACCGCATCGGCCATCGCGCGTGCCGCCGGCCTGCCGCACGCCGCGGACGTGGTGACCGGTCCGCAGCTCGCGGCGATGTCCGACGTCGAACTGGCGGCGCGGCTGCCGTCGGCCACCGTGTTCGCGCGCATGGTGCCGACCCAGAAGCTGCGCCTGGTGCAGGCATTGTCGGCGTCGGGCGAGGTGGTCGCGATGACCGGCGACGGCGTCAACGATGCGCCTGCCCTGAAGGCAGCGCAGATCGGGATCGCGATGGGGCGGCGGGGCACCGACGTCGCGCGCGAGGCGGCGGACCTGGTGCTGCTCGAGGACGACTTCGACTCCATCGTCAAGACGGTCCGGCTCGGACGCAGGATCTACGACAACATCGAGAACGCCACCGGATACCTGGTGGCCGTGCACATCCCCACTGCGGGCATGGCGGTGCTGCCGCTGCTGGTCGGCTGGCCGATGATGTTCTTCCCGGTGCACATCGTCTTCATCGAGTTCGTCATCGATCCCGCGTGCTCGATCGCCTTCGAGGCCGAACGGGAGGATGAGGGCGTGATGCAGCGCCCGCCGCGTCCGCGGGCACGGCGCCTGTTCGACCGCCGGGCGCTGGGCATCGCCGCCGTGCAGGGTCTCGCGGTGCTGCTGGCGACTGCCGGCGTCTATGGCGCGTTGCTGGCGATCGGGCGGGAAGCCGATGCCGCACGCGCCGCCGCCTTCGCCTGCATCGTGTTCGGCAACCTGGGGCTGATCCTGTGCAACCGCTCGCGCACCGAATCGATCCTGCGGACCTGGCGCCGGCCGAACCGCGCGATGGGCTGGATTTTCGCGGGCACGCTTGCCGGCCTTGCCCTGGTGCTGACGGTGCCTGCGCTGCAGCGGCTGTTCCAGTTCGCGCCGGTCCAGGTTGCGGAGGTCGTCGCAGCGCTGGCGGCGGCGCTTGCCGCGGTCGTCCTGAGCGAGGCGGTGAAGGCCGGCCTGCGCGGCAAGGACGCTGCCCGGGCCTAGCGCACCGCGAGCACCGGCTTGATGTTGAGGCGGCGCATGAGCGTGTCTGCCGCCGCCCTGGCCTCGCGCTCGCCCGCGTAGGGACCGAGATGTACCCGGTGCAGTCCACGCGACTGGTGCACGTGCGCGAGCCTCGCGGCCTCGCCGAGCTCCGGTCGGATGCGGCCCAGGAAGGTCTCTGCATTGCTGCGGTCGGCGAATGCGCCCAGCTGCAGGAACACGCCGGCCGTGTCTGAAGCCAGTGGCAGCGCACCACTGCGCGCCGGAAGCTCCGCGGCGGTGGCTGGTGCCGCCGCCGGCTCCGGCAGCGCCGCCTCGGCCACCGGCGATGCGGGCCCCGTGCGGCCGGGCACCGGCGGGCGTGAAGCCAGCGCCGGGGAGGCTGCGGGCCAGTTCACGCCGGGAATCAGCTTCTCGACGTCCACCATCGCGCTGCCTGCTTCGACATAGCCCAGCCGGAACGCCGCGGCATAGGACAGGTCGATCAGGCGCTCGCCGATGAACGGACCGCGGTCATTGATGCGGACGATCACCTGCCGTCCGTTCGCCACGTTGGTGACCCGGACGAAACTCGGGATCGGCAGCGTAGGGTGCGCGCCGGTCATCTGGTACATGTCGTACACCTCGCCCGACGAGGTCTTCTGTGAATGGTAGCGCTTGCCGTACCAGGTGGCGATGCCGCGCGCGCGGTAGGGCACGCGTTCGGTCATCGGCGTGTAGCCGCGGCCGAACACCACGTAGGGACGATTGGCGAACCGGTGCAGGGGTTCGCTGCGTGGCTCTGCATCCGGTATGCCCGCGAGGTCGGGGGGCGGATTGTCGCCGGGGCCGTCGTCCAGGTAGAACGCGCCGCCGCGGCGTGCCGGCCCCTTCGCCGGCGGACGCACGGCTGTCGAGGGCGGCTTCGCCGCAGGCTCGGTGGCAGGTCCTTCGACCGTTGGGCCGGGGTCGGCGCCAGGGGCGGGGGAGGGGCCGACGGTGCCCGGCCCGCCAGTGGCGCATCCGCCCAGCGCCAGCGCCGCCGCCAACGCCAGTCCGGCCGCCGCGGACCGGACCATTGCCGCATGCCGGGGCATCCGTGTCGTCATGACTTGATCAGCTTCCGGTTGGTCGAGATGCTCATCAGCAGCCCGAAGCCGAAGAACGCGCTGACCAGCGCAGTTCCGCCGTAGCTGATCAGCGGCAGGGGTACGCCGACCACGGGCAGGATGCCGGACACCATGCCCATGTTCACGAACGCATAGGTGGCGAAGGTCATGGTGACCGAGCCCGCCACCAGCCGGGTGAACACGGTCGGTGCGTTGAGCGTGATCACCAGGCCGCGGGCGACCACCAGCAGGAACAGCAGCAGCAGGACCGCATTTCCCAGGAGCCCAAACTCTTCGGAGTACACCGCGAAGATGAAGTCGGTGGTGCGTTCGGGCAGGAAGTCGAGGTGGGTCTGGGTGCCTTCCAGCCAGCCCTTCCCGAACCAGCCGCCCGAACCGACGGCGATCGTCGACTGGATCGTGTGGTATCCGGCACCCAGCGGGTCCTGGGTGGGATCGAGCAGGGTCATCACCCGCGTGCGCTGGTAGTCGTGCATCACCGACCACAGCAGCGGCAGCCCCGCCACTCCGGCGGCGCCCAGCGCGAACATCACCTTCCACGGCAGGCCGGCCAGGAACAGCACATAGCAGCCCGAGGCGGCGATCAGCAATGCGGTGCCGAGGTCTGGCTGCTCCGCGATGAGCCCGACCGGCAGCACGAACAGCGCGGCGGCGATCGCGAAGTTGGACAGCTTGAGCGTCGATTCGTAGCGGTCGAAGTACCAGGCGAGGGCCAGCGGCAGCGTGATCTTCATCAGCTCCGAGGGCTGGATGCTGAGGAACCCGAGGTCGAGCCAGCGCCGGGCGCCGTTGCGCACGTCGCCGACCAGCGCGACGGCGACCAGCAGCGCCAGCGCGAGCAGGTAGGCCGGCATCGCCAGCCGCATCACCTGGCTCATCGGCGTGTTGGCCACGACCCACATGACCGCGAACGCCACGCCGAGGTTGAACAGCTTGACCTCCATCCGATCGATGCTCTGGTTGGATGCGCTGTAGAGCGTGATCATGCCCACCGCGAGCAGCAGCGAGACGGCGATCATCAGGGGGCCGTCGATATGCGCCGTGCCCCGGCGCCAGATCGACTCAATCACGTGCTGCACGGCTGCCTCCGCCATTGCCATTTCCGTTGCCGTTGCCGCCCGCCTGGGCGGGCCCGTCGATCGGCTTGACCGGCTGGCCGAGCAGGTAGAAATCCATCACCGTGCGGGCGAGCGGCGCTGCGAACGCGCCGCCGCCGCCGGCGTTCTCGACCAGTACCGCCAGCGCGATCCGCGGATTGTCCGCCGGCGCGTATCCGACATAGAGCGCATGGTCGCGGTGGCGTTCGTCGATCTTGCTCGCGTCGTAGCGCTGCCCCTGCTTGATCGCGATGACCTGCGACGTGCCGGTCTTGCCCCCGACCGAGTACTTCGCATCGGCGAAGGCCCGATGGCCGGTGCCGCCAGGCGTGTTGACGTCGATCATCGCCTGGTGGATCGTCTGCCAGTGTTCCGGCTTGAAATCGAGCCTGCGCAGCGGCTGCGCAAGCACGTCGCGAAGAGTCCGGGCGCGCGAATCCTGGATCGTGTTGACGATGTGGGGGCTGTAGACCTGTCCACGATTCGCGATGATCGCGGTCGTGTTGGCCAGCTGCAGGAGGGTGGTCACGTTGTAGCCCTGGCCGATGCCGATCGAGATGGTGTCGCCGACGAACCATTTCTGGCGGAACCGCCGCTGCTTCCATTCCTGCGAAGGGTTGATGCCGGTCGCCTCGCCCTCGAGGTCGATGCCGGTGCGCGCACCGAAGCCGAACTGGCGCATGAAGTTGCTGATCGTGTCGATGCCGAGGTCGAACGCCAGCTGGTAGTAGTAGATGTCGCACGAGATCACGATCGACTTGTGCATGTCGACGAAGCCGTGACCGCCCACCTTCCAGTCGCGGTACTGGTGCGAGTTCCCGGGAAGCATGAAGACCCCGGGGTCGTTGAAGCCCCACTGGGCCGTGCGCTTGCCCAGGTGCAGCGCGGCAAGTGCCATGAAAGGCTTGTAGGTCGACCCTGGCGGGTACTGCCCGGTCAGTGCCCGGTTGAACAGCGGCCGGTCGGGGTCGTTGTTCAGTTCGTTCCAGGTCGTCGTGTCGATGCCGTCGATGAACAGGTTCGGGTCGAAGCCCGGCATGCTCACGAATGCCAGCACGCCGCCAGTGGCCGGATCGATCGCGACCAGTGCCCCGCGGCGACTGCCGAACGCCTCCTCGGCTGCCTGCTGCAGGCGCAGGTCGAGGTGCAGCTGCAGGTTGTTGCCCGACACCGGTGGGGTACGCGCAAGGGTGCGCACGGCGCGTCCGCCGGAATCGACCTCGACCTGTTCCAGCCCGGTGGTGCCGTGCAGTTCGCTTTCGTACTTCTGCTCCAGCCCGGTCTTGCCGATGTGCTCCGACCCGCGGTAGTTCGCAAGCAGGCCCCGGGCCTCGAGCGAATCCATGTCCTTCTGGTTGATCCGGCCGATGTAGCCGACCACGTGCGAAGCCAGCGTGCCGTTGGGGTAGCGGCGGAACAGTCGTGCGTTTATCTCGACGCCGGGGAAACGGTAGCGGTTGGCGGCGAAGCGGGCGATCTCGTCATCGGACAGCCGGGTCCGGATCGGGATCGCACCGAGCTTGCGGGACTCGTCGAGCAGTCGCTTGAACCGGCGCCGGTCCTTCGGCGCGATCTCGATCAGCTGCGACAGCGACTCGATGGTCGCCTCGAGGTCGCGTACCCGTGTCGGGTTGATCTCGAGCGTATAGGCGGTGAAGTTGTGCGCGAGCACCGTCCCGTGGCGGTCGAGGATCAGGCCCCGGTTGGGCACGATCGGCACCAGCGAGATCCGGTTCGCCTCGGCCTGGGTGTGGTAGTGCTCGTGCTTCATCACCTGCAGGAACACGAATCGGCCGAGCAGCACGGCGAACAGGGCCAGGACGAACAGCCCGGCGACGGCGACACGCCGCCTGAACTCGGAGCGTTCGCCTTCCAGGTTCTTCAGTTCGACGAATTGCGGCATCGGGGCGATCGGTGGTCCGGTCGATCGTACGGTCGGTGGGGGGGCTGGTCAGATCGGGTGTTCGGGGTCGATGCGCGGGCGCTGCGGCGCAAGCAGCACGATCCAGACGAGCGGCCACAGCAATGCGCCGGTGATCGGCGGCACGAACCAGGTCCAGCCGGGGAAGGCTGCGCCACCGGCCAGCCGCACCAACAGTATCACCGCCTGCGCGGTCAGCAGGATCGGCAGTATCTGCAGTATGTGCTTGTCGGTGCTGAACATGCGAAGCCGGCGCCGCAACAGCGTTGCGCCCAATGCGACCACCGTGTACGCCAGCGCGTGCTGCCCGAACAGGCTGGCCTGCGCGACGTCCATCGCCAGTCCGAATGCGAACGCGATGCCGAAGCCGATCAGCCGGGGCTCGCGCACGATCCAGAACAGCAGTGCGAGCGCGACGAAGTCGGGCTTGAGCCACGACCAGAGCCCGTTCCAGGGCAGCAGGTTGGCGACCAGGGCCAGCAGCAGCGTGAACCAGACGAAGCCCGGCCTGGCCGGCAGCAGCAGTTCCTGCCTCCGTCCGATGCTCAATGCCATGGGAGGTGCCCTTGCGCGTGCAGGTGCATCTGTCAGCCGCCTTTCCGGCCGCGCTTGCGCGGCGGTGCGGCTTCCTCGAACCCGGGGTTCTCCGGATGCCCGGTGGCCGAGGTGAGGACCAGCACCTGCCGATAGCGGTTCACGCCGGCGGTCGGCTGTGCGCTGATGCGGGCGAACATGAAGGCGGCGTTGCGTTCCACTTCCTGCACGGTCGCCACCGGCAGGCCGGCGGGGTAGGTGCCATCGATCCCCGAGGTGATCAGCTTGTCGCCGTTCTGGATGTCTGCAGAGAACGGCATGAACCGGAGCTCGAGCGCGCCGTCCGACCCGACGCCGAACAGCACGCCGCGGACGCCGCTGCGCATGACCTGCACCGGCACGGTCATGTCCTTGTCGGTGATCAGCGTCACCTGGCTGGCCCACGGATAGACGCGCGTGACCTGGCCGACCAGGCCGGCGGCATCGACCACGGGTTGCCCGGCCCCGATGCCATCGGTCATGCCCTTGCTGATGATCACCCGGCGGGTGAACGGGTCGCGATGCGAATAGAGGATCTCGGCATAGACTGACGATTGCGGCCCGCCGGCACGGGTGTCGAGCAGCCCGCGCAAGCGGGCGTTCTCGAGTTCTAGCGCCTCCAGCCTGAGCAGCGCGGCGGCGTTGACGAGGTTCTGCTGCTCGAGCAGGTTGTTGCGCGTGGTCAGCTGGGTCTGGGTCGAGAAGAACCCGGACATCCGGTCGAGCAGCGAAGCCGGCGCCAGGGCCAGCCGCTGCAGCGGGTAGATCGCGACCGCGACGACCTGCTGCACGTACGTCAGGTACTTGAAGCGGCTGTCGGCGACGATCAGCGTCAGGGCAAGCAGCGCGAACAGCAGGAAGCGCGCGAACGCACTCGGGCCGCGGTTGAAGAAGGGTTGCTGCGCGTATTCCATTCAGCGCGCCGGCGGGGGTGGGGGATCGCCGGCCTGTGCCGGGCAGTCGTGGGGACGGGAGCGGGTACCGGTCTCAGTCACTGGTGAAGATCGACGACACGCGGTCCATCTGCTCGAGTGCCAGCCCCGACCCCCGCACCACGCAGGTCAGCGGATCTTCGGCGCAGATCACCGGCAGGCCGGTTTCTTCCATCAGCAGGCGGTCGATGTCGCGCAGCAGCGCGCCGCCGCCGGTGAGCACCATGCCTTTTTCGGCGATGTCCGCGCCCAGTTCCGGCGGCGTCTGCTCGAGCGCGCTCTTCACCGCGCCGACGATCTGGTTGAGCGGCTCGGTCAGCGCTTCGAGGATCTCGTTGCTGGAGATGGTGAAGCTGCGCGGGATGCCTTCGGCCAGGTTGCGGCCCTTGACTTCCTTCTCGCGCACCTCGCTGCCGGGGAACGCGGAGCCGATCTCCTTCTTGATCTCTTCCGAGGTCGTCTCGCCGATCAGCATCCCGTAGTTGCGCCGGATGTAGTTGATGATCGCTTCGTCGAACTTGTCGCCGCCGACCCGCACCGAACCGGCGTAGACGATGCCGCCGAGCGAGATCACCCCGACCTCGGTCGTGCCGCCGCCGATGTCGACCACCATCGAGCCCGTGGCTTCCTCGACCGGCAGGCCGGCGCCCAGCGCCGCGGCCATCGGCTCCTCGATCAGTTCCACCTTGCGCGCGCCGGCACCGTAGGCCGATTCGCGGATCGCCCGGCGCTCGACCTGGGTCGAGCCGCAGGGCACGCAGATGACGATGCGCGGGCTCGGGCTGAAGATGCGCGAGTCGTGGACCTTGCGGATGAAGTGCTTGAGCATCTGCTCGGTGATGGTGAAGTCGGCGATGACGCCGTCCTTCATCGGCCGGATGGCGGTGATGTTGCCGGGCGTGCGGCCCAGCATCTGCTTGGCCGCGAGGCCCACCTGCTGGATGACCTTCTTGCCGTTCGGCCCGCCCTCCTGGCGGATCGCGACGACCGAGGGTTCGTTGAGGACGATGCCTTTGCCACGTACCCAGATCAGGGTATTCGCCGTGCCAAGATCGATTGCGAGATCAGTCGAGAAGTAGCCGCTGAGGAATCCGAACATTTATGGAGTGAATTCGATTGGATGCGCGCTGGGCTGCGCGATGCGGTATGGGGTGGCGACCGGGAGACGGTTGCCCTCGATGTGCGGGTACGGCATTGCCGGCGCGCGAGTTGCGCGCCGCACGCGCCGGACCGGGTGCTCGGTCCGGGTGATCGGTCGGCGGGTGCGACCGGGAGTACGGCATATCAACTACGTTATGATACCCCGGATCGTCACCCTCCAGCCCCCGTCACAGACCCGCGTCCCGGCCCCCCGTTCCAATGTCCCTTCGCCAGGAAGACGTCCAGCGCATCGCGCACCTCGCGCGGCTCGCGATCACCGATGAAGAAGCCGGGCGCACGCTCGCCCAGCTGAACGACATCTTCTGCATGATCGAACGCATGCGCGCGGTCGATACCGAAGGCATCGAGCCGATGTCGCATCCGCTCGGCGGGGCACAGCGCTTGCGTGACGACGCGGTCACCGACATCCCCGACCGCGAGCGCAACCTGGCGAATGCGCCGGCGCGGCAGGATGGCCTGTTCCTGGTCCCGCGCGTGCTCGAGTGACCCGATGAGCGATGTCCTGCACCAGTTGCCGCTGGCCGACCTGGCGAGGCTGCTCGCGGCGCGCGAGGTCTCGGCGGTCGACCTCGCCCGGCACTTCCTGGCGCGCATCGAACGCCACAGCGTGCTCAATGCCTTCCTCGATGTCCGGCCCGAAGTGACGCTGGGCCAGGCCCGGGCTGCGGACGATCGGCGGGCGCGGGGCGAGTCCGGTGCGCTGCTCGGCATCCCGATCGCGCACAAGGACATCTTCGTCACCCGCGACTTCGCGTCCACCGCAGCCAGCCGGATGCTCGAGGGCTACATGAGCCCCTTCGATGCCACCGTGGTCGCGCGCCTGGCCCGGGCCGGCATGGTGACGCTGGGCAAGGTCAACTGCGACGAGTTCGCGATGGGTTCGTCCAACGAGAACAGTGCCTATGGCCCGGTGCTGAACCCCTGGGACACTGCGGCCGTGCCCGGCGGATCCTCCGGCGGATCCTCGGCGGCCGTCGCCGCCCGCATCGCGCCGGTGGCCACCGCGACCGACACCGGCGGCTCGATCCGCGAGCCGGCTGCGTTCTGCGGCATCACCGGCACCAAGCCCACCTACGGCCGGCCGTCGCGCTGGGGCATGATCGCCTTCGCCTCCAGCCTCGATACCGCCGGACTGATGACCGTGTCGGCCGAGGATGCCGCCTGGGTGCTGTCCGCGATGTGCGGCTTCGATCCGAACGACTCCACCAGCGTCGATCGGCCCGAAGAGGATTTCACGCGCGACCTCGCGCGGCCGGTCGCCGGCCTGCGCATCGGCGTGCCGAAGGAGTTCTTCGCCGACGGCCTGCAACCCGATGTCGAACGCGCGGTGCGCGGCGCGCTGGAAACCTATCGATCGATGGGCGCGACCCTGGTCGACATCTCGCTGCCCAATGCCGAACTCGGCATCCCGGTCTACTACGTCGTCGCGCCGGCCGAATGCAGCTCGAACCTGTCGCGTTTCGATGGCGTGCGCTACGGCCACCGGGCAAAAGACCACGGCGACCTCGCGGACATGATCAAGCGCTCGCGCGCCGAGGGCTTCGGGCCCGAACCGAAGCGGCGGATACTGATCGGCACGTACGTGCTGTCGCACGGCTACTACGATGCCTACTACATCAAGGCGCAGCAGGTGCGCCGGCTGATCGCGAACGAATTCCAGCAGGCGTTCACGCAGTGCGACGTGATCGCCGGTCCGGTGACCACCAGCGTCGCGTTCGGCTTCGGCGAGAAGGCGGCCGATCCGGTGTCGATGTACATGTCGGACCTCTACACGATCCCCGGCAGCCTGGCCGGCGTGCCGAGCGTGAGCATTCCCTGCGGCTTCGGCGATGGCGCGAACGCCTCGCGGCCGGTCGGCCTGCAGCTGATGGCCAACTACTTCGACGAGGCGCGGCTGCTGGGCGTGGCCCATCAGTACCAGCTGGCGACCGACTGGCATCGCCGGGCACCGGCGGCCTTCGCCGCCTGAGCCGGCCGGGACACCACACATACCCATGGCACGTTCATCCCATTCCGGATACAGCGGCTGGCAGGTCGTCATCGGGCTCGAGACCCATGCCCAGCTGTCCACCGCGAGCAAGATCTTCTCCGGTGCATCGACCGCGTTCGGCGCCGAGCCGAACACCCAGGCGAGCGTGGTCGACCTCGCGCTGCCCGGCGTGCTGCCGGTGCTGAACCGGGGCGCGGTCGAGCGCGCGATCCGCTTCGGGCTGGCGGTCGGCGCGACCATCGCCCCGCGCAGCGTGTTCGCGCGCAAGAACTACTTCTACCCCGACCTGCCCAAGGGCTACCAGATCAGCCAGTACGAGATCCCGGTGGTGCAGGGCGGTTCGCTCGCCTGCATCGTCGAGGGCAAGGGCTTCG
>LNFM01002090.1_pt1 | contig 42943 bp, 36 predicted proteins | sample 596031 | NCBI WGS metagenome assembly LNFM01 (sample SAMN04254537, study PRJNA301005) | activated carbon metagenome | isolation source: dual media filters at the Ann Arbor, Michigan drinking water treatment plant | place: USA: Ann Arbor
CCAAGGGTTCGGCTGTTCGCCGATTAAAGTGGTACGTGAGCTGGGTTCAGAACGTCGTGAGACAGTTCGGTCCCTATCTGCCGTGGGTGTAGGAGAATTGAGAGGATTTGTCCCTAGTACGAGAGGACCGGGATGAACGTACCTCTGGTGGAGCTGTTGTGGCGCCAGCCGCAGTGCAGCGTAGCTAAGTACGGACGGGATAATCGCTGAAAGCATCTAAGCGAGAAACCCACCTCGAAACGAGTTCTCCCTTGAGAGCCGTGGTAGACCACCACGTTGATAGGCCGGGTGTGTAAGTGCGGCAACGCATTGAGCTTACCGGTACTAATAGCTCGATTGTCTTGATTGCTCTCATTTCCAATGCCCATTCGCTCTTCGTTGGAGAGCAATGGCGCGACACCGAATGAGAGAGACCTTTGCTTGCGCCGCGGGATCCTGAAAAGGGATGCTCGTTTGCGCAAACACTTGCTTCACAACTCGTCCTTGGCCGGACTGGTGGTTTTAGCGGGGGGCCTGTACCCGATCCCATCTCGAACTCGGCCGTAAAACTCCCCAGCGCCAATGGTACTAAGTCTTAAGACTTGGAAGAGTAGGTCGCTGCCAGTCCTGCCAAGGACGATATAATCCTCATTCACGATGATCAGAATTCTTACAACGGCCGCCTGCAAGGGCGGCCGTTTCGTTTGTGGAGCTGCCCTCCGCAGATGAAGAAACCGCCGCCGGGAAACCGGCGGCGGTTTTTTCGTGCGTGCTGCGTGAAGGCTCTTTGGGGGGCGTGCTTTGCGCTATCGCGCCGGGGCCGGCGGCCGTCTTAGCGTTGAGTTTGAAGCAACGGCGTTCACACCAGAAACCGTCAGTTGCGCTCTTCGACCACCCGCTCGAGCTTTTTGCTGAGGTACCAGGACAGGCCGAGGAAGGCGATCAGCATGACCAGGCCGAGCGTCGACGAGGCATCGCTCATCAGCTTCTCCGATACTTCACCGAACGCGTAGCCGGCCGAGACGATCGCGAACGACCAGATGCCCGCGGCGATGAAATTGAGCGCCAGAAATGTCGACCAGGGCAGGTTGGACATGCCGTAGGCAAAGGCGGCGACGCCGCGGATGCCGTGCGGATAGCGATGTATCATGACCATCCACAAATAATGCCGGTCGGTCAGGCGCGCCGCGGTCGCCACCGCTTTTGCCAGCCGCGGAAACGACGTGAACATGCGCCCTCCGTAGCGGCGGCCGACCCAGAAGCGGATGACGTCGCCGAAGAAGCTGCCGACCCAGCATACCACGATCAGCGTACCGAAACCGAAGGCGCCGGCATGGGCCGCGTAGCCGCCGAACAGGCCGAGAAGCAGGCTGTGCGACGCCGCATAGGCGAACATCAGGCTGTAGGCCATATCGCCGTGCTGGCGGATCAGCTCGAGAAACGACGTCAGGTCGGTGGGAAACAGCAAGCGCGGACTCCTAAGGTGAACCAGATCCGGCACCGACGGCGTCCGGGAACAGGGCAGGCTACCATGCCGCTCAGCGCCGGAGAAAGCAGACGCGCGTCCGCCCGCGCCAACGTGCGCAAATGTCGCGATACCGTTGCACGGCTATTTGTTCTTGGATTGCCGCGCCGTCCACAAGGCGGCGATGCGCTTGCGGAAGCCTTTCGGCTTCTCGGCAAACAGACGGCCGGCAACCCGCGCCGCCGTCTTGAGATGCGCGGCGCGGCGCGCCGCGATCGCTGGAACGAGACGCGAGCGCCAGGGCGCCAGCGGCTGGTGCGGCGCGGTGTACTTGGCGAGCATCTCCAGGTCCTGACAGGCGCCGAGCTGGTTGCGCAGACGCTGTGCTTCTTCCAGCCATACTTTGCCGAGCCGCGGCCACAGCGGTTCGATCAGATCCATCTGGTGGCGGTGCTCGACCACCCGGCGGCGCAGATCGTGCAGGTGCTCGGGCTCGGCCGTGATCCAGTCATCGGGCATCAGCTGGCGGGCCCGGCGATAGGTCGCGTTAAGCCCGTCGACCACGGTATCGAAGTCGATTGCCCTCAGCGGCCAGCGTTCCAGAGACAGGGTCGCGAAATCGAGGTAGCGCGACAGCCGTTCGCGCATCTCCGGCGTGAAGCTGGTCTGCTCCGCGGCATCCCGCAACTCAGCCAGCCGGCCGCGGATTTTTTCCGCCGAGGCGTCGGAGAACGGCATGTCGTTCTTGCGCAGATCGGCGAGCGCATCGAGCGCCGACTGGGCGTCGCGGGCGTTCGACAGTGCCCGCATCAGTTCGCGGGCTTCGGCGCGCATCAGATCGGCCTGTTCGCCCAGTGGACGGGCCAGCAACCGCAAAAGGGCCCGCCAGCGCTTGAGTGCCTTGCGAACTGCATGCACTGCTTCGGGGTCGGCAAGTTCCGGATCGGTCAGGATCTGACGGGCATCGGCAATAATCGACCGCGCGGCGGCGGCGAGGCCGTCGCCAAAGCTGTTATTTGTCCCGCCCGCCCCCATCATGGACCTCTTTTCCCGCGGTTTCATGACAGGTTTATGAAATGAAAGATTCTACGCCCTTCCCATTCACGTCTGTGGTTGCTACATAGCCCTCGAAACGCGCGGGCCAAGCCCCGCGCCTTTCGAATTTTTGGCGCGGGGTGGAGCAGCCCGGTAGCTCGTCAGGCTCATAACCTGAAGGTCGTAGGTTCAAATCCTACCCCCGCAACCAAAATTCCCGACGTTTGACAGCCGAGGCGTCCCGCAGGGGGCGCCTTTTTGCGTTGCAGGCCTTTCTTTGCGTTGCAGGCCTCCGCTTCAAACGGCCGCGGCGGTTGCGCGTGCGGCAGGCGGTGCTGCCCACGGTTGCGCGTTCATCCTGCGACAACGCTGCAAAATGGTGTCGGAACAATCACCTAGATCGGCGGCACCAGATGCATTAGCCTCTGCCGCAGTCCGTCAATAGGCGTCAGAAGACGTCAGCTTAGGGAGAGAAGTCAGCATGAAAATTCGAGGATTGATTCTGGCGGCCGCCGCAGTGTTTGCGTTCGCGACCGCGGCGCCGGCGCAGCAGACCGAGACCATCCGGTTGACGATCGGATCGAGCCACCCGCCGGTGATCCCGTGGGTGCTGGCGATGCGCAACACCGTTGTCCAGAAGACCAACAAGGCGCTGGAAGCCAAGGGGTCCAAGTATCGCATCGAATGGAACGAAGCCTACGGCGGCGTTCTCTATAATTTCGAAAACACCATCGAGGCGATCGAACAGGGCATCGCCGATTTCGGCTGGGTCGGCACGCTGTGGGAGCCGGCCAAGATGCCGCTCCAGAACATCATGTTCGCCACGCCCTTTGTCACCGACGATCCGAAGATCTCGGCCAAGGTGATGGATGAACTGATGGCGAAGAACAAGCACTTCCAGAAGGAGTGGGAGGATCAGAACGCGATCTATTTCGCCGCCACGGTGTCGGATTCCTATCAGCTCTTCACCAAGTTTCCGGTCAAGTCACTGGCCGACCTGAAGGGCAAGAAAATCCTCGCCGCTGGCGCGGTGGGTGCATGGGCAGAAGGTCTCGGCGCCACGGCGGTGAATGCCGGCATCCCGAACTTCTACAACATGTTGCAGACCGGCGTCGGTGACGGCGTGATCCTCATTCCGTCGGGTGCCGTGCCGATCAAGCTGCACGAAGTGGCGCCGCACGTCACCACCGTCAACCTCGGCGCGGTCGCCTTCGGTGCCTTCGCCGCCAACAAGAAGAAGTGGGAAAGCCTGCCGCAGGAAGTGCGCGACACGATGCTGCCGATCGCCAAGGAATACGCGGCGGAGAACATCAACATCGTGCAGACCCGCGAAAAGGCCGGCGTCGAGCGCATGGGCAAGGATGGCGCCAAGCTCGCCACGCTGCCGGCGGACGAGCGCAAGCGTTGGGCCGACGCGATGCCCAACCTGGCCAAGACCTGGGTCGATGCCGCCGACAAGCGCGGCCAGCCCGGCAAGCAGATCATGGAAGAGTACATGGCTGCGATGCGGGCTGCCGGCGCCAAGCCGGCCCGCGACTGGGACAAGGGCCTGTAAAGGCGGTAGTCTGATATCGGCTAGACGCGGCTTTACGTCCGGGCGTGCATTTTCGCGCCCGGACGTTCAGTTTGTGCCGCTGATCGCCGCGCCTGCGAGCGGAGCATTATTCGATGGATACCTCGGCCAACAGAGCTGAAACCGGCGCGGTGATGCCGACCCGGGTCGACGCCATTCTCAATCTGGGCCTGTCGGTCATCAGCGCCGTCTGGATCTTCGCCATCATGGCGCTGGTCTGCGCAGACATTTTCATGCGCAACGTCTTCAACGCGCCGATTTCCGGCGTCGCCGAGTTCATCGCGCTGTCGGTGCCGGCCTGCGTGTTCCTGCAATTGCCGTCGGCCATCGCGCAGCGGCGGCTGGTGCGGGCCGAACTGACCATCGGCAAGTTGGAGCGCGACCAGCCGCGCGCGGCGGCCGTGTTCAATATCGTGTTCTGGCTGGTCGGGATGTTCGTCTTCTGGAAGATCCTGGTCTGGGCCTGGCCGGACTTTCAGAAATCCTATGCCGGCAACGAATTTTCCGGCGTGCAGGGGGTCTATGAGATTCCGGTGTGGCCGTTCAAGCTGACGTTGATCGTCGGCATCGGCTTCGGCCTGATCCAATTCGCGATTCATGTGCTGCGCGAAGCCATGCTGATCGCCGGTCTGCGCGCCAGCCCCCGCGCCGATGGTGGTCGGGAGAATTTTGCGGTCAGCGCGCTGATCGCGGCGGTCTTCGTCGCGGCGGTCGTGGGCTTCATTGCGTTTCTGGTGATCGCCGATCCGCGGCCGTCGATGGTCGGCGCCTATTCGCTGGCCGCCATGCTGGCGTTGACGCTGTTCGGCATGCCGATCCCGCTGGCGTTGATGAGCGTCTCATATCTGGGCATCTGGGTGATCCGCAGCAGCGAACTGCTGTCGATCAACACCCTCGGTCTGGCCGCATCCTCCGGCGTGGCCTCCTACGAATTCGGCGTCATCGCGTTGTTCATCATGATGGGCCTGGTGCTGGAAAAGGCCGACGTCGGCCGCGACGCCTTCCAGATCGCGGCTGGCCTGCTGCGCAAGCTGCGCGGCGGTCTCGGCATCGCCACCGTCGGCGCCAACGCCATTTTCGCCTCGATCGTCGGCAGCTCGATCGCTTCGGCCGCGGTGTTCAGCCGGATTGCCGTGCCGGAGATGGTGAAGCACGGTTATACCAAGCGTTTTTCGGTCGGCACCGTGGCCGGCTCGTCGGTGCTGGGGATGCTGATTCCGCCGAGCTTGCTGCTGATCGTCTACGGCCTGGTCGCCGAAGTCTCGGTCGGGCGGTTGTTCGTCGCCGCCGTCATTCCGGGCCTGCTGCTCGCCTTCGCCATGGCGTTTGCCATCTACCTCATGACCTATCTGACGCCGCGCTTCGTCGGCAATGTGCGGGCGTCGGACGATGTCCCGCCGATCACGTGGTCGCAGATCGGCACCCAGCTTGTCCCCATCATGGGACTGGTGGCGATCGTGGTCGGCGGTATTTACGCCGGCTTCTTCACGCCGACCGAGGCCGCTGCGGTCGGCACCGCGCTGGCGTTCCTGCTGGCCTTCGCCAAGCGGCGCATCGGCTGGAGCGAATTCCGGGCCATCGTCCTGGAGACATCCTTTATCTCCGCGTCGATCCTGTTCCTGATCATCGCCGCCAACCTCTATTCGCGCCAGGTCGCGCTGACCGGCATTCCCATGCTGGTATCCGACTGGGTGACCATGGCCGGGCTCAGCATGGGCGCCTTCATGGCGATGTATTTTGTGCTGCTGGTGCTGCTCGGCATGATCCTCGACTCGGTGTCGATCATGCTGGTGGTATTGCCGATCATGATCCCGGTGCTGGAGGCGCTCGATGGCGACAAGATCTGGTTCGGCATCATCACCGTCATCGCCGTCGAAATCGGCTTGCTGACGCCGCCGTTCGGGCTGTCGGTCTATGTGGTGAAGGGCGTGCTGCCGAAGGATTTCGTGTCGCTCGCTGATATCTTTATCGGTGCCATCCCGTTCGTGCTGGTCATGGCGCTCGTCACCTTCATCCTGATGGGGGTCCCGGACCTCAGCCTCTGGCTCTTGCGCCTTTAGCGGCGAGCGATAGTCTCGGCGTCCGGCTGAGCCGGCGCTGAGTGCCGTTGCCTGCCGACGAACAGGCCATACCCATGCTGCCGTCACGGGAGTTTGCGCTCGTCGCCGCCTGTTGCCGCTGGCCGCTGACCGATGCGGCGCTGGTGGACATTCGCGGCGCGGCTGACGCCGTCACCGATTGGACGGCCTTTCTGCGCCTCGTCACCCGCCACCGTGTCGCCGGCCTCGCGCAGAACGCGTTGGCGATTGCTTCGGTGACGCTGCCTCCTGACATTGCCCGGCCGCTGGGGGGGCGGGCGCAGGCTGCGGCGCGCCTCAGTCTGGCGCTGGTGTCGGAGACGATCCGTCTGCAAAGAGCCTTCGATGCCGCCGGCATCGGTGTCCAGGTTCTCAAAGGCGCCGCGCTCGCTCAACGCGCCTACGGCTCGCCCGCCCTCAAGCACAGCAAGGACATCGATCTGCTCGTTGCGCCGGGCGATGTCGAACCTGCCTTGCGGCTCCTGGAGCGCAACGATTACGCCCTGACTTATCCGGTGCCCCACCTCGGCGGCCCTAAGCTGGCGACGTTCATTCGCTATGGCCGCGAGATCAAGCTCCTGCATGCCGGCGGCGTCTTGCAGGTCGAACTGAAATGGAAGCTGGCCGACAACCCGCGACTGCTGGAAGGGATCGATACGGACGCGCCGGCGCAGACACTCTATCTGACCGATCATGTCTGCGTTCGCACGCTGTCGGATGGCGACTGTTTCGCCTATCTGAGCGTTCACGGCACGCATCATGCGTGGTTCAGATTGAAGTGGCTTGCCGACTTCAATGCTGTGATTGCAACGAAATCCGATGACGATCTGGTCGGTCTGTTTCGTCACGCACAAGGTGCCGGTGCCGGTCTATGTGCGGGGCAGGCCCTTCTGCTGTGCCACCGGCTGCTGAGTTTGCCGCTGCCGGCCGCGCTGCGGGACGAGCTTCAGGCGAGCAGGCGGTTGCGGCGTCTTGTGACGATTGCGCTTGGCGCGCTGGCCGATCCGCTGACAGAGACGCGGACGGATTCCGGCCTTGCCGGCATCGCGCGTGGCGTCCGCGGCCGGTTTTTGTCCGGACAGGGCGCAGGCTACTACTGGTCGCAATGGCGGATCGAGTCGGTCGGGCTTCTCGACGTTGCTCACGTCACCCTGCCGCCGGCACTGCATTTCCTCTATCCGCTTCTGCGCGTTCCGCTTTGGATCGGGCGCCGCGCCCGGCGCGGACTGGCGCAAATCGCGCGGTGAAATGCCGGCAAGACGTTCCTGCTGGAAAACATTTCGAGCAGTTCGGCGGTCCGGGGCGATGGCGCGGGCCGCTGGAGGCTGGCTTGCTTGATGGCCTCCGATAACGCGTGAACGTCATGCGCCGGAACGACGATGGCAACGCCGTCGAGCAGATCGTGCAGTTCAGTGCCGGCGTCCGCCGTGACCAGAATGGGCCGGCCGCTGGCCAGCATGCCGCCCAATTTCGAGGGCAGCACCAGATCGGCGGCGCTGCGATCCTGCGGCAGGACGTGAAGATCGGCCACATTGAGGAGTTCGCAGAGATGCTCCTCGGGCTGCAGCGGCAGAAAATGAATATTGGCAAAGCGGCCGTAAGTTTCAACCAAAGACTCTTTGATAGGGCCATCGCCCGCGATGACGAACCGGATGCCGCTGTGGTCTCTGCATTGCAGTGCCGCATCCAGCAGGACGGGAAGGGCCTGCTTGGGTCCCAGTTGCCCGGCGTAAAGCACGACGAAGTCCGTTGCGGCGATGCCGAGCATCTCGCGAAACCGGTTGGCGCCGTCCATGCGCCTGATGCTGGAAAGGTCGACCCAGTTGCGCAGAACAAGCAAGACGTCCGGCGCTATTCCCTTGACCTCGATCGCGCGGCGCATCCGCTCGGAAATCGTGATGATGGAATCGAACCGGCGGAGCATGAATCGCTCGACGGCGGTGGCCACCTTCCGCAGCCACTCTCCCTTCAGATGTCCGACGCTGAAAGCTGCGTCGATCTCAAGGTCCTGGACGTGAAGGATGCACCGGGCGCCGACGATCCTTGCGGCCAGAACGGCGGCGGGCGCGCACATCAGTGTCGGCTGCACGCACACCACGGCGTCGGGCCGGCTGCGCAGGATTCGCCATATCGCAACGGGCGCGGCGGCGAGAGCGAACGTCAGCGGCGTGATCAAACGCCAAATGCCCTGGCCGTGGGCGTCAAGCAATAGCGGACAGCGAACGATCCTGACGCCGCTCCACGCTTCCACCCGGTAGCGTCCTGCGCGGTAGGGGGGGCGCACTTTCCATCCGGGATAGTGGGGCACGCTGGTGATCACCTCGACCGCCTCGCCCTGTGCCGCAAGGTATGCCGCCAGTTCACCGGTGTAGCGGCCGACACCAATCGGCTCGGGGAAGAAGTTCATTCCATGGATGAGTATCTTGTTGCGCGGCGTCTTGGCTCCACCGGGTTGTTCAATTCCCATCGGACCGGCCAGCAATGAAAGGGCGCTCAACAAACGGAAACGAATTCGCGCCACGGAATGAATAAGACGCGCGATTGCCTTTTCTTGCGCCTCTGAAATAATCCAACGCCATTATACTTGAAAAGCGATCGTGGGAATCGCGCATCGTTATCAAACGCGCGAATGCGCCATAACCGAAACTTACCGCTGACGTGTTGCGGAGAAGATCATTGGCAAAGGCGCCGGAGCCGGTTCAAGCCAGGAATAGTCGCGGTCGGGCTTTGGCTGCTGCAGCGATTGTATTGCTGGTAACGGGATGTAGCGGGGTGCCGGATCTTGGCGGTGCGCTTTCAACGACTGCCCCGCCAGACGCCGCGGTTCATCAGGCGTCCCCGGCGGCGATCGCGCTGGCGCCGGGCGACAAGATTCGCGTTACCGTCTTCGGCGAAGACAAGCTGACCGGTGATTATCTGCTCGATACCGGCGGTTATGTGGCCTTGCCGCTGGCCGGCAGCGTCAAGGCCGCCGGGCTGACCACGCCCGAACTGGAGCGGACGCTCGAGAAGCGTTTTGGCGGCAGCTATCTCCGCAACCCCAAGGTGACCGTGGAGGTCATGACGTTCCGGGCCTTTTACGTCCTCGGCGAGGTGCAAAGGCCCGGTGAGTTTCCGTATCGGGCCGGGCTTAACGTGTTGAGCGCCATTGCGATTGCAGGCGGCGCGACGTACCGCGCCAGCACGTCCGAAGTGATCATCCAGCGGTCGGGCACCACCACGCTGCTGAAATATCCTCAGTCGCCTTCGATTGCCGTGATGCCCGGCGATCTCGTGCGCGTTCCCGAACGGTATTTCTAGCTAGCGGCAGAGCGGATACAGCCTGGCCAAGTCGGCCCCGCGCAAATAGATCATGTCCGGCCGTAGCCCGCCGTTCTGATCCAGCCACGCCTGGATAGGCTTGGGATACATGCCATAAAGCAGCCGTGTGGCCTCGTAATCGACGACAAGCAGACCCGACGGATCGGGCGCAAAGGCGGCATGGAAGCCGAAGACAGCCCGCTCGGTGACGCAGATCTTGTGTGACGGGACGAGGCCTATAACAGCGGTGCATGCCGAATAACATTTACCGTCAATTACGACGCGCTGCTCCGACCGGTTCAATTCCGAGAACCGGACGATATAATCGCCAAGCGGTCCGCCTGGATCATCGGCGATCCAGACTGAAGCGTCGGCGATGGTGGCCAATCCGCTTGCCAATAACGCGAATGCGAGACGTGTGAGTGTCGGCATGGCGCCCTCGCAGCAGCTCGACGCCATGATCCGCCATCGGGCGTGCGCCATCAAACCATTTCCGTGCTCCGGCCGCTGGAATCTGGTAATGTCGCCGACACTTAAATGAATTGATTTCTCGGGCCGACCGTCTTTGTTGCGTTGGACTGATTGATCCGAATGATGCCCGGTCACAAACCAGCGCGGCGCCTTGCCATCAAGGTGGCCGTATTCGCTTTGGGGGGATGGATTGCTTGCGGCGCTTCCGTTGCGCAGCACGCGCCGGAGGTGCCGTCGCGGCAGGTTTTCCATTCGAGGATCGAGCCGCTCACCGACACGATCGAACTCCAGTCAGCCGATCCCCGGCCGAAGTCCAATCACGGTGCATTGCAGGTGCTGGACTGGCTCCTGTACGGCAAGGTGTCGCTCGGCGGTGCCTACGACGACAACATTTTCTCGTCCTCCTCCCGGAAGGCCGTGTACGGCACGCGATTTCAGCCATCGCTGGTGGCCTCGCGCAATACCGGCATCCAGCGGACGTTACTGTATGGCGCCGGCGATCTTCGCTATTACCCGTCGGAGGGCGTCACCGATATCCTGGCGTCGACCGTTGGTCTTGCCCATGTCTGGGAAATTCAACGCGACCTCGTTCTCCGCGGCCAGTTCGATGTGTTGCGCGGCAAGCAGAGTTCGTCATTGGCGAACACGGCCGGTGCGATTTATACGGAGCCGTTGAACTACACCAGCCTGTTCGCCTCGACCTTGATCGAAAAGTCGTTCGGCCGGTTTTTTACCGCTATCGGAAGCAGCGTCACCGGAAACCTCTTCGAGGATACCCGCAACAGCCTCGGCACCGAGATCGATCAGTCGTTCCGGGATGGCACACGCACGACCATCAATGGGCGCGTTGGCTATCATATTTCCCCCATTGTTTATGCCTTCGTCGAGCCATCGTTGAACTGGGGGCGGTTCAGGTCGTCATCGCTGAATTCGGACGGCTACCGGATCGTCGGCGGACTGGGGACGGCGCGCATCGGGCTGTTCAACGGCGAGATCTATGGCGGCACACTGACCGAGCATTTCAACGACCCGCTGACCCCGAAACTGAGCAGGGCGATTTTTGGCGGGCAGCTGTCGTGGTACCCGACCCGCTTTGTCACGTTGAGCGCGCTCTACGATCAGTCTCTGGGGACGTCCGATTTCAGCCCGCATGTCTTCGGCGCTGGTTCGGTCACGAAAATATCCACGGCGCAATTTGTGGCGAACTGGGGTGTTCTGAGTAACGTTGCCATCCAGGGCTTCGTAAAGCTTCAGGATCTGGAGTTTCTGGGGTCGACCCGAGAAGATGCTGTTAATCAATATGGGGCGAACGTCACCTATATGATCAATGAAAGACTTGGTATTACTTTTGAGTATTCTTACGTCAGCCGAACAAGCAACGTTGCCGGCGTCGACTTTACAAAAAACTTCTTTTCGTTGGGTGGGAAGTCAAAGTTCTAATCTGCCGGCGCCATCAACGCCGAATGATTGCGGTGAAAACTCCCGCCGGGTTTCAATTGCGACCGACCACACGCTATGGTAACATAATGGAGTTGTTCGTGTTTATGTTGCGCTGACGCGAAAAACGCGAGGGGGCGGGCAATGCGGACGCTGATGTCAGCCGTGGTCGCTGTTGCGCTTGTGGCCGTTAATTTCCCGATTGCACCCGGCACGGCGCAAACGCGGGGAACGGCGGCCAACATGAATCCGAGCGAGAAGCCGGCCGATGCGGCGGTGCTGGTTGCCTTCACGATCAGGTCCTTTCCGAGCGGCGGCGAACCCTTGAAGGCCGCGATCACCGACCTGGTGATCAAGTATCCACGCTTTGCAACCCATGTTGCCGTTCACCTCCGCAACGACCGGTCCCTGTCTCCGGCGCAGAGAGATGCGGTCATCGCCGGCCTCGCCGCGGCGTTGAACCGCCTCGGCGTTGTTGCGCAGGCAGACGGCGTCGATCCCCTGACCTTGGCCCTCATCCTGGGCGGCGCCGGTGCGGCTGGCTTCGGCCTGTATCAAGCGACGAAAGGCTCCGGCTCTTCCACGCCGGTCGTCAGCCCCAACTGAGGGATGCGGCGCCGGTGTCCGGCTCATGCCCAAAGGCGAGACATGATTTTCGCCGTCGACGACAAGGTTTCCTTTCGGCGCGCGGCGGCGCTCGATGTGTCATTTCGATCGGATGCATTGGCCGTCTCTGGCGAACACCGCGACGTGTCGTCGCCGGGGCGTGAAGCCTCCCATGTCTGGACGACGATCGAAAAGAGTCTGTTCGCCCTGGCGATCCTGGGCATGGCCTGGGTGCCGTTCTGGCTTGGCAGCAACCGCGACATCGCCTGGCTGATCAACGCAGCGTATTTTGGTGCGCTGGTGGTGGCGCTGGAAGCGGGCCTGCTGCTGACCGGCACGGCGCATCCGGTGGCGCTCAGGAAGGTGGCTGTTCCCGCGCTGCTGTATGCGGTGACATGCCTGTGGGTCGCTGTCCAATACAGCACGACGGTGCCGTCCTGGCTCGAACACCCGTTGTATCAATACGGCCGCGACACGCTGAACGTCGACATTCAGGGCAGCATTTCCATCAACCGTGAACTGACGGCTCTGGCGCTGCTCCGCCTGCTGACGGCGGGTGCGGTGTTCTGGCTGTTCCTGCAACTGTGCCGGTCGCCGCAACGGGCGCTGTGGACCGTACAGGCGATCGCCGTGATCGGCATCGCTTACGGCATCTACGGCATCGTCGCCTATTTTGTCTTTCCCGGTACCATCCTGTGGCTGCCCAAACTCGCCTATCTGGATTCGGTCACGTCGACCTTCATCAACCGCAACTCCTATGCAACCTATGCCGGGATCGGACTGGCGGCGGCGCTTGCCTGCACGATCAACGCCTACACGCGCAATACCGCGGCTGCCGGGCGATCGGTGTCGCGCCGGCTTGTCGCCTTCGCCGCATCGACCGCGGGTGCCGCGGGATTGTGGATCGCCGGCACTTTCATTCTGGGACTGGCTTTGGTGCGCACCGGGTCACGCGGCGGCATCCTCGCCGGGCTTGTCGGGCTTGCCGTGCTTGTCCTGATGATTGCGCTGCGCGGCCGCAATGCCGTCGCGGCGATGGCGAGCCTCGTTGGCTTGCTGGCCGCCGGTGCCGCCGTCTTTGTGTTCGGCGATGTGCTGGCCGGACGGCTGCTGGCTTTCGGGTTCGAGGCCAGCGACCGGCTCGCCGTCTACAAGCTGACGGTTCTTTCGATTCTGGATTCACCCTTGAAAGGCTTTGGCTATGGCACGTTTGCCTATGTCTTTCCGATGTACCGCGACAACAGTCTGAGTTCGTATGGGTTCTGGGATAAGGCGCACAACACCTACCTCGAACTCTTCCAGGGCCTGGGCATCCCGGTTGCACTGCTCTTTCTCGCGATGGTCGCGATACTGGCGGCGCGATGTGCGCGGGCGGTGCTGAGCCGGAGAAGTTCGGCCACCGCACCGCTGGTCGCCGCCAGTACCACGGTCATCGTCGGACTCCACGCCTGTGTCGACTTCAGCCTGCAGATCCAGGCCGTCGCCTTGACCTGGACAGCGCTGCTGGCGGCCGGCGTGGCGCAATCCTGGCGCAGCGAGGTCGATACCGCGGCTTAGACGGCGCGACAGAAACGCAGGGAAATGGATTGGGGAAAGATTCAAGGTGCTTGAACGGACGCGCTCACTGGAGACCCGGCAGACCGTGGCGATGCCCGGCTCCGACGCCGTCGACTTGCGCGTGGTCCAGGTCTTTCTCTGGCGGCGCTGGAAACTCATTCTTGCCACCGCGGCGATCGTGGCCGCCGTAAGCTACATCGCGCTGCTCGTCGTCACGCCGCGTTACACTGCAACGGCTCAGGTTTTGCTGGACCCCAGCCGCCAGAAGCTGATCGGCACCAGCAACGTCGTTCCCGAGCTCAGTCTCGACACCGGCAGTGTCGATAGCCAGCTGTCGCTCATCCGCTCCACCAACCTGCTGCGCCGTGTCGTCGAAAGGACGAAGCTCACTCAGGACGGGGAGTTCGGCGTCGCACGGCGCACGAGCCTGCTGTCCCTCGTGGTCTCGTGGGTATGGCCGACCCCCGAGGTGGACGTGCCGGGCGCGGTTCCGGCACCGTCGTCGGCCGATCCGGTCCCGGCGGATGTGCTGCGGTCGATCGCACGCCTGCGCAGTGCTGTCGAAGTGACAAGGGTCCAGCGGACCTATGTGTTTTCCATTTCCGTTACCGCCGAGGACCCGGTCAAGGCGGCCTTTCTGGCCAATGCCATCGCCGAAACCTATGTCGTCGACCAGCTCGACGCGCGCTATGAGGCGGCCAAAACCGCGGCAAACTGGCTGGCGCAACGCATGGAGGCGATGCGTGAGCAAGTGCGGGAATCCGAGGAGGCGGTGGCCAGCTTCCGCAACCAGCACAACCTGGTGACCACATCCAGCGAAGCGAAGATCACGATCTCCGAACAGCAGTTGTCCGAGCTGAACGCCAGGCTGGTGCAGGCGCGCGCTGAAACGGCCGCCCGCCGCGCGGCTTACGAACAGGCGGCGCAAGTGCAGGCGCGGGGCGGCAGCCTGCAAACGGTGTCGGAAGTGGTTCGCTCGCCGGTCATTTCCAGCCTTCGCTTCCAGCAATCGCAGGCCGCCCAGAAGGTCGCCGAGCTTGTCAGCCGCTACAACAGCGACCATCCGCTGGTGGTGAGAGCGCGCGCCGAACTGCGCGACGTCAATAACAGCATTGCCGAGGAAACCGGACGCATCATCGCCAATCTGAAGAACGAATTCGACGTCGCCAAAGCCCGAGAGGATTCCCTTCAGCAAAGTCTCGATCAGATATCGGGCGTGAGCGGCGGTCTCGACACCAGCATCGGTATCCGGTTGCGCGAGCTGGAGCGAAACAACGCCGCCAACAAGACCCTGTTCGAGAACTTCCTGTCGCAGGCAAAAATTACGGACGCGCAATCGACCTTCGTGGCGCGGGACGCGCGCATCATCTCTCCGGCGACCCGGCCCGGTTCTCCGTCTTTCCCGAAGAAGACCCTGGTTCTGTCGCTGGCCATTGTCGTCGGGCTGCTCATGGGGGTGGGCGGCGGCGTCGCACTCGACATGCTCAATGCCGGATTTCAGACGCAGCGCGAGATCGAAGAGAAACTCGGTGTTCCTTTCCTTGCCGCGTTGCCGCTGCTGACGGCGGCCGAGCGTACGGTGAACGGCAAAGTCCTGGAGCCGTCCACCTACAGCCAGGCCAAACCACTTTCGCATTATGCCGAATCGGTGCGCACGTTACGCATGGGCGTGCAAATGGCCGACGTCGATGAGCCCGCCAAGGTGGTTCTGATCACGTCATCGGTCCCCAAGGAAGGCAAGTCGACGGTCGCCCTCAGCCTGGCCGTTTCGTCGCTCAAGGCGGGACTGCGCACGGTGATCATCGACGGCGATCTGCGGCACCCGTCGATTTCGCGCCACTTTGAACTGCACACGAGCCCCGGGCTGGTCGACCTTCTGGCGGGGACCATGGGGGTCGAGCAGACCATACTGAGCCGGTCCGGGCTGACGGTGATTCCGGCCGGATCGAAATCACAGAATCCGCCGGACCTGCTCGGCTCCGCGCGCATGAAGGGCCTCGTCGAGAAGCTGCGCGAAACGTACGACTACGTGATCATCGATACGCCGCCGGTCGGTCCGGTCATCGACGCCAGGGTTGCGATGCAACTCGCCGACAAGGTGATCTTCGTCGTCCGTTGGCAATCGACCACGCGCGAACTGGTGATGCAATCGATCGAGGCGCTTGGGGCTGGCCGCAAACTGGCCGGCATCGTGCTTGGAATGGTCGATGAGTCCAAGGTGCCCCGTTATGGGCCTTACTCCAGGTACGCCAGCCAGCACTACAAGAGCTACTACGAGAACTGATGCGGTGCCGGCATGGGAACTTGTCGTTACCTTCTGTCATCGGTACGAAAGGCGGTGAAACGCCGGTATTACAGGTGCCAGAACTGCGGCGCGGCCGCCGGCGAACTGGTCCGGCGAAAGTACTTTGTTACGCAGCTCCGGCGTTGCGGCAACTGCGCATTGCTGTTCAGGACGCCGGTGGATGTCGCCGACGAGAACAGCGAATTCTACAATGGGACGTACCGGCAGGGCACGGTTACCGATACGCCGGACGACGACGCACTCGCCGTCCACATCGCCAGCGGGTTCTCCGGATTTCAGTACAGCTATGACAGGCATATCCGGCTGATGCAGGCCTGCGGCGCCGGCGCCGGCGCCAGGGTATTCGATTTTGGCTGCTCGTGGGGCTATGGCCCGTTTCAACTGGCCCGGCAGGGTCTGAAAGTCACGGCTTTCGAGATCGGCAGGAGCCGCGCGGATTTTGCACGGACGCGTTTGGGCGTCGATGTCATCGACGACCCTGGCGGCTTGCTGGCCTTCGCCGACAAGAATGCCGGCACATTCGATGTTTTCTTTTCCTCACACGTGCTGGAGCACGTGCCGTCGCCGGGAGAGACCATTGCCATTGCCACCCGGTTGTTGCGCCCGGGCGGAGTTTTCATCTCGCTGACGCCGAACGGGTCGACCGCAGCCCGGGTGGTGCAAAAGGACTGGGACAAATGGTGGGGTGAGGTTCATCCGAACTTTATCGACGACGTGTATCTGAACAAGTCCCTGGCGCGGTGGCGTCGCGCGCTGTTCCGGTCACCCTTGAGCGACGGCGAGCTGGCGACGCTGATGCCGTCGCTGGCTTTCCCGGCTGTCATCGGACCGCTCGACACGCTCGAGCTGGGGTGCGTGGCGGTCAAGTCATGACCGGTAACCCCCTCATATCCCGCGTTGGCTGGTCCGGCAGCGTCAGGGGCAGGCTTGTCAGAGGCATGTCGGCCAACGTGTTCGGTCAGGCTGTCACCATCGGTGTTCAGCTTGTTTCGCTGCCCGTATTGATCCGGGCCTGGGGCGTCGAGGTTTATGGCCTGTGGCTGGTGATCTCCGCGATCCCAGTCTATCTCGCCTTGCTCGATGCCGGTTTCGGCACCGCGGCCGGCAATCACATGATCGCGCGGGTGGTGAAGGCACACCCGAGTGACGCCGCCCGGGTCTATAACGCGCTCAATCTGCTCGTTCTGTTCGTCATCGCGGGCATCGGCGGTCCGATTGTCGTTCTTGCGCTGTGGTTTCCCTGGGACGCTTTCTTCGAACTGCCGGCGTTCGCCGGCCGCTTCAACATCGCCGTTGCCGCTGTCACGGCCTATGGGTTTGTGAGCCTGCTGATGTCGGTCTTGCAGGCCGGCTTCCGCGCCAACGGGGACTATGCGTTTGGCGCTGCCCTGTCGCATGCGCTGCGGCTGCTTGAAAGCGCAGCCATGTTGGCCGTCGCCGCCGTGGGCTACGGACTGGCGGCCGCGGCCATCACGCTGCTCGCTGTCCGGATCGCCGGTACGGCCGTCATCGCCGTGACGATGCACAAGACGGTGCCGTGGCTGGCATTCAGGCCGGGCGAAGCCTCGTTCGCGGAATTGCGCCGGCTGATGCGTCCGGCTTTTGCTGTGATGCTGTTTCCCGCCGCTTTTGCGATCAGCCTTCAGGGCATGACGTTGCTGATCGCCGCGCTGATTTCTATGCAGGCAGTGGTGGTGTTCACCGCGGTTCGGACGCTGACGCGCGTTGGCCTGCAGACCGTTGCCATCGTCACGCAGGCAGTCATGCCGGAATACGCGGCGGCGCAGGACGATCACGTCCGCCTGGCCCGTCTGTTGGCTTTCAACGCGACCGCGGCGTTCGGGCTCGCGCTGATGCTGGCTGTCGGGCTTTGCGCCGGCGGCGTCTGGTTTATCGGCGCCTGGTCGGGCGGGCAGGTCGATGCGCCGCTCGGCCTTGTCGGGCTGATGGCCGCGGTGATGGTTGTCCAGGCGGCCGCGACTGTGCCGCTCAATCTGCTGATCAGCGTCAACCGCCACAGCGGCTGCGGCATCGTCATGATTGCCGGCGCGCTCGTTTCGCTGGCCGGAACGGCGCTGCTGCTGCCGCAAGGGGGGCTCGATGCAGCCGCGGCGATGCTGTTGGCCACCGAAATTGTGATGCTGGCAATTTTCATCCGCCAGGCAGCGCGCAGCGGACTGCTCGACGCGAACGACATGCGCCGGCAATGGCGCGCCGGAATGACGGGTTGGCAATGAACGTACCCAGACCTCTGCAGATGGCGGTGACGCACCCGACCGGAAACCGGAATGTCAGGGCCGCGCTGACCGCGTTGGAGGCCAGCGGAATGCTGCATTCATACTGGACCGGCCTCGCCTGGAGAGCGGATTCGTCCTGGTCCGGCGTCCTTCCCGCGCGTGCGCGGCGAGAACTGGAGCGCCGCACGTTTGCCGGCATTCCCCATGACAAGATCGTGCAGAAGCCGGGCCGGGAAATCGTCCGCCTCGCAGCGCAAAGGCTTTTCGGGCGCTTCGGGCGGCTGCAGAACATTCCTCTGCTGCGGGCCGATGAACTCAATCGGGCGCACGATACCTTCGTGGCGCGCCGGCTGCGGCCGGATGCCGGCTATGACGCAGTCGCCGCGCCGATCGGGGCGAGCCGGCGGACCTTCGAGCGCGCCAGACAGCTCGGACTGAAAACCGTGCTGGACGTGACCAGCGCCTATCATCGCGTCTACCGCGACATCATCCGCGACGAGGCGGGCCGGATGCCGGCCTGGGCATCGACCCTCGAAGATGCGTTGACGGCATTCGGCAAACCGAGAGGCGACGATGTTGAGCTGTCGGCGGCCGATCTGGTGGTGGCCCCGAGCGCCTTCGTGGCCGATACGCTCCGCCATGCAAACCTCGAACGCAAGCCGGTCGTCATTCCCTACGGCTGCCCCGATGCGCTGCCCCGCAGCGACGCGGCGGCGCGGCCGAAGCGCGACAGACTCAAAGTGCTGTTTGTCGGCAGCCTGACCCAGGCCAAAGGCCTGAGCTACATGTTCGAGGCCATCGAGCAAACGCGTTCGATTGTCGATGTCACGGTGGTCGGCGGGTTGCGCACCCGCCAATGCCGTGCGCTCAACGATGCGCTGGCAAAGGTGCGGTGGTTCGCGCATTTGCCGCACGCCGATATTCTCCGGCTGATGGCAGAATGCGACGTGCTGATCCACCCGAGTTTGTCGGAGGGCATGGCGCTGGTCGTCGGCGAGGCGATGTCGCGGGCCTGCCCGGTCATTGTCACGCCGAATGCCGGCAACGAATTCCTCGTTCGTGACGGCGAGAGCGGAATTGTCGTTCCGATCCGCGATGCCGTCGCCATCGAACGGGCTCTGGTGGGCCTGGCGCACGACCGCGACAGGCTTGCGTGGATGTCGCGCAACGCGCAGGCCAGAGCGGCGGCCTATAGCGATGCCGCGTATGGAAACGCCTTCTGTCAGGCCATGACGGCGGCTTTCAAATGAATGGTGACAGACAATCGCAACAGCCGCCATTGGCGCATCCGCCGGACGAGGGAGGCCGGCAGGAATTCATCTGGCTGCACCTCCTGCGCGGGCTCGCAGCGCTGGCTGTCATGGCCGGTCATGCGCGTGGCTTTGTCCTTGTCGATTACGGCGTGCTGCCTGACCCCGGCCTTGCCGCCGCGGCGTTCTATTTTGCCACCAGCCTCGGTCACCAGGCGGTGATCGTGTTCTTTGTGCTCAGTGGCTTTCTCATTGCCGGCTCCGTGCTGGACCGGGCCGGACGGGGAACATGGTCGTGGCCGGACTATGCGACGGCGCGGCTGTCGCGCCTCTGGGTCGTGCTGATACCGAGCCTCGTTGCGACGCTGCTGTGGGACAGGCTCGGGATGGCGATCGCACCCGATGGTTTCTACAGCGGCGACCTCAACGGCAGCTACCATAGCGGCCCGGTGGAGCCGGGCGGGGTCACGCATGCCTTCAGCGTATTCCTGGCCAACGTGCTCTTTCTGCAAACCATCGTTGCGCCCACCTTCGGATCGAACGGCCCGCTGTGGAGCCTTGCCAACGAGTTCTGGTATTATGTTCTCTTCCCGCTCGCTTACTTTGCTCTGTCTGGCAGGCAGTCGGGATACGCGCGGATCTGTCTCGGGGCTGGTGCCCTGGCCATCGGCCTGCTTCTTCCGCGCACAATCCTGGTCCTCGGCCTGACCTGGCTGTTCGGCGCGGTGGCGGCGGTATGGCATCAGCGCGAGGCCGCCGTGCGGAGTGCTTGGCGTCCGGCCGCGGCGGCTGGTGTGGCAATTCTCTTTGCGATCTGGCTGGCGGGCGCCAGCTTGATGCTCCCGCACCACCTCATCGACATTGTGACAGGCGCATGGGCCGCGGTTCTGGTCGCGGCACTCGTTCGTGTGGATATCCAATGGTCACCGCTGCGGTTACTGGCGCGATTTTTATCGCGCATGTCCTACACGATGTACCTGTTCCACTTTCCGCTGTTTGCATTCCTGGCGGTCGGGCCGCTGGGGCAGCAGAAGATGCCGTTCACGGCCAGTGGCGTTGCCGTCTTTGCGGCCTTCATGGCGCTAGGGGCAGGGTATTCCTGGATCGCCTACCTTGCCTTCGAGCGGCATACCGGCTGGGTTCGCAGCCAAATGACAGCATTCGCCGGTAATGCACGGCGGCCTGTTCCGGTCCGGAATGAGCCATGACATCCGAGGCGATCCACATTGCCCGCCGGGTGCAAGATGGCATGGTCCGCAGCGAGAGGGCGCGCCGGCGCATCGTGGCTTATTGCTATGTCTTCTATGTCCTCATTTTCCTTCAAGGTGTTCTGCGAAAATGGGTCGTTACCGAGGATACCGACTACCTCATTCTTTTGTGCGATCCGGTTCTGGCGCTGATCTACATCGAATTTCTGCTGCTGAAGAAGGGCCATGCCATTCGTCACTTCGGACCCTGGCTGGTGCTGTGCTTCGTGTTTCTGCTGGTCGCTTTGATCCAGTCCATGAGCTTGCAGAAAGTGGACCTGCTTCTGGTCGGCATCGGCTTCCGCTACTACCTGTTCTACATACCGATCATGATCATTATTCCGCGGGTGTTCGATTATGAAGATCTCCGGCGGTTTATTAAATTCAACCTCGTGATCCCGATCCCGATCGCGGTTCTTGCCGTCGCCCAGTTTTATGCGCCGCTGATGTCGCCCTTGAACGCCGGCATCGGCATGGATGCCTATATCTTTCAGGTGGTGGCCGGTGTGGTCCGGCCTTACGGGCCGTTCTCCTTCGCGGCCGCACAAGCTTACTACTCGGTCCTCGCACTCTGTTTCGTCCTGATCGCATGGTCGGGCCGCGACGACTTTCGCTTTTCCAGCGCGCTTCTGATTGCCGCGGGTCTGGCGGCCCTGTCGATGGGGGCGGTGAGCGGCAGCCGCACGTACTTCCTGGGGGCGGGGATCATATGGGTCGTCTTCATGCTGTCGGCGTTCGGCGCCCATGACGCGCGGTCGCTCGGCGTGACATTTGGCTTTTCCGCGGCCTTTGCGGTGGCCTTCATGGTGCTGGTCACGTTCGTCATTCCCGAGACGATCGAGACGATGATGAGCCGTCAGGAAACCGCCATCGAGGCCGAGGGGTCGACCATCGGCCGCGTCGGTTTCATCTTCACGGAGTTTTTGTCGGCCGTGGGCGACGTGCCCTTGTTTGGATACGGCATCGCGCTCGGCACCAACGCGGGTTCGTTTCTCGTGCTCGGTACCCGCGACTTCGCCCTCGCCGAGTATGAGTGGACGCGGCTGACGCAGGAACTGGGGCCGGTGTTCGGCCTCGTTGCCATTGGACTCAGGGTGCTTTGCTTCGTGTGGATGGGCTATGTGGCCCTTCGCGCCTTGTTCGTCAGGCGTCAGCCATACGCCGTCCTGATGTGGGGTTTTGCCGGCGTCCTCGTCCTGATCGGCGCGATCACGACCCAGAACACCTTGCTGGCCTTTGCGTGGTTCACGGCGGGCCTGGTGTTCGCCCTCGCCAGGCTGGACCGCCGCGCCTTGAAGGCGAGCGCCGAGGGTGTCTCATGACATCCTCCGCGCCCCCCATGGCCAGGCGGTTCGGCAAGCGGGCCCGGAACACAATTCGGGCGATGCTGCGCCGTGCCGGCTACGACGTCGTGCGCGCGGATCGTGCCGGGCAGAAGCTGGCGCTGCTGCCGCTCGCGCTGGGCTTTGCCGCCGGTGTCTCGCGTCAGGTCAGTGCCGTGCAAGTGGGCGCCAATGATGGCAGCGACGAATTCCGGGACATGGTGCGCGCCTTGGGCGCGAGGGCGTTGCTGATCGAGCCGAATGCCGGGCTTGTGCCGCAGATTTTGCATCACTATGCCGGATGCGAGAGCGTTGAGGTGGAAACCGTTGCCGTCGACGATCGATCCGGCGTACGGCAGCTGTATATTGCCGGTGGCGAGACGCGCGCGGCCTATGCCGCTCTCGGTCTGTCCGCGACCGGCGTTTCCTCCTTTCACAAAGCGCATGTCCGGCGGCATCTGCAGGAGTATTTCGGCGCGGCCGAGTCGCAGCAGATCGACGCGCTGGAGGTGCCGACGGCGCCCTTGTGGAAGATCGCGCAGGACCGTGGTTTTTTCGGCGCCGACATTCTCCAGATCGACACGGAAGGCCATGACCTGTGCGTTCTCAGGACCGCGAAGCTCGCCGCCTGGAAGCCGGCCATCCTGGTGATGGAGGTCGCGCATCTTTCCGATCAAGATGTCGGCGAATGTCGCGATCTTCTGCGGGCTTGCGGCTATCGCTGCTACGATGAAGCGCCGGACCTGATTGCTCTTGCGCAAAGAGGGCGATGACATGGCGCCGTTCGGCACGCACCGTCATCCGGCGCAGAGTTTTGGCCCGGCAAACAAGGCCCGCCGCGCGCTGTGGGGAACGGCCTGGCTTTTGCTGGCGGCCTGGACGCCGAGCTTCATGCACGGCTGGCGGCGTGCCCTGTTGCGCCTGTTCGGCGCGCAGCTTTCCAACACCTGCGCGATTTACAGCACCGCCGTCATCTGGGACCCGCAAAACCTCGAGATGGGCGAATACGCCTGCCTGGGGCCGCGGGTTAACTGCTATTCGATGGCCCGGATCAGTTTGCGCGATTACGCGATTGCCTCGCAAGGCGCGCATCTTTGCGCCGGGACTCATGATATCGACGACCCGTGCTTCCCGATCAAAGCCGCGCCGATTGTGCTGGGCGAGAACGCCTGGGTTGCCGCGGAGGCCTTCGTGGGTCCCGGCGTGACCGTCGGCGAGGGCGCGGTGCTGGGCGCGCGGGCGGTGACGTTTTCCGATCTGGCGCCCTGGACCGTCTATGCCGGCAATCCGGCCAGAGAATTGAGGCGGCGTCTGCATCCCGGCAGCGATGCCATTGAGCCGGCAGGATTCCGCCGTGGCTGACCTTGCGGTTATCATCCTGACGTTCAACGAGGAGCGCCATATCGGCAGGGCGCTGGCATCGGTCGCGCCGATTGCGAAACAGGTGTTCGTCGTCGATTCCGGCTCAACCGACCGTACCGCGCAGATCGCCGCCGCCTGCGGCGCCACCGTCCTGGAACACGAATTCGTCAATTACGCCAAACAGTTTCAATGGGCGCTGGACCATGCGCCGGTGACGGCGGCCTGGGTCATGCGGCTCGATGCCGATGAAGTCGTCGAGCCGGACCTTGCGCGCGAAATCGATGAAAGGCTGCCGAACCTTTCCGGCGACACCACCGGGGTCAACCTGAAGCGCAAGCAGATATTCATGGGGCGATGGATCCGTCACGGCGGCCGCTATCCGCTGGTGATGTTGCGGATCTGGCGGCGGGGGATGGGCCGGATCGAAGACCGCTGGATGGACGAGCACAGCACGGTGGCCGAAGGCCGGACGGTGACAATGGACGGCGGATTTGCCGATCACAATCTGAACGATCTCGGTTTTTTTATCGCGAAGCACAACGCGTACGCCACGCGAGAAGCCATCGATGTGCTGCATCAAAGGCGGGGTCTTACGGCGAGACGTGTGCCTTTAAATCTGCGCTGCGTGTCCCAAGAGACGGCAACCAAGCGCTTTATCAAGGAGACGATTTACAACCGCCTGCCGTTCCCGATCGGGGCGGCGGGTTATTTTTTCTATCGCTATGTCCTGCAACTGGGTTTTCTCGATGGCAAGGAAGGGTTGATTTATCATGGTCTGCAGGGGTTCTGGTACCGCTTCCTCGTCGGCGCCAAGGTATACGAACTGGAGAAGGCGATCTCCCACATCCGCGGCGCCGAAGAAGCAAAGGCCGAACTGTCGCGTCTGACCGGGTTGCGCATCGAGTGACGATGTCAACGAGGGTTGGCCCGTTGCCGCTCCGGCCGCTGGCGCAGCAGCGATTCCATCAGCGCCAGTAGCTCCATTGCATTCTTCGTAAGATCGTATCGGTTCTGAAAACAGGCGCGGGCCATCTGACGCATCGCGTCGCGCTCGGAGCTGGAGAGGCGGCAGACACGCCGAAGTCCGTCGCTCACCCCGTCGAGCGTGTCGTTGACGACGATGCCGGCGCCGTCCTGTTCGATTTCGCGCCAGATGTTGACCTTGTCGGTGATCACCAGAGGCAAGCCGAGCGCCATCGCTTCGGCCGCCACGAGACCGAAATTTTCCTGATGCGACGGCAGGACAAAGCAATCCGCCGCCCGAAAGGCGCCCCATTTTTCATCGCCGCTCATCATCCCCGGGAAGTGAACCAGATCGACGACGCCGCGCTGGCGTGCCATTGCTTCGAGCGCGTTGCGCCAGCCTGTCTGGTCCGGTCCGGCGATCACCAGGTGCGTATCCGGCAGTTCGTGCGCCAGCCGGGCATAGGCATTGATGAGAAGATCGATGCCTTTTTTCGGATGAATGCGGCCGAGATACAGAATGAACTTCCGGCCGCGCATCTGCGGTAGCCGGGTGAAAAACGCTTCGCATTGTTCATGCGGATCGCCGGCGATGTCCTGCGTGCCATAGCCGACGACAAACTCGCGACAGCGATATGGCGAAAAGGATTGCCGCGCGAGACGCCGCTCTTCTTCGGCGGTGAACAGAACGCCGGTCGCATCCCGGAGCACGTTATGCTCGAACAGTCTCCAGAACAGTTTCTTGACGAGGTGCTTGACCGGGTAAGCCCGCTCGAACCACGGGTCGAGCATGCCGTGGGGAAAGACAAAGTAGGGCGCCTTGCCGTCGCGAAGCGCGAGCCATGTGCCGTATGAACTGAAATTCCACAGGCCGTTGATGATAACCGCATCGTATTGCCCGGCGTTCAACCGGAGCCAGCGCACCAGCGCAGGTGAATAGCCGTAACGCAGCCACGGCAGAATGCGTTTGGCTGCGGCGGTCCAGCGCCGCCGCGGTCCGACCGCGATCGTCGGGACGGGGGCATGGATGACCCACGGGTCATCGGCAGCGTCGATGGTGAGGATGTGACGCTCGTGACCGTATGCAGACCAGATGCGGGCGCTGGATACGACGCCTTCGATCGGCCCGCCGCCGCGCGGGTCAGCGGAGGCGATGACATGCAGGACCTTCACCGGGGGCGCCCTCGCAAGGCATGGTCCACGGATACACGGTAAAGTTATATTGCATGAATATGTATTTGAAAGCGAGTAAATTGCCGCCTATGATTGTCCGGTGGCCCCGGGGCGGGGGATGCCGGTTTTTGACGCGGCATTCCGGGCGCATGGGCCTGCAGGTGGAAATCCAGCGACGCGCGAAACTCATTTCTGTCGGCTGGCAGAAGGCTTCCGTCGTATGCATTCGACCGGCGAGGACGCAAGCAGCTCGCTCTATTCGAACCGCGCCAATTCACGTTGGCCCGGCAAGCATGCTGCGCTTCCACAGCAGCGATTTGCGATCAGAATTGCAGCAATTTCCGTCGCGGTCGCGAGCGACGTCTTTCTGTTGTTCGCCGCGAATCTGACGGCGACGTACATCCGTTTCGGAAATATTTCCGGCAGCACCATGAGCGACATGCTGGTGGTCGTAGTGCTGGCCTTTCTGCTGGCCGGCGTGGCGCTGGAAGGTTACCGGCTGAACATTCTCAAGCGGCCGGTTCAATCCGTTGTTCGCATGCTGTTTGCCCTGGCGATCGCCACCGGCTTTGCCTTCGCGGCGGCGTTCGCGTTTCAGGCCGGTGCAGTCTATTCCCGCCTGGAAACCGGCTACATGCTGGTGGCTGCGGCGGTCTATCTCATCGCTGCGCGCTTTGTGTACAAGGCGTTTTTGGACCGGCTGTCGGATGTGATCGATCCTTGCGTTCTGGTCCTGGGGCCGGCCCCGGAAGCCAAGAACCCGCGGTCGACGATCGACCGGATGATTCCGCCGCAGCCACCGGACCTTGCCGACCCCGTCGCGCTCGAACGCACTTATGCGGAGATACGGCATGCCGACCGGATCATCCTGGCGATCGGCGAGAAGACCGAGCGGGCGGCGTGGGCCAGATATGTCCGCATGATCGGCATCGAAGCCGAAATCATCGAGCCGGACCTGCAGGACATTGCGGTGCTGGGGATGAGTCACTGGCAGGGCGCTCCGACGCTCATTGTCGCGCGCGCGGCGTTGAATTTTGGCGAGCGGGCGCTGAAGCGTGCGTTCGATCTGCTGGTTGGCGGCGTGCTGCTGCTGGTCACGGCGCCGATGCTGCTGGCGCTCATGGTTCTGATCAAACACGGGTCGCCCGGACCGGCCATCTTCGCGCAATGGCGCGTCGGCCGTAACAATAACCGGTATCGTTGCTACAAGCTCAGAACGATGTACGACGACATGCAGGACCTGCACGGCGAGCACTCGGCGGAACGCGACGATGTCCGGATCACGCGCATCGGAAAATTCCTGCGCCGCACCAGTCTGGATGAGTTTCCCCAGCTCTGGAATGTCGTTCGCGGCGACATGAGTCTGGTGGGTCCGCGGCCGCACGCGCTCGGATCGGTCGCGGCGGGTTCATTGTTCTGGGAGGCGGTGCCGAACTATTGGTCCCGCCATGCGATGCGGCCGGGGATGACTGGTCTGGCGCAGGTTCGCGGTCTGCGCGGCGCGACCCGGACGCGGCTTGATCTTGAGAGGCGGGTGGCGGCCGATCTGGAATACATCAACGGCTGGTCGATCTGGCTCGACATAAAGATCCTGCTGCAAACCGCCCGCGTCTTGCTTCATCGCGAAGCGTATTGACGGGTCGCGCCGGCGCCGGCGCCGGCGATCGCGTTCGCATCGATTTTACGCGCAGCCCCGGAAGTTTCAAACTTGCCGCGCGGCACAATGCGGCGCGGCCGCAGTCGGTCGTCGAGCGCATTAACATCATGCGCGTGCATGAAAATTTCTACTTGCTGCATTGCGACAACAAGGTCGCCTGCGTGCCGCCGCCATCGTCATCAATGCGCGTACTGCGTTATTATGTATACACGCATTTGCCTTTTGCATTAGAACAGCTAGGCTTGCGCTAGGGCGAAACGCGTTTGCAGTAACCGGCGACAGATCGGTGTCTGCAAAAAATAACACCCAAGGGAGGTTTCCATGCTGACCAGCAACAAGATTCTAAGTGTCGGTGCCGCTTGTCTCGGCGGCTTGCTTGCATTGTCTCCGGCCCCCGCCAAGGCGTGGGAGCCATCCCATCCGATCGAAATCATCGTGCCGGCCGGCACCGGCGGCGGCGCCGATCAGATGGCGCGCACCATGCAAGGCATCATCACCAAGCACTCGCTGACCAAGCAGCCGGTGGTGGTCATCAACAAGTCCGGTGGCGCCGGCGGCGAAGGCTTTCTCGACGTCAAGAATTCCAAGGGCAACGATCACAAGCTGATCATCACGCTGTCGAACCTGTTCACCACGCCGATGGCCACCGGCATTCCCGTGAACTGGAAAGATCTGACCCCGGTCGCCATGATGGCGCTCGACGAATTCGTGCTCTGGGTCAACGCCGAAAAGCCTTACAAGACCGCGAAGGAATTCGTCGACGCCATCAAGGCGGCGCCGGACAACTCGTTCAAGATGGGCGGCACCGGCTCCAAGCAGGAAGACCAGATCATCACCGTCGCGTTGCAAAAGGCCATCGGCAAGAAAATGATCTATATCCCGCAGGCCGGCGGCGGCGCCGTCGCGGTGCAGCTGGTCGGCAACCACGTCGACTCGACCGTCAACAACCCGATCGAGGCGGTGGCGCACTGGCGCGGCGGCAAACTGCGTCCGCTGTGCGTCTTCGACAGCAAGCCGATGCCCTACAAGGACGTTGTCGCCGACGGCAAGTCCTGGGCCGACATTCCGACCTGCAAGTCGGCCGGCCTCGATGTCGAATACCTGATGCTGCGCGGCTTCTTCATGGGGCCTGGTGTCAAGAAAGAAGCGGTCAACTACTACGTCGAGTTGTTCAAGAAGGTGCGCGAGACGCCGGAGTGGAAGAAGCTGATGAGCGACGGTGCTTTCAACACCACCTTCATGACCGGCGACGAATACGCCAAGTGGGTCGCCAATGCCGAGAAGACCCATGAAGGCCTGATGCGTGAGGCCGGCTTCCTCGCCAAGTCGAACTAGTCTCGCGGCAACACGCAGCATTCGAGGAAGTCAATGAGTGAAACCGCACATGAAGCCGGTGGGACAGGTCCGTCCCACCGGGCAGTCGAGGCCGGCGTCGCCATCGTCATCGGCCTCTTCGGGGTGATCGCCGTGATCGGCAGCCTGCGGGTCGGTATCGGCTGGGCGGACGACGGGCCGATGGCGGGGTTCTTCCCCTTCTACATCGGCGTCATCATCATCCTGTCGTCGCTGGTCAACCTTTATACGGTGCTTTTCGCCACGAGCGGCGATCAGGGCCTCTTCGCCACCTGGGATCAACTCGGCAAGGTCACCTCGGTCGTGATCCCGACGGCGATCTATGTCGGCATCATGCCCTACATCGGCATCTATGTGGCCTCCGCGCTGCTCATCGGCATCTTCATGCTGTGGCTGGGCAAGTATCGCTGGACGATCGCAATTCCGGTGGCGTTGCTGGTTCCGGTTCTCACCTTCTTCTTCTTCGAGCGCTGGTTCCTGGTGCCGTTGCCGAAGGGGCCGCTTGAGCGGTTGCTCGGTCTCTACGCGTGAGGTCCGGGCTCTACGAGCGCCGTTTCAACACAACAAGAAGCGGGACGGGGATAACTCGTCCTGGACGACAGTAGGGGCAGTCGCGCCGGCGCATCGCCAGCGATTGAGGGAAGTGTCAAATGTTCGATGATCTCGGCAATCTGATGTACGGCTTCTCGGTCGTGCTGCAGCCGCACAACATCCTTCTGATGGTGGTCGGCATTGTGCTCGGCGTTATCGTCGGCGTGTTGCCGGGACTCGGCGGCGCCAACGGCGTGGCGATCCTGCTGCCGCTGACCTTCTCGATGTCGCCGACCTCGGCGATCATCATGCTCTCCTGCATTTACTGGGGCGCCCTGTTCGGCGGCGCCATCACGTCGATCTTGTTCAACATCCCCGGTGAACCGTGGTCGGTGGCGACGACGTTCGACGGATATCCGATGGCGCAGCAGGGACGCGCCGGCGAAGCTCTAACGGCCGCCTTCACGTCGTCCTTTGTCGGCGCCCTGTTCGCCGTCATCATGATCACCCTGGTGGCGCCGCTGGTCGCAAGTTTCGCGCTGCGCTTCGGGCCTGCGGAGATTTTCTCGGTCTACTTCCTGGCCTTCTGCAGTTTCGTGGGGCTGAGCAAGGAGCCGCCGTTCAAGACCATCGCGGCGATGATGCTGGGCTTCGGTCTCGGCGCCGTCGGCCTCGATCAGGTCACCGGGCAGTTGCGCCTGACCTTCGGCTTCGAGACGCTTCTGGGCGGCTTCGACTTCCTGATCGCCGTCATCGGCCTGTTCGGCATCGGTGAGATCCTGCTGACGATGGAAGAGGGGCTCAGCTTCCGCGGCAAGTCGGCCAAGATCAGCCTGGCGGTCGTGATCAAGACCTGGAAGGAATTGCCGCGCTACTGGCTGCTGTCGCTGCGCTCCTGCCTGATCGGCTGCTGGATGGGCATCAGCCCAGCCGGTGCGACGCCGGCCTCGTTCATGAGCTACGGCATCGCCAAGCGCATCTCGAAGCGCGGGCACAACTTCGGCAAGGGCGAGATCGAAGGCGTGGTGGCGCCGGAAACCGCGGCGCATGCCGCCGGCACCGCCGCGTTGCTGCCAATGCTGGCGCTCGGCGTGCCCGGGTCGCCGACCGCCGCGGTGCTGCTCGGTGGCCTGCTGATCTGGGGCCTGCAGCCCGGTCCGCTGCTGTTCGTCGAGCAGACCGAGTTCGTCTGGGGTCTGATCGCCAGCATGTATATGGGCAACATCGTCGGTCTGATCGTGGTGCTGACCTGCGTGCCGCTGTTCGCCGCGATCCTGCGGGTTCCGTTCAGCGTCATCGCGCCGATCATTCTGGTGCTCTGCGCCATCGGCGCCTACACCGTGAACAACAACTCGTTCGACGTCGTGATGATGCTGGTGTTCGGCATCGCCGGCTACTTCATGAAGAAGACCAATTACCCGATGGCGCCGATGGTGCTGGCGATCGTGCTCGGCGACAAGGCGGAGGAATCGTTCCGCCAGTCGCTGCTGGGCTCGCAGGGCAGTCTTGGCGTGTTCTTCTCGAACGCGCTGGTCTCGACCGTCATGACGCTCGGCCTGATCGCGCTGTTCTGGCCCCTGATCTCGCGCGCCATGGACCTTGTGTTGAGGCGGGGTTCCGCCGCCCGGGCGTGACGACAATGAAGCATGGGCCTGCGGGACAAACCGCAGGCCCGGTCCGGTCCCGGAACCCCGTTGCGTCGAAAACCCCGTTCTGGCATATTGTATACCAGTCATGAACACCCGCGATCTGACCCCCCGCCGACCGAGTCTGCGTGGCCGCGCCCCGGCCACCGTGCGCGCGCCGTTGGCCCAGCCGGCGCTGGAGCCGATCGCCACCACGCCGAGCTTCAAGCACAAGGCCTATACCGCGCTGAAGAACGCCATCGTGCAGATGGACATCTACCGCAGCCGCGACGACATCCGCCTCGACGAGCGCAAGCTGGCGCAGGACTTCGGCATCAGCCGCACGCCGGTGCGCGAGGCCATGGCGCAGCTCGAGAGCGAGGGCTTCGTGCGCTCGGTGCCGCGCCGCGGCATCTATGTCGTGCGCAAAACCAAGCGCGAGGTGATCGAGATGATCACCGCCTGGGCGGCGCTGGAAAGCATGGCGGCGCGCCTGATCACGCAAAACGCCACCGACGAGGAAATCGCCGGCCTGCGCAAGATGTTCACCACCTTCGTCGATGGCAGGCTGCGCGCACACCTTGACGAGTATTCCGACGTCAACATCGAATTCCATCAGAGCATCATCAAGCTCAGCCACAACGCCGTCCTGACCGACCTGGCGGAAAACCTGTTCACCCACATGCGCATGATCCGGCGCAAGACCATCGTGGAAAAGGATCGCGCGGATCGGTCGATCCGCGATCACATGAACATCATCGAAGCCCTGGAATCGCGCGCCACCGATCGTGCCGAGGAACTGGTGCGTGATCACGCACTCGGTCTTGCCGCGCACGTGGCGGAATTCGCCGATTACCTGGACTAAGACCCAAGAGCCCAGTGAGGAGACGGTTATGAGTGAAGCTGTAACGAAGAATGCACCGGCGGCCGAGACGGAGCAGGACCTGACCGACGGCTTCCACCTCGTCATCGACGCGCTGAAGCTCAATGGCCTCAACACGATCTACGGCGTGCCGGGTATTCCGATCACCGACTTCGGCCGCATGGCGCAGGCCGAGGGCATCCGCGTGCTGTCGTTCCGTCACGAGCAGAATGCCGGCTACGCCGCCTCGATCGCCGGCTTCCTGACCAAGTGGCCGGGCGTCTGTCTGACCGTGTCGGCCCCCGGCTTCCTCAATGGCCTGACCGCGCTGGCCCATGCCACCACCAATTGCTTCCCGATGATCCTGATTTCGGGTTCGTCCGAGCGCGAGATCGTCGACTTGCAGCAGGGCGACTACGAGGAGATGGACCAACTCGCCATCGCCAAGCCGCTGTGCAAGGCGGCGTTCCGCGTGCTGCACGCGCAGGACATCGGCATTGCCGTGGCGCGCGCCGTGCGCGCCGCCGTGTCGGGCCGTCCGGGCGGCGTCTATCTCGACCTGCCCGCCAAGCTGTTCGGCCAGGTGATGGATGCCGAAGCCGGCCGCAAGTCGCTGGTCAAGGTGATCGACGCCGCGCCGGCGCAGATTCCGGCGCCGGACGCGATCAAGCGCGCGCTCGATGTGCTGAAAAGCGCCAAGAAGCCGCTCATCATTCTCGGCAAGGGCGCGGCCTACGCGCAGGCCGACGACGCGATCCGTACCCTGGTCGAAAAGACCGGCATTCCGTTTTTGCCGATGAGCATGGCCAAGGGCCTGCTGCCGGACACGCATCCGCAGTGCGCCGGCGCGGCACGCTCCACCGTTCTGAAGGACTCGGACGTCGTCATGCTGATCGGCGCGCGGCTCAACTGGCTGCTGTCGCACGGCAAGGGCAAGGCCTGGGGCGACGCGCCGAAGAAGTTCATCCAGATCGACATCGAGCCGAAGGAAATGGACTCCAACGTCGAGATCGTCGCGCCGGTGGTCGGCGATATCGGCTCCTGCGTGAACGCGCTGCTCGAGGGCATGGGCGCCAAGTGGCCGGCCACGCCGTCCGACTGGGTCAATGCGGTCAAGACCAAGAAAGACGACAACATCGCCAAGATGGCGCCGCGGCTGATGAACAACAACTCGCCGATGGATTACCACGGCGCGCTGGGCGTGCTGCGCACCGTCATCAAGGAGCGGCCCGACGCCATCCTGGTCAACGAAGGCGCCAACACGCTCGACCTGGCGCGCGGCATTATCGATATGTACCAGCCGCGCAAGCGTCTCGACGTCGGCACCTGGGGCATCATGGGCATCGGCATGGGCTACGCCATCGCCGCGGCGATCGAGACCGGCAAGCCGGTGCTGGCGGTCGAAGGCGACTCGGCCTTCGGGTTCTCCGGCATGGAGGTCGAGACCATCTGCCGTTACAACCTGCCGGTCTGCATCGTCGTCTTCAACAATGACGGCATCTACCGCGGCACCGACGTCAACACCGCAGGCTCCGATCCGGCGCCGACGGTGTTCGTCAAGGGCGCGCGTTATGACCGGATGATCGAGGCCTTTGGCGGTGTTGGCGTCAACGCGACGTCGCCGGACGAGCTCAAGCGCGCCGTCAACGAAGCGATGGATAGCGGCAAGCCGACTTTGATCAACGCGGTGCTCGACCCGGCTGCCGGCAGCGAGTCGGGCCGCATCGGCAACCTCAATCCGCAGAGCAAGCTGACCAAGAAGAAGTAGCGCAAGGGTTTTTTGTAGGGTGGGCTGAGCGTAGCGAAGCCCACGGCGACTATCGAATTTTGAATTGGTGGGCACGGCGCTTTGGGCGCCTTTGCCCACCCTACGAGAGAGTGTGGAGCATCAGAGATGGCCAAGAAGAAATCGAAGACAAAGGCGAAAGCCAAGAGCAGGCCTGCGTCCCAGAAGGCCGCCAAGAAATCCGCCAAGAAGCCGGCGAAGAAATCGGCCGCGAAGCCGGCCGCCAAGAAGGCGGTAAAGAAATCCGCCAAGAAGCCCGGCAATGGCGCGCCGCGCCCGTCTTCCAAGCCCTTTGGCCAGGACGGCAAGGCGCTGACCGGCGTGCGCATTCTCGACTTTACCCACGTGCAGTCCGGACCGACCTGCACCCAGCTTCTGGCCTGGTTCGGCGCGGACGTCATCAAGGTCGAGCGCCCCGGCGTTGGCGACATCACGCGCGGCCAGCTCATGGACGTGAAGGGCGCCGACTCGCTCTACTTCACGATGCTCAATCACAACAAGCGCTCCATTACCATCGACTCCAAGCACCCGCAGGGCCGCCGCGTGCTCGACGCGCTGATCAAGTCCTGCGACGTGCTGGTCGAGAATTTCGCGCCCGGCGCGCTCGACCGCATGGGCCTGACCTGGGACTACATCCACAATCTGAACCCGCGCATGATCGTGGCCTCGGTCAAGGGTTTCGGGCCCGGTCCTTACGAGGACTGCAAGGTCTATGAGAACGTCGCGCAGTGTGCCGGCGGCTCGGCCTCGACCACCGGCTTCCGTGACGGCCCGCCGCTGGTGACCGGCGCGCAGATCGGCGACTCCGGCACCGGCCTGCACCTCGCGCTCGGCATCGTGTCGGCGCTCTATCAGCGCATCCGCACCGGCCGCGGCCAAAAGGTGCTGTGCGCGATGCAGGACGGCGTGCTCAACCTCGCCCGCGTCAAGCTGCGCGACCAGCAGCGCCTCAAGCACGGTCCGCTTACCGAATACTCGCAGTACGGCGAAGGCATTCCGTTCGGTGACGCGGTGCCCCGCGCCGGCAACGACTCGGGCGGCGGCCAGCCCGGCCGCATTCTCAAGTGCAAGGGCGCGCCGGAAGATCCGAACGCCTACATTTACTTCATCACCCAGGCGCCGGTCTGGGGCCCGATCTGCGACCTGATCGGCGAGCCGACCTGGAAGACCGATCCGGAATACGCCACGCCGAAGGCGCGGCTGCCGAAGCTCAACCAGATTTTCGAGCGTATCGAGCAGTGGACCATGACCATGACCAAGTTCGAGGTCATGAACGCCTGCAACGCAGTCGACATTCCGGTCGGTCCGATCCTGTCGATGAAGGAAATCGCCGAAGAGACGTCGCTGCGTGAAACCGGCACGGTGGTCGAGGTCGATCACCCGGTGCGCGGCAAGTATCTGACCGTCGGCAACCCGATCAAGATGTCGGATTCGATCACCGAGGTGGAGCGCTCGCCGCTGTTGGGCGAGCACACCGACGAAATCCTGACCGACGTTCTCGGCTTCAAGGCGGCGGAAGTCGCCGAGATCAAGAACTCCGGCGCGCTCAGCGCGCCGAAGAAGGAAGAGAAGGCGGCTTAACAAGGCTGTCATGGCCGGGCTTGTCCCGGCCATCCCGCTTAGGGACGCAGTGCCCGAGTTATCGGGATCGCCGGGACAAGCCCGGCGATGACAACAGAGTGATGGGAGAGAATTGAATGCGTATCGTGGTTCACGGCCAGCAGGCCTTCGGCAAGGCGGTGCTGGAAGCGCTGCTCAAGCGCGGCGATGACGTCGTCGCGGTGTATGTCGCGCCGGAAAAGGAAGGCGCCAAGGCCGACCCGCTGAAGGAAGCGGCGCTCGCCGCCGGCCTCAAGGTAATGCAGCCGGCGTCGTACAAGACGCCGGAAGTGCTGGCCGAGTTCAAGGCGCTGAAGCCCGACCTGCAGGTCATGGCCTTCGTGACGCTGTTCGTGCCGGAGGAATTCCTCAACGCGCCGACTTACGGCTCGATCCAGTATCACCCGTCGCTGCTGCCGGCCTATCGCGGGGCTTCCGCCATCAACTGGCCGATCATCAAGGGCGAGAAGGAAACCGGCCTGTCGATCTTCTGGCCCGACAACGGCCTCGATACCGGCGACGTGCTGATCCAGAAGAAGACGCCGATCGGGCCGAAGGACACGCTCGGCACCGTCTATTTCGACCGCCTGTTTCCGATGGGCGTCGAGGCGATGCTCGAAGGCGTCGACCTGGTGAAGGCCGGCAAGGCGCCGCGCATCAAGCAGGACGAAGCGCTCGCCACCTATGAAGGCCGCTGCGGCCCGGGCAATGCCAGGATCGACTGGGGCAAGCCGTGGGAGCAGATCGACCGCCTGATCCGCGGCTGCAACCCGGCGCCCGGCGCCTGGACCACGCTCAACGGCCAGACGCTGAAGATCTTCGACGCCACGCCGCTGCCGGCCAAGGACCCGAAGGGCATCGCCGGCAAGCTCGGCGAGATCGTCGCGGTCGAAGCCGACGGCTTCACCGTCGTCTGCGCCGACGGCCGCTTCAAGGTCACCCGCGTGCAGCCCGACGCCGGCAAGAAGATCGAAGCCGGCGAGTGGGCGAAGAGCGCCAGCGTCGCCGTGGGTGCCAAGTTTAGCTGAGGTGTCATGGCCGGGCTTGGCCCGGCCATCCCGCTTGGGACGCACCGTGTCTGCCTAAGCGGGATCACCGGGACAAGCCCGGTGATGACAAGCACAACATTCGCCGGTTCACCGTAGCATTATTGGAAACCCACCATGCCCGCCTCGCAGCACCAGTCGCCTAAATCCGACATCGAAATTTCGCAGACCGCGGAAAAGCGCCGCATCCTCGACGTCGCCAAGGACAAGCTCGGCATCGCCGCCGAGAACCTCGACCCGTACGGCCACTACAAGGCCAAGGTGTCGATGGATTACGTCAAGTCGCTGAAGGGCAAGCCCGACGGCAAGCTGATCCTGGTGACGGCGATTTCGCCGACGCCGGCCGGCGAAGGCAAGACCACGACCACGGTCGGCCTCACCGACGCGCTCAACTACATCGGCAAGAAGGCGATGCTCTGCCTGCGCGAGCCGTCGCTTGGGCCGTCGTTCGGCATGAAGGGCGGCGCCGCCGGCGGCGGCTATGCCCAGGTCATCCCGATGGAGGACATCAACCTCCATTTCACCGGCGACTTCCACGCCATCACCTCGGCGCATAACCTGCTGTCGGCGCTGATCGACAACCACATCTACTGGGGCAATGCGCTCGGCATCGACCAGCGCCGCGTCGTCTGGCGCCGCGTCATGGACATGAACGACCGCGCGCTGCGCGAGATCGTCTGCTCGCTCGGCGGCGTCGCCAACGGCTTTCCGCGCGAGGCCGGCTTCGACATCACCGTGGCGTCGGAAGTGATGGCGATCTTCTGCCTGGCCAAGGACCTCGACGACCTCAAGGAGCGCCTCGGCAACATCATCGTCGCCTATACCCGCGAGCGCAAACCGATCCGCGCCCGCGACCTGAAGGCCCACGGCGCCATGACCGCGCTGCTCAAGGAAGCCATCGCGCCGAACCTGGTGCAGACGCTGGAAGGCACGCCCGCCTTCATTCATGGCGGTCCTTTCGCCAACATCGCCCACGGCTGCAACTCGGTGGTCGCCACCACCACCGCGCTGAAGCTGGCCGACTACGTCGTCACCGAAGCCGGCTTCGGGGCCGACCTGGGCGCCGAGAAGTTCCTCGACATCAAGTGCCGCAAGGCCGGCATCGAGCCGTCCTGCGTCGTCATCGTCGCCACCATCCGGGCGCTGAAGATGCACGGCGGCGTCAAGAAGGAAGACCTGAAGAAGGAGGACCTGAAGGCGCTGGAAGCCGGCATGTCCAACCTGCAGCGGCACGTCGAGAACGTGAAGAAGTTCGGCCTGCCGGCGGTGATCTCGATCAACCGCTTCTCGGCCGACACCGACGCCGAAATGGCGCTGGTCAAGGACAAGTGCAAGGCGCTCGGCGTCGAGGCCGTGATGGCCGACCACTGGGCGCTGGGCGGCGAGGGCGCCGCCGACGTCGCCAAGGCGGTGGTCAAGGTGATCGACGGGCACAAGGGCAAGGTCAAGATGCTCTATCCCGACGAGATGCCGCTGTTCGAGAAGATCCGCACCATCGCCAAGGAAATCTACCGCGCCGATGATGCGACCGCCGACAAGTCGGTCAAGGACCAGCTCAAGGCCTGGGAAGAAATGGGCTTCGGCAAGCTGCCGGTCTGTATCGCCAAGACCCAGTACTCGTTCTCGACCAACCCGGACTCCAAGGGCGCGCCGACCGGCTTCTCGATCCCGGTGCGCGAGGTCCGTCTCTCGGCGGGTGCCGAGTTCATCGTCGCGATCTGCGGTGAGATCATGACCATGCCGGGCCTGCCCAAGGTGCCGTCGGCCGACTCGATCGACGTCGGCGCCGACGGCAAGATCGTCGGGTTGTTCTAGGTACGGCATAAATTGTCATGGCCGGGCTTGACCCGGCCATCCCGCTGAGGGACGCAGTGCTTCACTAAGCGGGATCACCGGGACAAGCCCGGTGATGACACAGAGACCAAACGGGCGGCCTTCGGGCCGCCCTTTTTCGTTTGGCGGTCCCGAGACCCCCCGCTTGCGCCTGCGCAGGCGCGGTGGTGCTATGCGCCCGATTTCAAAGTCAGGGGAATGGACATGATCAAGTTCTACTACTCCGGCGCGCCGAACCCGATGAAGGTGGCGCTGTTTCTCGAAGAGGCCGGTCTCGAATACGAAGCGATCCCGGTCGACACCCGCAAGGGCGACCAGCACAAGCCGGATTATCTCGCGATCAATCCGAACGCCAAGGTGCCCTCGATCATCGACGGCGATGCCGTGGTGTTCGATTCGAACGCCATCCTGCTGTATCTCGGCGAGAAGACCGGCAAGTTCATGCCGGGCAAAGGTGACAGAGCGCGCGGCGAATTGCTGTCCTGGCTGATGTTCATTGCCTCCGGCGTCGGCCCCTATTCCGGCCAGTCGGTGCACTTCCGCAACTACGCGCCGGAGAAGATCGACTACGCCATCAACCGCTACATGTTCGAGACGCTGCGCCACTACGGCATCATCGAAGCGCGGTTGGCGAAGCAGAAATACATGCTCGGCGACACCTATACGATCGTCGACATGGCGCTGTGGGGCTGGGCGCGCCTGATCCCGGTGGCGCTCGGCGAAGCGCACTGGGCCAAATTTCCCAACCTCAAGAAGCTGATCGACGAGATCAGCGCCCGTCCGGCCGCGGTGCGCGCCGTCGCCATCAAGGACAAGCACACGTTCAAGACCGAGTTCGACGACGAGGCCAAGAAGGCGATGTTCCGGCATCTGTCGGAGAAGGTGGCGTAGCCGCCCGCAGCGGCGCCGCGCGCGCTTCACCTCTCCCCTGCGGGGAGAGGTCGGCTCGCGCAGCGAGCCGGGTGAGGGGGCAAGTGACTCTGCGACAAGCCATAACCCCTCACCCGGCGCACCATCGGGCGTGGAAGCGCTTCGCCAGCGCGTCACGGTGCGCCGACCTCTCGCTGTGGGAGAGGTGAAAAGAGACTGGCGCGCTGACGAAGATTGCGGCGGAGTAGGCCGCTCTTGTCCCGGGCGCGCTGCGGCATTCTTTATGCCGCGGCGCAGACCCGGGACCGTTACGGGCGACCAACTATCGTCCAGTACCCCCCGCAGTCACGGGTCATCCCGCACCCACCGGTCATCCCCGCGAAAGCGGGGATCCAGTTAAACCATCATCGCGATGAAAAACGGCGGGCCGTAAAGCCCGCCGTTTTTTGTTTAGTCCCGTGCGTCGCAAAAATCTCAGCGTGTCATCGCCGGGCTTGTCCCGGCGATCCCGCTTGGGCGGGCAGTGCCCCTCTTATCGGGATGGCCGGGACAAGCCCGGCCATGACAGCCTGTCGCCATCGCCCTGAGGGGCGCGCCCTTCGAAGGGCGCCCGCCCGCCGACCGCAACACTTGCGCGGAAATCACGGGATAGGCGAAGCTGTGTCGGGGAACGACGGGGGCGTCATGCCGACGATCTCGAACTTCTTTGGGTTTGTCGTCCAGATGTACTGGCGGGATCACCCGCCGCCGCACATGCATGTCTATTATCAGGGCTTTGAAGTCGTGATAGCGATCGAAACGGGCGAGGTCATTGGCGGCTCGCTTCCCCCGGCCGCGATGCGTATAATCCGGGCGTGGACCGTCCGCCGCCGCGCCGAGTTGCTGGCAAACTGGGAGCGTGGGCGGCAACGCGTGCCATTCGAACGCGTCCCGGGAGCGGATGTCGAATGATCGAATTGATCAAGGTTCTGGAAGCCCGCGCGCTGGACGATCGCCGTCTGTGGGTCCGTTTTTCCAACGGCCGCGAAGGCGTCCGCGACTTTGCCGATATCTTCGCGGAAGGCGGCGTCGTGGTTGAGCCGTTGCGGGATCCCGCGATGTTCAAGCGGGTGTTTCTGGAGTTTGGTGCGCCGTCGTGGCCGAGCGGCTTCGACATGGACCCGACCGCGCTCTATCGCGAAATGGAAGCCGCCGGGGCGTTGACGCAGGTCGCGGCGGAGTAGGCCCTCGTGTCCCCGGCGCGCTGCGGCATTCTTGTGCCGCGGCGCAATACCCGGGACCGTTACGGGCGCTGCGCTGCCGCGAGCGCGCTTCACCTCTCCCCTGCGGGGAGAGGTGAAGGGAGACTGCCGCGCCCGGCCATGACAGCGTGTCTCCGTCACCCTGAGGTGCGCCCTGTTAGGCGCAGCTGGCGGCGTCCGTGTCCTGGGCGTGTCCTGCATTAAATGTCGCAACGCAGAACCGATATTTCACGTGCTCAGCCTTACAACCGCGGCTCCACCAGGAGAATCCGCGAGCGCACCGCAGATCCCGGGTGGGTTGCTTCGTTTCGCATCGCACCAAAAATAAGCGCTTGGAAAAAATACAACTTAGCATGAATATACGGTACTGCGGGGGCATATGAAGTTGGAAGACTTGGTGGGGCGGGAAAGGCCGCAAGGACGCTCGTTCTTGCGCTGGGCTGGTAGCAAGAGAAAGCTGATCCCCAAATTAGAGAGATTCTGGAGCGAAAAATATTCGCGGTACGTTGAGCCGTTCGCCGGCTCGGCTTGCTTGTTCTTTTCGCTGAAGCCGAAGATGGCCATCTTAGGCGACACCAATGTCGAACTTATAAATACCTATTTGGTTCTTCGCGAGAATCCGGAGCGCATGCATCGGCGTTTGGTCGCCATACCTCGCGACAAAAAAACTTACTATCAATGGCGGGCAAAAAGTCCGATGGACCTCGATCGAGAGACGAGAGCCTTACGTTTTGTCTATCTAAATCACAATTGTTTCAATGGAATTTATCGTACCAACGTGAAGGGCCAATTCAACGTCCCGATCGGGACAAAGCTTGCCAGCTACCTATCGCGAAATGATTTTGCGAGGTGTGCCAGCGCGCTTGCCTCCGTGAAGTTCGTTCCTGGTGATTTTGCCGAGACGTTGTCAAATGTTGAGAAGGGCGATTTTGTCTATCTAGATCCGCCTTACGCAGTTAGTAGCCGAAGAGTATTCCGGGAGTACGGTATAAAGCCGTTTGGTGTCGAAGATATTGAACGCCTGTCTGTTGAGCTGAATCGTTTGCATAAGATGGGCGTCGATTTCGTTGTCTCCTACGCAGATTGTCGAGAGGCTCGCAAACTGGCGGGGCAATGGAATTCTGAAAAATTTCTGGTTCAAAGACATATTGCGGGGTTCTCGGCTCACCGAACTCCGTCGTTTGAATGGATGATCTATAATTCTGCAAAGAGGTCTGTCGCGAGCGCTTCGGCCTAGTTGGGGGGCAAGATGCAGGAAAGGCTTGATCACGTCTCTCCTAAGAAAATTAAAGAGAACCCAGAGAACCCTCGTATTGCCTTTCGGCAGGAAGAGATGGAGCAGCTTTTGCTCTCCATTAGTCAGTTCGGCATTCAAGTCCCGCTAACCGTTTACAAGGAGGGCGGAATTTTTCGTCTCATAGACGGAGAGCGCCGTTGGCGCTGCGCGGTTAAGTTAAACATGTCAGCGGTTCCTGTCCTTATTCAAGACCGTCCGACAGAGATGCAGAACTTAATCTTGATGTATAATATTCATGCTCTTCGTGAGCAGTGGGACTATCTCACCATCGCCTCAAAGTTGGCTCGAATAGAAATCTTGCTTGAGCGTGAAATTGGGCGAAAGCCGTCCGAGCGCGATCTAAGCAGCAAGACAGGTTTAGCAATCGGGCAGATTCGTCGTTGCCGTCTTTTGATGACCTTGCCTGAAAAAGATCGTGATTTGCTTAACTCGGAACTGGATAAGCCGAAGGCTCAGCAGAAATTCTCGGAAGATTTTTTCATAGAACTTCAGCGAAGCTTGAAAACGGTGGAGCGTCGCCTTCCCGAGCTAAGTGAAGATATAGCAGATATGCGCGATGCATTTATCGAGAAATATGAGAAGGATGTAATCAACGCAGTTACCGATTTTCGCCTGCTTGCCCGCATGTCAGGTGCTGCCTCTGAAAACGATAAGACGAAGAGTCGGGTTGTTAGAGCGATAAGAGATGTTGCAAACCGCAACAATAACATTGGAATTAAGAAGATTTATGAACAGCGTTTCGCTGCAATATTCGACGAGAAGACGTTTCAGAAACATGCGGCGTGGTCTGTAGATTTTCTTGAAGAGTATTTGGAGGACCACAGGTCGAGGAAATTGGAGGATGAGTCCCGCGAGCTAATAGAGCGACTAGCCGAGCTTAGTAAGCGCGCGCTGGATATGTAGTTATGTTCGCCGAGGGAGAGAGGACATTACTTGATGTGGCCCTGCCAGTAATTCGCAAGCATTTCGCTTTGCGAGGCATCCCGGACGGTCCTCCTGATGTTCCGGGTCTGAACTGGAATCCAACGCGCTGGTTCAGGACGCGGGAGGGCATTACATATTTTGTGGAGGCTTCGCCTGACATTTTGGTTCCGCAGATTGTAGACCTTAGTCACGGTCAAGCACTACAAGCTTCGGAGCCTATATCCGTCCTCATAGTTTGCTCTGAGCAGACTTATAGTAGCGCTCAGTTGCGACATAAGGAGCAAAAGAAAGAGCAGGGGTACGGATTTCTTGTCGTAGATGCATCGTCAAAGGCTGTCGTCGATAACTGGGGCAAGCCTTTAATCCAGGTTATATCGAACGCTGAATTTGAAACGCATCTGCAGGCGGCGAGAAATAACGTCAGGCTGCCACAGTCTCTGCGAGGGCAACTCAATCATGCGTACGATCGGTATCGTGACGATTCAGTTAGTGGAGTTAAGGCGATTTCGGAAGTAGTCGAGGCATTAGGCGTGAGGCTTCATGAAGACTTACTGCCTGCGGCGAATGTTCGGCAATCTTTCGCAAGTCGGATGAATGATCTGATGGATGATTCGCGTTTTCGATCGCAACGAGCTGCGCTTGCCGGAGCGCGAAATTATGTGGATACGCGTAACACCGCCGCCCATGCCCCCCGGAACCGCTCACAAAGGTATCAAAGAGCGCAACTCGCCAAGGTTAATTTTCTAAACGGAGTTAGACACGCATGCGAAACCTTCCGCGCGGCCAAAGCCTTGGGGGCTAGCGGGAGCATTTAATCCCCTTGACTTTCTTCCCAACCCATATAATCCTAGGACTATCCACCCCGCGCGAGGGGCGTTCTGCAGGACACTGCTGAACGTGGGGCGGTGGCGGCGCCTGCGCGCGGGCTTTGTAACCCCGCGCCCGGGAGGCCCCGGCTG
>LNFM01002092.1_pt1 | contig 42941 bp, 29 predicted proteins | sample 596031 | NCBI WGS metagenome assembly LNFM01 (sample SAMN04254537, study PRJNA301005) | activated carbon metagenome | isolation source: dual media filters at the Ann Arbor, Michigan drinking water treatment plant | place: USA: Ann Arbor
GGTTGCCCGGCGGCAAGTAACTTTCTTTTGCTTCGCCAAAAGAAAGTCACCAAAGAAAAGGCGACCCGATGGTCTGGGTCCCCTGCGCTGCGCTGCGGGGCAACCTGTGGTGCTCGCCGAAAACGGGGCCGGGCTCGAACTCGCTTCGCTTCAGACAATCGCCCGTCCTGATCCGTTTTCAGCTGCGCTCCTCGGCCCAGCCCGACGGGTGGAGGAGAAGACCAATACCGGATACCCATACCGAATTCATCCGGAGTGCAGGAAGCGCAAAGCGCTTCCTGCACGGGAATCCCAACAGACCGCCATGTTTGCACGCGAGCGCAGCGCACGCGGCCACATGAAGTCCCCCTCCATCGCCCAGCGGGGCAAGGGAGGGGTTAGGGGTGGGAGTGGGGAGTCAGACCTGCTGTCCAAGGCGAACAAGCGGCGCAGCGGTATTTTCCGGGGCTTCGCGCGCGGCGGGGGAGCATTCAATTGCTAGCCCGCCTCAACACGCTGCCCCGCGACAGCCGCGACACCCTGTTCCTGCTGGCCGTCATCGCCTGGGTGCTGCTGCCGCAGGTCGCTCACCTGCCCTGGTGGTGCAGTGGGCTGGCGGCAGGAATGTTGCTGTGGCGCGGCGCGCTGGCCTTCGGCAACCGGTCCTTGCCCAGCAAATGGTGGCTGCTGGTGCTGCTGGTGATTGCGGTGGGCGCGACGCTGCTGACGCACAAGACCCTGCTGGGCCGTGATGCCGGGGTCACGCTGATCGTGATCCTGCTGGCGCTCAAGACCCTGGAACTGCGCGCCCGGCGCGATGCCTTCGTGGTGTTTTTCCTCGGCTTTTTCACCATGCTGACCAACTTCTTTTATTCGCAGTCGCTGCTGACGGCCTTCAGCATGTTGCTGGGGCTGCTGGGGCTGCTGACGGCGCTGGTCAATGCCCACATGCCGGTGGGCAAACCGCCGCTGCTGCAGGCGGCCAAAACCGCCGGCTGGATGGCGCTGCTGGGCGCGCCGGTGATGGTGGTGCTGTTCCTGCTGTTCCCGCGCCTCGCGCCGCTGTGGGGCACACCGTCCGACGCGATGACCGGGCGCAGCGGCCTGAGCGCCACCATGCAGGTCGGCACCATCGCCAGCCTGGCACTGGACAACAGCATCGCCATGCGCGTCGCCTTCCAGGGGCCGCCACCACCGCAACGCGAGCTGTACTTCCGCGGCCCGGTGCTTTCGACCTTTGACGGCCGGCAATGGCTGCCCTCGTCGGAGTCGAGGTTCCCCTCGCGTTACAAGCTGGACGACGATCTGGCTGTCGAGGGGCCCGCGCTGTCCTACCAGGTCACGCTGGAGCCCACCAACCGCCCCTGGCTGTTCGTGATGGAGGCCGCCACCGAAAGCCCGGTGGTCCCCGGCTACCGCACACGCATGAGCAACGACTTGCAGTGGCTCACCGACCGCCCCATCACCGACCTCCTTCGCTACCAGGTGAAAAGCCACGCGGCATTCCGGCACGGTCCGGCCACGCCCGAAGTCGGCCTGCAGGAGTTTGTGGAGCTCCCGCCGGGCTTCAACCCGCGCACCCTCGCGCTGGCGGCCGAGATCCGGCGTGACCCGCGTTACGCGCAGGCGGACAGCCGCGCGCTGGTGCAGGTGGCCATGGAACGGCTGCGCACCGGCGGTTATGTCTACACGCTGGAGCCTCGCGTGTACGGCGCCAACACCGCCGACGAATTCTGGTTCGACCGCAAGCAGGGTTTTTGCGAACACATCGCCTCCAGCTTCGTGGTGCTGATGCGGGCCATGGACGTGCCGGCGCGTATCGTCACCGGCTACCAGGGGGGTGAAATCAACCCGGTCGACCGCTTCTGGGTGTTGCGCCAGAGCGATGCGCACGCCTGGGCCGAGGTCTGGCAGTCCGGCGAGGGCTGGGTGCGGGTGGACCCGACCTCGGCCGTGTCGCCCGGACGCACCGGCGCCTTCCAGCGTCTGGCGGCACCCCAGGGCATCGTCGGCCAGACCCTGGGCAACCTCAACCCCAACCTGTCGGCCCAGTTGCGCGCGGCCTGGGAAGCCGTCAACAACCGCTGGAACCAGTGGGTCCTCAATTACACCCAGGGCAAGCAGCTGGACCTGCTCAAGAACATCGGTTTCGAATCACCCAGCTGGGAAGACCTCAGTTATGTGCTGATCGCCATCGTCGTGGCGGTGAGCGGCGCCGGCGCCGCCTGGGCCTGGTGGGACCGGACACGGCACGACCCGTGGTTGCGGCTGCTGGACCGGGCACGCAGGCGGCTGGGGCGCGCCGGTGTGGCCAGCCAGGCCGCCAGTTCACCGCGCCAGCTGGCGCAGCAGGTGCTGGCGCAGCGCGGCAGCGACGCCCAGGACATCCATGACTGGCTGATGCAGCTCGAAGCCCAGCGTTATGCCGATGCCGGCGGCACGGGCGCCGGCCTGACGCTGGCCGGGCTCAAAAAACAGTACGCGCAACTGCACTGGCCGGTTTGAGCCCCCGTCCCACACGCGAAGCCCCGCGCCTGCCGCCATACTGTCGGCCTGAACCGCCCTTTCTCCGTTTTAACAGTCATCGCCTTCCCCGCCCATGCCATGCCATCCTCCCTGCCCTCCGCGTTGCCCGCTTCCCGCCGCCTCATTGCTCTGTTTTTGATAGCTGCCTGTGCAAGCGGGACATGGGCTGCGGGCCCCAAAGACCCCAAACCCCGAAAGTCTGCGGCACGCCCGGCCATCACGCAGGAACAGGCCCCGCCTTATGCCGAACGCCCGGAAGCCATGGCGTTCGCCGACGATCTGGCCAGCCGGCGCGACCTCGACCCGCAGTGGGTGCGCCAGACCCTGGGCCAGGCGCGCCACCTGCCGACCGTGGTGCGCCTGATGCAGCCGCCCGCCAAAACTTTCGTCAAGAACTGGCGCGTCTACCGCAGCCGCTTCATCGACCCGGTGCGTATCGCCGCCGGTGTGCGTTTCTGGCAGGACAACCAGGCCAGCCTGGCGCGCGCCGAAGCCGAGTACGGGGTGCCGGCAGAGATCATCGTCGGCATCATCGGTGTCGAAACGATTTATGGCCGCGATACCGGCAAGTTCCGGGTGCTGGACGCGCTGGCCACCCTGGCCTTCGACTTTCCGGCCTCGCACCCGCGCGCCCGCGAACGCAGCGAATTTTTCAAAAGCGAGATCGAGCAGTTCCTGACGCTGCAAAGCCGGCTGGGCAGCGATCCGCTGGCGGTGCTGGGCAGTTATGCCGGCGCCATGGGCATGCCGCAGTTCATGCCTTCGAGCCGCAACAAATACGCGGTGGACTTCGATGGCGACGGCAGCATAGACCTGTGGAACAGCCCGGCCGACGTGATCGGCTCGGTCGCCAACTACTTCAAGGCCTTCAACTGGCAGCCCGGCATGCCTACCCATTACCCGGTCAGCTTCGACAACGGCCGGCTCGACATGGGCGCGCTGATGGCGCCGGACATCCTGCCGACCTTCAGCGTCGCAAGCTTCACCGCCAGGGGCGCGCTGCTCGAGGGCCCGGCGCTGCAGCACACCGGCCCGCTGGCGCTGGTGGAACTGCTCAACGGCGGCAGCGCGCCCGTCTATGTGGCCGGCACTGAAAACTTCTACGCGATCACACGCTACAACTGGAGCAGTTATTACGCGATGTCGGTGATCGAGCTGGGGCGCGAAGTGGCGGCAAAAAGAAACAGCAGCAACTGAGGCCTAGACCGGCTTGATCGTGATGTCCACCGTCATGGTCTCTTCACCGCCGCCCTGGCGCACACCCTTGATCGGCGGGCAGGCGTTGTAGTCGGTGCCCATGGCCAGGCGCACATGGCGCTCGTCGATGGCGCAGCTGTGTGTCACGTCGATGCTCACCCAGCGCCGCGCTTGCACATCCAGGCAGACATCGACCCAGGCGTGGCTGGCCAGGTCCGGCTCGTTGGCCGCATAAAAATAACCGCTCACATAACGCGCCGGAATGCCCAGGCTGCGGCAGATCGCCACCATCACATGGGCCTGGTCCTGGCACACGCCGGCGCCGGCTTCAAAGGCCTGCAGCGCCGTGGTGGTCACGGTCGTGCTATTTTTTTGATAGCTGACCGCGCCTGCCACACCCCGGCTGAGCGCCAAAAGCATGCCCAGGTCCACACGCCCCGCAACCGGCAGCGCCACAAAGCCGCGGCCGAATTCCGCCAGCCGCTCGTGGGGTGCCGCCAGGTGGGTGGCGCGCAGGAAAAACGCCGGGTGCGGCATGGCGGGCGCGTCGTTGAACTCGGCGATGCCCAAGGTCTCGACGTCGCCGGCTGCATTGACCAGGCTCCAGCGCACGTTGTCCGCGACCTGGCCCACGAAGGTGTAGGAGCTGACCTTGTTGCCGAAGGCATCGACCTGCTCGAACAGTTTTTCCGGCGCGCCCAGGCTCCAGAAGTGCACGGTCTGCGCCGGCCCGGACAGCGGCGTCAGCCACATGGTCTGCAGCGCGTACCGCAAGGGCTCGGTATAGCGGTAGTCGGTGACGTGCCGGACATGGAGTTTCATGGCCGGTACCCTGGGTTCTCAACGGAAGCGATGATGCATCTCAACTGGTGGCCGGCACCAGGAAATCGCGGCTGATGTAGGCGCCGAGCTCGTTGACGCGGTCCAGGAACTGGGTCAGGTAGGCGTGCAGGCCGGTCGCGAGGATTTCGTCGATGCGGGCGTACTGCAGGTCCGCCGACAGCTTGCCGGCGCGGCGCACGGTTTCGCAGGTGGTGTCGTCGGTCACCAGCTTGAGGTTGTTCACCACCTCCTGCAGGCTGGCGGCCAGCGAGCGCGGCATGTCGGCGCGCAGGATCAGCAACTCGGCCACACGTTCGGGCTTGATCACGTTGCGGTAGACCCTGCGGTAGATCTCGAAGGCGCTGACACTGCGCAGGATGGCACTCCAGTGGTAGAAATCGTACTCCTGGTCCTTCTCGCTGGCGGCGCCGTAGAAGTCGCTCTGCACCGCGTGGAACTTGACATCGACCAGCCGGGCCGTGTTGTCGGCCCGTTCGAGGAAAGTGCCCAGGCGCATGAAGTGCAAGGCCTCATCCTGCAGCATGGTGCCTACGGTCACGCCGCGCGACAAATGCGAGCGGAATTTGACCCACTCGAAAAACTGGCCGGGGTCGCGCTCGAACTCGCCGTTGCGCAGCATGCGGAAAATTTCGAGGTAGGTCTGGTTCTGGGTTTCCCAGACCTCGGTGGTCAGTGTGCCGCGCACGGCGCGCGCATTTTCGCGGGCGTTTTTCAGGCAGGAAATGATGCTCGACGAGTTTTTTTCGTCCCGCACCATGAAGTCCATCACATCGCGCGCGTTGATCGCGCCATATTTGCCCTCGTAGGCGGGCGACAGCTCGCTGATGCTCAGCAGGCCCTGCCAGCCGACCTGGGCCACGGCGGTCGATTGCGGCAGCAGCGAGGTCTGGTAGTTGACGTCCAGCATGCGGGCGGTATTCTCAGCCCGTTCGGTATAGCGGGACATCCAGAAGAGATGATCGGCGGTTCTTGAAAGCATGATGCGTCCTTTCCCTTCTAGTTCGACTTAAGGGACTGTGACTGGGACTGGGACTGGCCAGACTGCGACTGGCTTTGGGCTTGCCCGGAGGTCGACTGCGTTTGCGACTGGCCGCTGGCGTAGTTGTCGTCTTCCAGCACCCAGGTGTCCTTGGTGCCGCCGCCCTGTGAGGAATTGACCACCAGCGAGCCGTCTTTCAGCGCCACACGGGTCAGGCCGCCCGGCACCATCTGCACGGTCTTGCCGCTGAGCACAAAGGGCCGCAGGTCAATGTGCCGCGGCGCGATGCCGCTGTCCACATAGGTCGGGCAGGTCGACAGGCTCAGCGTCGGCTGGGCAATGTAGCCGGCCGGGTTGGCCATGACCGCCTTGCGGAAGTCCTCAATCTCGGCCTGCGTCGAGGCCGGGCCGACCAGCATGCCGTAGCCACCCGCGCCGTGCACTTCCTTGACCACCAGGTCTTTCATGTGGGCCAGCGTGTACTGGAGGTCGTCCGCATTGCGGCACATATAAGTCGGGACGTTTTTCAGGATCGGCTTTTCGCCGAGGTAGAACTCGATCATCTTCGGCACGTAGGGGTAAATCGACTTGTCGTCGGCGACACCGGTGCCGATGGCGTTGCACAGCGCGACATTGCCGCTGCGGTAGACATTGAGCAGGCCGGCGCAACCGAGTGTGGACGTCGGGCGGAAGGCCAGCGGGTCCAGGAAGTCGTCATCGACGCGGCGGTAAATCACGTCAACGCGTTTGGGGCCGCGTGTGGTGCGCATGTAGACGAAGTTGTCCTTGACGAACAGGTCCTGGCCCTCGACCAGTTCCACACCCATCTGCTGGGCCAGAAAGGCGTGTTCGAAATAAGCCGAGTTGTACATGCCGGGTGTCAGCACCACCACGGTCGGCTCGGCACGGTGCGCCGGCGAGTTGTCGCGCAGGGTCTCCAGCAGCAGGTCGGGATAGTGAGCCACGGGCGCGACACGGTTCTGGCTGAACAGGTCGGGAAACAGCCGCATCATCATCTTGCGGTCTTCCAGCATGTAGCTCACGCCGCTGGGCACGCGCAGGTTGTCCTCGAGCACGTAGTACTCGCCTTCGCCCTGGGCGTTGGGCGCGCGCACGATGTCGATGCCGCTGATGTGCGAATAGATGTTGCCCGGCACATCCACACCCATCATCTCGGGGCGGAACTGCGCGTTCTGGAAAATCTGCTCGGCCGGGATCACGCCGGCCTTGATGATTTCCTGGTCGTGGTAGACATCGTGGATGAAGCGGTTCAGGGCCGTCACGCGCTGGACCAGGCCGCGTTCCATGCTGTCCCATTCATGCGCGGGGATGATGCGCGGAATCAGGTCGAAGGGGATCAGCCGCTCGGTGCCGCCGGTTTCCGAGTTGCCGTCGTCCTTGTCGCCGTACACCGCGAAGGTGATGCCGACGCGGCGGAAAATCATCTCGGCTTCTGCCCGCCTGGCCTGCATGACCGAATCGGGTTGGCGGGCCAGCCAGCGCTGGTAACTCTGGTAATGCGCCCTCACCGACGCATCGCCAGCGTTCATCTCGTCAAACTTCGCTCCGCTCATCAGCTTATCTCCGTCAGGTTCTTGTGCATGTCCTGGCTGTAGCTTAGCAAGTAATGCGCCAATCGCCTGTAGGAAGTCGACTTTTTAATTGCCCGTGCGGTGCTGCCAGTAGCGCAAGCCGGCTTGTCGCTGGCAGCGCACGCTGTCCGGGTCCGCACTGGACCAGCTGGCTGCGCCGCAGGCCGGCGAAGCCCACACCCGGATGCCGCGTTCGCGGTAACGCTCCAGCACCGGCGGCGCCGGGTGCCCGAAGCGATTGCGGTAACCCACCTGCGCCAGCGCCAGGGAAGGCCGCACAGCGTCGAGGAAGGCGGGGCTCGAAGAAGTCTTGCTGCCGTGGTGCGGCACCAGCAGCACATCCGCCCGCAGGTCCCGCCCGGCCGCCACCAGCCGCTGCTCCTGCGCCAGTTCGATGTCACCGGCCAGCAGTGCGGTGTGCCTGCCATTGGAAATCCTCAACACACAGCTCATGGCATTCGACTTCTGCGTCGTCGCGTAATCACCGGCGGGCGGGTGCATCACCTCAAAATCGACCCCATCCCAATTCCAGCGCTGGCCGGCCGCGCAGCGCTGCGCGGGACGCAAGGCCTGCAAGGGATGGTTGTCCTCGATGGAGCTGACCAAAACCGCCTGCGGCTGCATCGCCAGCACCGCCGGCGCGCCGCCAATGTGGTCGCTGTCGCGGTGGCTCAGCATCAGCATGTCCACACGCTCGCCGAGCGCACGCAGCAGCGGCACCAGCACGCGGTGGCCCGCGTCGCTCTCGCGCGAAAAGCGCGGGCCGCTGTCGTAGACCAGGGTGTGACGGGCGGTGCGGACAACCAGCGCATTGCCCTGCCCCACATCGGCCGCGATCAGTTCGAACGCCCCGGGCGCCGGCCGCAGCGGTTGCCACAGCAGCACCGGCAGCATCAGCGGCACACCGAGGACGCGCCAGTGCCAGGGCAGGCGCATGGCCAGCAACAGGCCGCCGCTCACCCCCGCCACGGCACACCACAGCGGCGCGGCCGCGACACTGATGCTGGCCAGCGGCCAGCGTGCCAGCCATTGCAGAAACGCCATCAGGCCGGCGACCGCGCCGCCCGCGAGGTCCCACAGCGGCGCCCAGAACACGCCCAGCATGGTCAGCGGCGTCACCACCAGCGTCACCCAGGGGATGGCCAGGCCATTGGCCAGCAGGCCCACCAGCGACAGCTGGTTGAACAGCAGCAGCGACAGTGGTGCCAGCGCCAGGGTGACGATCCACTGCTCCCGGGCGGCACGAAACACCGCGCCTGCCACCAGCAGCAGGCCCTGCGGCAACCATGCCCTCCAGCGTGAAAATATATGACCATTTCGGCCTCCAGCCCATGCCGGGCTTGCATCAGCCGCTCCTGATACGATAGCAGTACTGGCGCTTGCCGCAGCCTCCCCGCCAGCGGCAAACAACACACCGACAGCCACAAACGACAACCAGAAGCCCGCCTGCAGCAAGGCCCAGGGATCAAGCGCCACCACCACCGCCATGGCCAACAACCACACCTGCGGCCAGGGCCAGCGCTTGCCGCTCTGGCGCAGCAGCACCACCGCCGCCAGCATCCAGACCGTGCGTTGTGCCGGAACGCCCCAGCCCGAGAGCAGGGCATAAGCGGCGGCCAGCAGCAAGCCGCCCCAGGCACCGGCGCGGCCGGCCGGCAACGCCAGGCACAGGGCCGGGGTCCAGCGCGTGGAGCGTCGCCAGACCCAGGCCACCACCTGCGCCGCCAGCCAGGCAAACATGGTGATGTGCAGGCCGGAAATACTCATCAGGTGCGCCACGCCGGTGGCCCGGAACACATCCCAGTCGGCACGTTCGATGGCGTTCTGGTCACCGACCAGCAGGGCCGCCACCACGCCGGCGAGCTGGCGATCGCTCACCTGGGCGTACACCGCATCACGCAATACCTGCCGCGCACGTTCGACCGGATGCCGCCAGCTGTCGGCCAGCAGCCGGGGGACCGGATCGCGCGGCCCGGCGCGCACATACCCGGTGGCCTGCAGGCCCTGTTCCCAGAGCCAGAGTTCGTAGTCGAAGCCGTGCGGGTTGCTGTTGCCGTGCGGCGCCTTCAGGCGAACCGTCATCTGCCAGCGTTCGCCGGCGCGCAGGGCCGGCGGCTGGCGCTGCAGGGCCAGCACGGCGGCAGGGTTTGTGTCTGCCTCGGCGTTGTCGGGGCCGCCCATTCCCGCCGCCGGTTCCCGGAAGCCAAAACCCGCATACCAGCCGAGGTAAATCCGTGGCGGCAAACTCACGGAGGCGCCGTCCAGCCGGGCCGATTCGACGGCGAAGCGAAAACGCAGCCCATCGTCATGACGCTGCGGCATGGCCAGCACCCGGCCGGTGACCTCGATGTCGCGCCCTTCCAGCGCCGGCGGCAAGGCGGCGGCCTGGAACACCGAGGCGCGCAGCCCGGTCAGCCCGAAGCCGAACACCAGCGCCAGCAACAACGCGGCGGCCGCCCGTGACACGGCCGCCCCGGTCCAGCGCATCCTGACCCACAGCAGCGCGGCTGTCAGCGAAACGGCCAGCCAGGCGGCGTATACACCCGGCGGCTGCAACACCGCCTGCTGCAACTGCAGGGCAGCGCCCGCGACAAAGCCGCAAAAAACCAGACCCGGCACCCGGCCCGGTGAGGTGGCTGATGACCCTGCTTGCACAAACCCCCCCTGATGTTTTTTTTGCTGTGCTGCGGCGAGCTCCTTCAACGGGCCATCTCGCGCATCCGCTGACAGGCAAGCCGTCCGCCACCACTGAGCGTCTGACTGACAGCTGTAGGGGCTTTTGGCGCAGCTTTTGCTTGCATGGGCGGTGTTAAAACCGTTCCACCCGGCCCGGGAGGCCGCCGTTGCGCCATTTCTGCGGCATAGTTGCCACAACGACCGAAATTTCTGAAAAGCGAGACCGACTTGTCCATCCACGTTGCCCTGAGCCACATCACCCACTACAAATACGACCGGCTGGTCCGCCTCGGCCCCCAGGTGGTCCGCCTGCGCCCTGCCCCGCACAGCCGCACCAAGGTCCTGTCCTATTCGCTGAAGGTCGAACCCACGGGCCATTTCATCAACTGGCAGCAGGACCCGTTTGCCAACTACCAGGCCCGGCTGGTGTTTCCCGAGCCGACGCGCGAGTTCAAGGTCACGGTGGACCTGGTCGTCGAAATGGCGGTGTTCAACCCCTTCGACTTTTTCCTCGAGCCGGAAGCCGAGGAATTCCCCTTCAAGTACAGCAAGGAACAGGCGCACGAGCTGGCGCCCTACCTGGCCACCGAAGCAGCCACGCCGCTGCTCAAAAGTTATCTGGCGGCCATCGACCGCACGCCCAGACGCACCATCGACTTCCTGGTCGGGCTGAACCAGAAACTGCAGGGCGACATCAAGTACGCGATCCGCATGGAGCCCGGCGTGCAGACGCCCGAGGAAACCCTGAAACTCGCCGTCGGCTCCTGCCGCGACACCGGCTGGCTGATGGTCCAGCTGTTCCGGCACCTGGGCCTGGCCGCGCGTTTTGTCTCGGGTTACCTGATCCAGCTCAAGGCCGACGTCAAGTCGCTGGACGGCCCCAGCGGCGCTGAAAGCGATTTCACCGACCTGCACGCCTGGTGCGAGGTCTTCCTGCCCGGCGCCGGCTGGGTCGGCCTGGACCCGACCTCGGGCCTGATGGCCGGTGAAGGCCACATCCCGCTGGCCTGTACGCCGGAGCCCTCGAGCGCCGCGCCCATCGAGGGCGGCGTGGATAAAAGCGAAGTCGAGTTCGCCCACCACATGGGCGTGCAACGCATTTACGAATCGCCGCGCGTGACGCAGCCCTACACCGAGGCCCTGTGGGCCGATGTACTCAAGCTCGGCCACCAGGTCGACCAGGACCTGCTCGCCGGTGATGTGCGCCTGACCATGGGCGGTGAGCCGACTTTTGTCGCCACCCAGGACCGTGACGCGGCCGAATGGAACATCGACGCGCTCGGCCCGACCAAACGCGGCTACGCCACCGAACTCGTGCAGAAGCTGCGCGCCGAATACGGCGAAGGCGGCTTTCTGCATTTCGGCCAGGGCAAGTGGTACCCGGGCGAGCAGTTGCCGCGCTGGGCGCTGAGCATTTTCTGGCGCAAGGACGGCCAGCCGGTCTGGAAAAACCCGGCCCTGTTCACCGACGAGCGCCAACCCTGCAACTACACCAGCGCCGATGCCAAACGCTTCGCCGACATGCTGGCCGGCAAGCTCGGCCTGTCCAACCAGCACATCACACCGGGCTACGAAGACACCTGGTACTACCTGTGGCGCGAGCGCCGCCTGCCGGTCAATGTCGACCCCTTCGACACCAAACTTGACGACGCGATGGAACGTGCCCGGTTGCGCCGGGTGTTCTCGCAGGGCCTCGATGCGGTGGTAGGTTATGTGCTGCCGCTCAAGGTCAGGGAAGAAAAAGCCCAGGGACAAGGCCCGCAGTGGTCCACCGGTCCCTGGTTCTTCCGCGACGAACGCATGTATTTGATGCCGGGCGACTCACCCATGGGTTACCGCCTGCCGCTGGACTCGGTGCCCTGGGTCTCCAAGACCGACTACCCCTACATGACCGAGGCCGACCCGTTTGCGCCGCGCGAGGAATTGCCGCCGGCCGATGTGTTTGCCGAACGTTACAACGCTGCACGCACACAGCCCGTTCCTGCAGCGCCTGCGCCGACCGCGCCGGCCGGCACCCGGCACAACAGCGCCAGCATGCTGGCCCAGTACATGGCGCGCTACATGACGGGCAATGGCTCGCGCAACGAAGCGAATCGCCTGATGCAGTTCAGGACCACCACCTCCAGCGTGGACCTGCGTTTCGACCAGGGTCCCAAAGCCGGCGCCTTGCCGGCCGCCTCCGCAACACCCGCACCCGCACCGGCCGATCCCTCGGCGCGCATGCCCCAACCCGGCGAGTCCGCAGCCTGGCTGACCCGCACCGCGCTGTGTGTGGAAGTGCGCGACCCGAACCGCGCCAACGGACCCCAGGACAAGCCCAAGGCCGCGCCGAAAGAAAAAGGCGCCAAAGCCGAGACCGGCGCGCTCTACATCTTCATGCCGCCGCTCGAGCGCCTGGAAGACTACCTGGACCTGCTGGCCGCGGTCGAGGCCAGCGCCCAGGCACTGGATCTGCAGATCGTGCTCGAGGGCTACCCGCCGCCGCGCGATCCGCGCCTGAAGATGCTGCAGGTCACGCCCGATCCGGGCGTCATCGAGGTCAACATCCACCCGGCCTACAACTGGAACGAACTGGTCGAACACACCGAGTTCCTCTACAAGATTGCGCACGAGACGCGCCTGTCGGCCGAGAAGTTCATGACCGACGGCCGGCACACCGGCACCGGCGGCGGCAACCACTTCGTTCTCGGCGGCGCGACGCCGCCCGACAGTCCCTTCCTGCGCAAGCCCGAAATGCTGGGCAGCCTGATCGCCTACTGGCACAACCACCCCTCGCTGAGTTATTTGTTCTCGGGCATGTTCATCGGCCCGACCAGCCAGGCGCCACGTGTGGACGAGGCGCGCAACGACCAGTTGTACGAGCTCGAAATCGCGCTGCGCGAAATCGCCGCCAACCGCGAGAAATACGGCCAGGACATGCCGCCGTGGATCGTGGACCGCACCCTGCGCAACATCCTGGTCGACGTGACCGGCAACACGCACCGCAGCGAGTTCTGCATCGACAAGATGTATTCGCCCGATTCGGCCACAGGACGGCTCGGCCTGCTGGAGTTGCGCGCCTTTGAAATGCCGCCGCATGCGCGCATGAGCATCGTGCAGCAGTTGCTGCTGCGGGCGCTGGTCGCGCGCTTCTGGAACAAGCCCTACCACGGCCGCATGACACGCTGGGGCACCGAGCTGCACGACCGTTTCCTGCTGCCGGGTTTTGTGCGCATGGATTTTGCCGACGTGCTGACCGAACTGAACGAAGCCGGTTACCCCTTCGAGATGGCCTGGTTCGAGCCGCATTTCGAGTTCCGCTTCCCGATGATCGGCCAGGTCAAGGCCAACAGCATCGAGCTGACCCTGCGCAGCGCGCTGGAGCCCTGGCATGTGATGGGCGAGGAAGGCTCGTCCGGCGGCACCGTGCGTTATGTGGACTCCTCGCTGGAACGTGTCGAAGTGCATGTGACCGGCCTCAACGACAACCGTTATGTGATCACCGCCAACGGCCGCGCGCTGCCGCTGCAAAGCACCGGCACTGTCGGTGAATACGTGGCCGGTGTGCGTTACAAGGCCTGGAACCCGCCTTCGGCCCTGCACCCGTCGATCGGCGTGCATGCGCCGCTGACCTTCGACATCGTCGACACCTGGATGGAGCGTTCGCTGGGCGGTTGCCAGTACCACGTCGCGCATCCGGGCGGCCTGAGTTACGACAGCCTGCCGGTCAACTCCTATGAGGCCGAAAGCCGGCGCCTGAACCGCTTTTTCCAGATGGGCCACACACCCGGCAGGATGCAGGTCCAGCCGGCGCAACCCAGCCGCGAGTTCCCGTTCACGCTGGATCTGCGTTGACCCCTCTTGCCTGATCGAACAGGTCTCCAGGAAGGCTGACCCGGGACACCGGGTCAGCCCTTTGTCTTATAGCCGCAACACCCACGGCCTGGTGCCGTGTTTGATTGCCAGAACAGGCAGCCATCAGCGTCCGCGCGGCTTGAGGCCGCAGGCATGAAGGCATACTTGGACCAGCGTGGAAAACAACCCCTCTCTTTTTGCAGCCGCGGCGCTCGAGTCACCTGTCGACCTGGCCGCAGCCCTGGCGCTGCCAGCCACGTCCGGCCACTTTGACGAGTTGCATGGCCGCACCCTGGACAAGCCCGCCCCCGCCGCGCCGCAGAGCCAGCAGCAAAGCCAGTCTTCCCTGCATCTGGCAGGCACCGCCACCGCCGTTGCGCCCGACACCACGACCGTCCCGGCCTCGGCCGGCAGGCTGGCGCCTGACTGGCACCGCTTTTTCAACTTCCTGGGTGGCGAGGGCTTTGAAGACCTGAACCACCGCGCCGCCAACCTGCGCCGGCAGATCCGCGACAACGGCGTCACTTACAACGTGTATGCCGACGCCGACGGGCCGCAACGCCCCTGGTCGCTGGACCTGTTTCCGCTGGTGCTGTCGGCCAGTGACTGGTCGCACATCGCCACCGGCATCAGCCAGCGCGCGCGCCTGCTGGACCGCATCATGGCCGACGTTTACGGGCCGCAGCAGCTGCTGTCGCTGGGCCTGCTGCCGGCGGCGCTGGTGCAGGGCCACCCCGGCTATTTGCGCCCCATGCACGGTGTCCAGCCGGCCGGCGGCACCTTTTTGCACATCGCCGCCTTCGACCTGGCGCGCGGCCCCGACGGGCGCTGGTGGGTGGTCTCGCAGCGCACGCAAGCGCCGTCCGGCCTCGGTTACCTGCTGGAAAACCGGCTGGCGATTTCGCGCCTGTTTCCGCAGGCTTTCCGCGAGATGAAGGTGCAGGGCCTGGCCGCCTCCTACAAGGCGCTGATCGACGGCATGAAGGCGCACAGCCCGGCCGGCGCGGGCGCCACCGACAAACGCATCGTGCTGCTGACCCCGGGCCCGTACAACGAAACCTATTTCGAACACGCCTACCTGGCGCGTTACCTCGGCCTGACCCTGGTCGAAGGCAGCGACCTGCTGGTGCGCGACAACCGGCTTTACCTCAAGACCCTGCAGGGCCTGGAGCCGGTGCACGGCCTGCTCAAACGGCTGGACGACGAGTTCCTCGATCCGCTGGAGCTGCGCTCGGACTCCACGCTGGGCGTGCCCGGCCTGCTGCAGGCGATTCGCGCCGGCAACGTGCTGGTGGCCAACGCCCCGGGCTCGGCCTTTCTCGAATCGAGCGCGCTGCTCGGTTTCTTGCCGGCGCTGTCGCGGCATTTGCTGGAAGAACCGCTGGCGCTGCCCTCGCTGGCCACCTGGTGGTGCGGCGAACAGGCGGCGCTGCAGGAAGTGCTGCCCTTGCTGAAAGACTGTGTCATCAAGGGCACCTACCCCGGCTCCGGTATTGATTCGGTGATTGCGCAGACCCTGTCGCGCCGCCAGCTCGACGAATGGGCAGGACGGCTGCTGCGGCGCAGCGATGACTACACGGTGCAGGCCTATCTGCCGCTGTCACAGACGCCGACCTGGCACGGCAACCGGCTGGCACCACGCTCGGCCATGCTGCGCGTTTTCGCGGTGGCCGACGGCAACGGGTCCTGGCAGGTGCTGCCCGGCGGGCTGGCGCGGCTGGCCGGCCCCAACGACAAGATTGCCTCCATGCAACAAGGCGGCAGCAGCGCCGACGTCTGGGCCCTGGGCGCGCCCGATGCCGGCCATGCGCCGCATCCGGCAGACAGCTCGGGCAAACGCGGGGCCCCGCACGAACCCGCCGCCGAGCCCGGCGCGCCGGCCCGCCACGCCAGCCTGAGCCGCCACAAGCCGCCGGTGACCAGCCGCGCCGCCGAAAACCTGTTCTGGCTGGGCCGTTACACCGAACGCACCGAAAACGCGATCCGGCTGGCGCAGCTCACCCTGCAGTCGCTGAGCGGCGAAGACCAGTCCTCGCAGCCGCTGCTGGCCTGGCTGTCCGAAATGACCGTCAAGAATGGCCTGGTGCTGGACTCCGTGCCCCCGGCCACCCAGGCGCGGCGGGTGTTTGAACGCTCATTGATTGCCAGCCTGGCCGACACCGACCAGGCCGCCAGCGTGGGCTACAACCTGCGCGCGCTCAAGGGCGCGGCCTCGGCGGTGCGCGAGCGGCTGTCGCAGGAGCAGTGGCATGTGATCGTGCGCGCCGAGGAAGACTTCTTCCGCCGCTGCGAAGCATTCAGCGGTCCTGAGCACCCCGCGGCGGCGCTGGAATATTCATCGGTCGAGGCGCTGCATGCGCTCGAATCAGCCAGCAGCTTTCTGGCCGCCATGACCGGCGCGCAAACCGACCGCATGACGCGCGACGACGGCTGGCGCCTGCTCAGCACCGGCCGCCACATCGAGCGCCTGAACACTTTGGCCGCCGCACTGGTGCTGGGTTTTGAAACCGGCGCGGTGCACGACGAAGCCGGTTTCGGCGCCATCGTCGCGCTGTTCGACAGCACCATCACCTTCCACGCCCAGTACCAGCAGCAGCGCGACGTGCCGGCCCTGCTGGACCTGCTGGTGTTCGACCGCGACAATCCGCGCTCGCTCGGCTGGGTGGTGCAGACGCTGCGCGGCCGGCTGGCGCGGCTCGCCGAAAACACGGTGGGCGCGCCGCAACCGGTGCCCGACCTGACGCCCGGCCTGCCCGACCCCGGCACCTGGCTGATGGACGAGTTGTACACGGCCGACCCGCGCCTGCCGGAAGACCAGCGTTACGAAGGCCTGCTGACACGTCTGGCGCAGTGCTGCAGCGCCGCCTTCGACCTGTCGGACACGCTGAGCCGCCGTTACTTCAGCCATGTGTCGGCCGACGAACACAGCCTGGGCGCCTGAACCCGCGCCCTCCCCGCTTTTTGCCCTGACACCACATGCTGCTTCACCTGGTTCACGAAACCCGTTACGCCTACAGCCCGACGGTGGAAAGCGCCCACCATGTGCTGCACCTGCGGCCAGCCAGCCATGCCGGCCAGGAGTTGCTGAGCCACTCGCTGACCATCAGCCCGCAGCCGGCGCAGATCCACGACCTGCCTGACGTTTACGGCAACACCCGGACCTTTTTTTCGCTGCACACGCCGCACGACCAGCTGACGGTGACCGCCGAAAGCATGATATCGACGCTGGTCAATCCCGAGATGGCGCATCTGGGCCCCGGCCTGCCCTGGGAGCAGGTGCGCGAGCAGTTCCGCTACCAGGCCGGCGGCGCCTACGACAGCGCCTGTGAATTCGTTTTCGCCTCGCCCTATGTGCCACGCGACGAAGCCTTTGCCGAATTTGCCCGCCCCAGTTTCACGCCGGGCCGTCCGCTGCCCGAGGCGGCGGAACACCTGATGCAGCGCATCCATGCCGGGATGACCTACGACAGCGACAGCACCGAGGTCGGCACCCTGGCGCTGGAGGCGCTGCAGCTGCGCAAGGGGGTGTGCCAGGACTTTGCCCACATCATGGTCGCCTGCTGCCGCTCCATGGGGGTGCCGGCGCGGTATGTCAGCGGCTACCTGCTGACCAACCCGCCGCCCGGCCAGCCGCGCCTGATCGGCAGTGACGCCTCGCACGCCTGGGCCTCGGTCTACTGCCCCATGGCCAGCGATGCCGGCGGCATGCGGCTGGCCGACGGCCAAAACCCCGGCGTCTGGCTGGATTTCGACCCGACCAACAACCGGGCGCCCGGCGAAGACTATGTGACGCTGGCCACCGGCCGCGACTTCCTCGACGTCTCGCCGATGCGCGGCGTGATCCGCGGCGGCGCCCGCCACGTGCTCGATGTGGCGGTCACGGTCACACCGGTCGACGCCGAGCCGCCGCTTTAGAATCTTCCGCAGAACACCTTTCAAACGCTATTGTTTTGATAGCTGCCCGCCCTTTCCGGACATGGGCTGGAGGCCTTTTTTATCATCAACCGGCACGGAAACGCCGCTTCAGGAGAACCCCATGAGCACCCCTGCGATTTACGACAAACTCAAGTCCCTGGGCATCACGCTGCCGCCGGTCGCCGTGCCGGCCGCGGCCTATGTGCCTTTTGTGCAGACCGGCCAGCTGGTGTTCCTGAGCGGGCACATCGCGAAGAAGGACGGCAAACCCTGGGTCGGCCAGCTCGGCAAGACCATGACGACGGAAGAAGGCAAGGCGGCGGCGCGTGCGATTGCGATCGACCTGATGGGCACCTTGCATGCGGCGGTCGGCGACCTCGGCAAGGTCAAACGCATCGTCAAGCTGATGAGCCTGGTCAATTCGACCGGCGACTTCACCGAGCAGCACCTGGTCACCAACGGCGCCAGCGAACTGTTCGGCGAGGTGTTCGGTGCGGCCGGCGCCCATGCGCGCAGCGCGTTCGGTGTGGCGCAAATCCCCATGGGCGCCTGCGTCGAGATTGAGCTGATCGCGGAACTGGCCTGAGGCTTCCCCAGACAAAAAAAGGACGGCCATGCCGTCCTTTTTTTGTGGGGCGCTAGGCCGCGTCAGGCACGTTCGCTGACCCAGCCCTGCACCGATTTCAGCGCGTCGCCAAGTTTGGACGCATCGGTGCCGCCGGCCATGGCCATGTCGGCCTTGCCGCCGCCCTTGCCGCCCACCTGCTGGGCCACAAAGTTGACGAGTTCGCCGGCCTTCACCTTGCCGACACTGTCGGCCGTCACGCCGGCCGCGATCTGCACCTTGTCGCCGTCCGTCGCGGCCAGCACAATGACCGCGGTCTTGAGCTTGTCCTTGAGCTTGTCCATGGTGTCGCGCAGGGTCTTGGCGTCCGCGCCTTCGAGCTTCGCGGCCAGCACTTTGAGGCCCTTGATGTCCACGGCCTGGCCCACCAGTTCATCGCCCTGGGACGAAGCCAGCTTGCCCTTGAGCGCGGCGATTTCCTTTTCCAGCGAACGGACCTGGTCCAGCACCTGGCCGATCCGGTTCTGCAACTCGGTCGGGCTGGCTTTGAGCGAAGCGGCTGCCGCCTGCATGCCGGCTTCCAGCGACTGCAAATAGGCCAGCGCATTGGCGCCGGTCACCGCCTCGATGCGGCGCACGCCGGAGGCCACGCCGGCCTCGGCCACGATCTTGAACAGGCCGATGTCGCCGGTGCGGCCGACGTGGGTGCCGCCGCACAATTCCTTGCTCGAGCCTATGCTGAGCACGCGCACCTCGTCGCCGTATTTCTCTCCGAACAGCATCATGGCCCCGGTTTTCTGCGCGGCCTCCATGTCCATCACGCTGGCGTCGGTCGGCTCGTTGGCCAGGATCTCGGTGTTGACACGCGCCTCGATCTCGCGGATCTGCTCGTCGGTGACCGGCGCGTTGTGGGCAAAGTCGAAACGCGTGCGCTCGGCGTTGACCAGGCTGCCTTTTTGCTGCACATGATCACCGAGCACCTCGCGCAAGGCCTTGTGCATCAAATGCGTGGCGCTGTGGTTGCGCACGGTGGCGGCGCGGCGCGCCGTGTCCACACGCGCCAGCACCGCGTCGCCGACCTTGAGCGTGCCTTCGCTGAGCAGGCCGTGATGGCCGAACACGCCGGCCTTGATCTTCTGCGTGTCCTCGACACCGAACAACACACCTTCGGCTGTGAGCGTGCCCTGGTCACCGACCTGGCCGCCGCTCTCGGCGTAAAACGGCGTGCTGTTCAGCACCACCACACCGGCCTGCCCCGCCTTGAGCGTCTGTACGGCCACCCCGTCGGCGTACAGCGCCACCACCCTGGCGGGCTCCTCGAGGATCTCGTAACCGGTAAAGCCGTTGATCTCGCCGCTGTAGTCCAGCGCACGGTCCATCTTGAATTTGCCGGCGGCGCGCGCCTGGTTTTTCTGCCGGTCCATGGCGGCGTTAAAGCCGGCCTCGTCGACCTCGACACCGCGCTCGCGGCAGACGTCGGCCGACAGGTCCAGCGGAAAGCCGTAGGTGTCGTGCAGCTTGAAGGCGACATCGCCGGGCAGCACTTTCGCGCCACCAGCCAACGCGGTGTCAAGAATCGTCATGCCGATTTCAAGGGTTTCGAAGAAACGTTCTTCCTCGGCCTTGAGCACCGCCGTGATGCGCGCTTCGTCGGTCTTGAGCTTGGGATAGGCGTCGCCCATCTGCTGCGCCAGGTCGGCCACCAGCTTGTGGAAAAACGGTGTTTTCTTGCCGAGCTTGTAGCCGTGGCGGATGGCGCGGCGGATGATGCGGCGCTGCACATAACCGCGGCCTTCGTTGGACGGGTTGACGCCGTCGCTGACCAGAAATGCGGTGGCGCGGATGTGGTCGGCGATCACGCGCAGCGACTTGTTGTCCAGGTCTTTCTCGCCGGTCTCGCGCGCGGCAGCCTTGATCAGCGCAGCGAAGATGTCGATTTCATAATTGCTGTGCACATGCTGCAGGATGGCGGCAAGGCGCTCCAGGCCCATGCCGGTGTCCACGCAGGGCGCGGGCAGTTGGGTGACGCTGCCGTCGGCCGCCATGTCGAACTGCATGAACACGTTGTTCCAGATCTCGATGAAACGGTCACCGTCCTCATCGGGACTGCCGGGCGGGCCGCCCGGGATGTGCGCGCCGTGGTCGTAAAAAATCTCGCTGCAGGGGCCGCAGGGACCGGTGTCGGCCATCATCCAGAAGTTGTCGGACTTGTAGCGGCCGCCCTTGTTGTCGCCGATGCGGATCACGCGCTCGGGCGGCAGGCCGATCTCTTTCGTCCAGATGTCGTAGGCCTCGTCGTCTTCTTCGTACACCGTGGCCAGCAAGCGCTCCGGCGGCAGCTTGTAGACCTCGGTCAGCAGCTCCCAGGCCCACTTCAGCGATTCGCGCTTGAAGTAGTCGCCAAAGCTCCAGTTGCCCAGCATCTCGAAAAAGGTGTGGTGGCGCGCGGTGTAACCCACGTTTTCCAGGTCATTGTGTTTGCCGCCGGCCCGCAGGCAGGCCTGCACCGACGCCGCGCGCACATAAGGGCGCTTGTCCGAGCCCAGGAACACGTCCTTGAACTGCACCATGCCCGAGTTGGTGAACATCAGGGTCGGATCGTTGCCCGGGACCAGCGAGCTCGAGGCCACCACGGTGTGCCCCTTGGACGCGAAAAAGTCCAGAAAGCTCTTGCGGATGTCGGCGACGGTGAAAGTGGGTTTGCTCATGGTGTGTGGGTTGCGGGTGAGGCCGGCGCTGGCGGGCCTGCAGCCCGGAGCGGCCGACCGCACCCTGGATGCTCGATTTGCCTAGCCTTCGATTATAAGTTTGCGCCGCCGCCCGGAGCCCGGGCTCATGCGCAAACCCGCTGAAGGCGCTATGCTTGCAGGCTGTGCCCACCGGCCGCCCGGCATCCCTTGCGAGGCGGCGCATCCGAAAGAGATCCCCATGGACATGAAGACCTCCCCCCTCGCGCTGCTCAAAGACCCGACCCTGCTCAAGACCGACGCACTGATCAACGGCCAGTGGCTCAAGGGCAGCGCCCGCTTCGACGTCAACGACCCATCCACCGGCCTGAAACTGGCCGACGTGGCCAATCTCGGCGCCAAAGACGCCGAAGAAGCGATTGCCGCAGCCAATGCCGCCTGGCCGGCCTGGCGCAGCAAGACCGGCAAGGAGCGCCACGCCATCCTGCTTAAGTGGTACCAGCTCTTGATGGCCAATGTCGAGGACCTGGGCCGCATCTTGACCGCCGAGCAGGGCAAGCCGTTTGCCGAGGCCAGGGGTGAAGTGGCCTATGGCGCGAGTTTTGTCGAGTGGTATGCCGAGGAAGCCAAACGCGTCAACGGCGAAACCCTGCCCCCCTTCGACAACAACCGCCGCCTGATGGTGCTCAGGCAGCCGATCGGCGTTTGCGCCGCCATCACGCCCTGGAACTTCCCGCTGGCCATGATCACGCGCAAGGTCGCGCCGGCGCTGGCCGCCGGCTGCCCGGTGGTGATCAAACCGGCCGAGCTGACCCCGCTGACCGCACTGGCCGCGGCCGAACTGGCCATGCGCGCCGGCATCCCGGCAGGTGTGCTCAATGTGCTGACCGCCGACAGCGACAACTCGATTGCCGCCGGCAAGGTGTTCTGCGCCAGCGACACCGTGCGCCACATCAGCTTCACCGGCTCCACCGAGGTCGGCCGCATCCTGATGGCGCAAAGCGCGCCCTCAATCAAGAAGCTGGCCCTGGAGCTCGGTGGCAACGCGCCCTTCATCGTGTTCGACGACGCCGATATCGACTCGGCCGTCGAAGGCGCCATGGCCAGCAAGTACCGCAACGCCGGCCAGACCTGCGTCTGTGCCAACCGCATTTATGTGCAGGACGGTGTGTACGACCAGTTCGTCGAAAAGTTCGCCGCCAAGGTCAAGGGGCTGAAGGTCGGCAATGGCTTTGAAGACGGCGTGGTCCAGGGCCCGCTGATCGAGGATTCGGCTGTCGACAAGGTGCAGCGCCATGTGGACGACGCGATCGCCAAAGGCGGCAAGCTGCTGGCCGGTGGCAAACGCCTGAAGGGCCAGTTCTTCGAGCCGACCGTGATCTCCGAAGCCACCGGCGACATGCTCTGCGCCAGGGAGGAAACCTTCGGCCCGTTTGCGCCGGTGTTCCGTTTCAAACACGAGCAGGAGGCGATTGACGCGGCCAACAACACCGAGTTTGGTCTCGCCAGCTACTTCTACAGCCGCGACATCGGCCGCATCTACCGCGTCGCCGAGGCGCTGGAATACGGCATGGTCGGCATCAACGCCGGCGTGATCGCCACCGAACACGTGCCCTTTGGCGGCGTCAAGCAGTCCGGCCTGGGCCGCGAAGGCTCCAGCCACGGCATGGACGAGTACCTTGAAATGAAATACCTGTGCCTGGGAGACATCCAGAAATGATGAACCGCAGACTGCTTCTTCAAGCCGGCCTGGCCGGCGCCGCCGCCCTCTCCGCTCCGTTTTTGATAGCGGCCCATGCCCAGGGGACAGGGGCTGGAGGCCAAAAACGCCACAAAATCGTGATCCAGGTCAGCGACAACGACCCGGCCAAGTGGAACCTGGCGCTGAACAATGCCAAGAACCTGCAGGACGACGTCGGCGCGGGCAATGTGGACATCGCCATGGTGGTCTACGGACCCGGAATCGGCATGCTCAAGCTGGAATCGGCTGTTGGCTCGCGTGTCGCGGAGGCCATGAAGGCCAATGTACGCGTCGTCGCCTGCGAAAACACCCTGCGCGGCCAGAAACTGACCCGTGACGACATGTTGCCCGCCATCGCCTACGTACCGGCCGGCGTGACGGAAATCATGAAAAAGCAGCAGGACGGCTGGGCCTATTTGCGGCCCTGAGCTTTCTTCACGCTGAGCCACCCCAGCGGTGGTTCTACAATCGGCTTCATGCGGGTGTAGTTCAATGGCAGAACGGCAGCTTCCCAAGCTTCATACGAGGGTTCGATTCCCTTCACCCGCTCCATAACAACAACCGAACAACAAAAAACCGGGCCTGTAGCCCGGTTTTTTTTGGGTTTCCCGCTTTAGATCTGGCGGCAAAGCGTCACAGGTACAGCGTTGACTGCGGGATCTTCAGAAAATTGGGTACCCGCGGCAGGTATGCCCGCGGCAGGATTGCCAGGCAGGGCAATCCGGTCTGAACGAATTTCGCCCGTAATGGGGTTGCCGTCGTCAAACCTGCGATCCAGTGCAGCGGCAGCTTTACCGCTAAGGCCATTGACGCAAACCGCGTTGCGCCCCACAAAACCGAAGACACCGCTAGTCACAGCGATCTGGCCATCCGCAGCATGTCGAGGCCTCGCGATGGTCGCGGGAATACCAGCGCGGGGATTGCCATTGATGAAACCTGCATACATCAGAGACACGATAGCCATCGTATTTTCGTTGGCGCCAACAGCAAACGTCGCTGCAGGTAACCCGATCTGGCCGTTGTTGCCGCCGACGGTGAAAGGCGTAGCGCCCCACCCGTTGGTGACGTTAGTGGCAGCGACGGCAGAATCACCCGGCAAGCCCTGGTAACGATCACGGTAGCTGCCAACAGCGGCGGTCATCGAATCCATGTCTTTAGCAATGCTGGAAATACGGCTGTTCTCGATCAATTCCTGACCTTTGAGCACGCCAGCCAGCAAGAGCCCGACGATGACCAGCACGATCGCAATTTCAACCAGCGTGAAACCGGCTTGTTTCTTGAATGACTTCATTCATGACTCCAAATTAATTAGACGGCACGAACTGCGCCGGTAAAAAAATGTATCTTTTGTTTTAGAGATCTGGGAGTCAGGATTTTTTACAGGGGGATGGCCAGTACCACCCGGATGCCTTCACCGAGCGGTTCAGCGAAAAGCTCGCCACCCGCGGCCTGCGCCTGTTTGCGGGCCTGGTACATGCCCAGGCCCTTGTTGATCGGACCAGAACTGGACCAGGGTTCAAACAGTTTCTCAAGAGGGATTTCCAGCCGCAATTGGCTTGTTTCCATGGAAACCAGGGTGTTATGCGCATCCTGTTGGATCACGACGCGGCAGCTCGCCGGCAACATGCGCTCACGGGACAGGCTGGACACATTGCCCAGCACGTTGTCCAGGACAGCAGCGAGCGCGTGGCTGTCCCAATCCACCCGGGCGCCACCCACCAGTTCAACAGTGACTTGATGCAGTTCGGCCGCCTGCAGGATGTGCTCCGCCAGATCCAGCGACTCCGGGCCAAGCGTTTCATGCGCTTCCAAAGGCGCAGAGGCCGAGGCCTGCCAGGCTGGATTCAACAAAGCCTGGCTCATGCGCTCCGCCCGCTGGGTGGCATGGGCGGCATTTTTTTTCAGGCGTTTTGCGCGCGCCAGCAGTTCGGCATCGTTTTGCGCAGACCCAAAATCTTCGGCGACCAGTTGCACCCACTGGGCCAGATTGCGCATGTCATGCTGCAAAAACACGCCCAACTTGGCGCGCTGGCTGGAGGCTGCCACCAGCGCCAACTGGCGGGCGGCCAGCGCCCCCTGGATCATGGCAAACAGCACTTCAGCGGCCTGGACTGCAAACAGATGCCGTTCGCCGCGCAGCCCCTTGAGGCCGATGCGGAACTCCAGCGAGATGTCGTCATAGTCGAAGCGCTGGTGAAGAACACGGTCGCTGATTCGTTCGCCGTCCAGGGAAAGGAGCGGTGCACCTTCATGCAGGTTGAGCGGTATCTTGGCCCCGAGTCTCGTAAATACCGGTGACCCGTACCAGTTGCCGCGCCAGTCCAGGCTGCGCAAGCCCAGATCGGCCAGTGTCTTCTGGTGCAACACCAGCGTCCCCAGCAAATCGTCATGCAGGGCCTCGCGCAAGGCCAGCAACTGGTCCATGCGACGCCTGTGCTGGCGGCTCAGGAAGCGCAACCAGAACATGGTCAGGCCGACACTCAACCCAGCCACGACCAGCCCGACGGCTGCGTCGTAGAGGTCGGTCACGGCGCTGCTCTTTCGATGCCGAACTTCTTCATGAAGTAATACAAGTGCTCACGGGTCAAACCCAGCTTGCGGGCTGCCTGCGCCACATTGAACTGACTCTCCGCCAGCACCGAGCGCACCAGACGCTCCTGCGCCGCCTCGCCGAACTCACGTACCCCTTCACTGATGGGCGCTGTCAGCGTCATGCGCGCCTGGCCGTCCGTGCTGAGCTGCTTTTCTGCCTGCAAAAACAGCACCGCGCGCGCGAGGGCCTCGCGCACACGCTGGCTGCTGGCCGGTTTGTTCAGAAAGTCGAAGGCTCCCAAACCAATAGCCCTGAGCGCCACCGAGGGCTCATCCTGCCCGGTCAGGACAATGATCTTGAGGGATGGCCGCTCAAGAATCAGCAAGCGCAACAATTCCAGTCCCGCCGTTGGTTCGTTGGGATGCGGTGGAAGACCGAGGTCGAGCACGGCCAGATCGAAAGCGGAGTTTGCATGGCGGGCCACAGCAATGGCCTCGGCTGGTGAGGCGGCCGAACGGACCGCGTAGCCCATGTCCTCGAGCGAACCCGCCCACCAGTCGCGCAGGGAGGCGTCGTCTTCTACGATGAGTACGGTCCGCGAGGCATCCATGTCAGGGAAGGACGCCGACTCTGGTCATGTTCAAAAACAACTCGGCAGCAGTTTGCCATTGCAAAAGATCGTCAAAAGCGCCATTGGCAGCGCCAGCCTCGGTCCGGGGATGGGAGACGTAAACGACATTGCCATCCAGATTAGCGGCCTCGTCGATCCCATTGCCCCCAGGAAGTTGTGCCCCATTGCGCCCTGTCGACCAGACCACAAAGGCAGCTTGGGCTACCTGATTCGCGGGTACAGCACCACAGGCTACTCCAGTGGCGCCGGTTCGCGACGCACATACTTGCTGAAGTTGCGCGACAGCCGGTTGGGCAGCCAACGCAGCTCCATTGAGATAGTAAGCATTCCTGATGCCGTTTTGCTGGGTAAATGGAAAGCAGGGCACTGCGCTGCAATCCAAGGATACCGGCGCATTCCCGCCACCTGCATAAGTGATTTGGGTGACTGCATACCGAATTCCGAATCCCCACGCATCCTGCAGCAGGCCATTCGCGTCACGCTCAAGCCCAAGGGTGCGTGCGGGAACAAAGCCATTATTGGGGTTGGCGCATTGCCCTACGATTCCGATTGTCTGTTCGTCGCCGCCGCTGACCGCACTGGCCGGGCACGGCAGTCGCCGGTTGGCGATAGTAAAGGCAATGATGGCCTCCGACACTCGGCGCATCCTCTCTTGCGTATCCCTCACGTTTTTGTTGTCAAGCTGGGGGCCCATCGCAGCGGCGATACCGCCCAGCGCAATCCCCACAATCACGAGAACCAGCGCAATTTCGATCAGGCTGAAACCGCGCTGTCGCGGCTTGACAGGTGCCCTCAAAAAAACCGGTAACGAAGCGGCCTTGTTCATTTTTCTCACTCCTTGTTGCTGGAAGTCTGCCCAGTCTTTGGCGGAATAATTCGTATCGCCCCCGGCGGCAGCAAATCGACCGCTTGCCCGGAAGGAACATCGATGATCTGACCCGGTCTGGCCTTGATTCGCAGATCTGCGCCTCCCGGTTGCAGCGCACCCGCCTGCCCGGCAAGCGTTCGCAAAGGTGTGGTGGAAGCCTGTCCGTACAGCGGCTGATCGTTGATCCACACTGTGCTGCGGTTGCCGGAACGCGTGACAAAACCGCTGACAACCAGCGTATCGGGCAAGCCCGTAGCAGTTTCTTGACTTTTATTCCCTGGCACCACCTGGGGCCCGCCCTCGGGACTGACTTCCAGCTTGCGCGCGGCTTCAAGGGAGCGTCGCTGTGCAGGCGACAGGATCAGGGGACCGAGGTCCGCGTTTGGTGCAGCCGCACCCGGAACGGCAAGCGACGGCCCAGGGACTTGCGCCATGGCAACACAGCCGAAGGCAGTCAGGCCTGCAACCATGAAATGTCCGGCGCGCGACCCACCGACAGGTATACGAAAGGCGAGTTTCATGGCATTCATCCGGGCGTTTTGGGTGTGCCGGCAGCAGGCAACACATAGAGCCAGGACAAACTGCACTGCACGTCCACCGCAGACATCTTGTTGTCACCGCTCACAAACGGCTTGCGCTCGTAAACACAGCTATCAGGAATGAAAAAGCCCGCGCTACCCCCCTGCAGGCGTGAAAGCAAACGCAACCACTCTTCCTCATGGACAGTGCTTGCCCGGAGCTTCATCGGGACCCTGGCGAGGTGGGCGACCGCCTCGCCCGTCTTGTCGTCATTGAGAGATTTGAGGTTCTCCTGTATACCCAACTCCCATGACAAAGCGCTCTTCTGAAGATCGCGAGCTGCGCTTTCCAATGTCTCCAGGATGGCGAGCCGATCTGGCGGATGTGCAAAACGCGACTGCCGGAGTTTGCCGAACATCTGCAGATTTTCTTCCAGCCGTGCGCGATCCGACTGCGTATTCTGAAGTGACAGGTTGGCCGCGTCCAGGGCCGCTTGCGCTTTACCCTGCTCCAGAGCAATCTTCTGAGCCACCAGGTGAGCGCCGCCCGCTATGGCCGCAGCAGCGATACACATGGCCGCACCGGCCATGAGCGGCCTGGCTGCCATCTGCCAGATACTGCGCGTGGGCCGAGCGTCACTCATGTTGCGGCCTTTTGCAAACACAACTCAATTGACCGCGTGTCGATCTCACCCAGTTTTCCGGTTTGGACCTGCTCCGCGTCCAGCGTGACCGTCGACTTGAGCAAAAATGCCGACCAGCCGTTGGCATTCAGGCCAGTCAGCAAGCTGTCCTGCAGGGCAAGCGCCTGTCGCTGCGTCAGGGTGCGTGGAAGTTCGGCGCTGAAACTCAACAATGCCAGCGATGGTTTCACCGGTTCAGCCGAAGGAGGTGGCGCGGCCGCAGCAGCGGCGGCATCCGAGACCACGGGGCACGCAAATGCTTCGGCTGGCCCAGGCGGTGCACCGGCCGCCTGGGCTTGCAGGCGCGGCAGTTCCCATGTGATTTTCTGCACCTCGACGCCCGGCGAATTTTTAAGCGCTGCAGCCAAATGCTGCAGGCCGGCAAGCTGCTCGGGTTGCGCGGCAATGGTTTCTTTCCAGGCCTGCACCGTCGCTACGGCCAGGCCCGCCTCGGTCAGATCGCCCTTGGCGCGCAGCACTTCCTGGCTGGCCTGCCGGTTGATGGCTGCGGCGCGAATCAATTGTTCTTCAGCGAGGTTGCGTTTGCCCCAAGACAACCACATGAGGTCGACCGACCAGAGCACTGCGACCGCCAGTGCCGTGATGCCCGTGATTTTTGCCGTGCGGGCGACCTGGGCTGCGCGCCACTGCGTGCGCGACTCGGCAGGCAAAAACTGCAACTGCGCGGGAGCTGATTTGAGGCGGGGCAGCAGATGGGCATAGGCATCGGGCACCGCTTCGATGAATTGCAGATCCAGCGCCGGGTCACCGCCGACGGCCTCCAGCGCGTTCTCATCCTCCGATGGCAGCCACATCTGCGTGGCCACCGGCTGCTCGGTGCTGCTGATCCACTCCTGCGATATCAGGTACTGAACGGTCCGCCGTGCTTCGGCCAGCACAAAATCGGCCGACAGGCTGCCCTCCCCCACGCTGAGCGCCAGCCTCGAAAACAGCGGCGTCTTTCCGCGCACCAGCACCTGCCGCAAGCCGGCCTGGGTGGCTACCAATGCAAGCACAGGCCGCGAAACGGCGGGCTGTGGCTTGCTCCCGGTGTCGGGAGCAGCGGCCGGCGCACGGCGCGGGGCCTTGTGGTTCACGGAAAGCGCAATCAGGGCCGACAAGGGCCACAAACCCTTGACACGAATGCGATGCGCCGTCAGCGCCCCCAGCCACTGGGCAATGCGCTCGCTTTGACCCATACCGATCAGGCTCACGCGGGTGGGCGGCCGCCAGGATCCAGAGGGCTCCAGAACCGCTGCGCGGTAGGGGTTGTCGCGCAGCTGCTGCGTCAGCCGCCGCTGCAGCAGCTGCTGCCGTGTGCCTGAAACCCAGATGGGGGGCAGCACGTTGCGGATGTAAGCCTCGTCCATGATGTCGCTGACCAGCGAGCACTCCGCGCGCGCAGGCAAGTGGCTGGCCACCCACGCTGCGGCTTCATCATGCGCGTGGGCTATGGCGACCGGCTCCGCCCCGGCGCGGTCCATCCGGTACAGGTGCACCGACTGCTGCGCAATGACGAGGGCAAACGCGGTCATGACTAGAATTTCACCTTCGAAATCAGGTCATAAATCGGCAACATCACCGACGACATGATCCAGGCGATCATGCCGCCCAGGAACAGAGTCAGCACAGGCTGAATCAGGCCTTGCAGCTTCTCGATCGAATCGTTGACTTCACGTGTGTAGAAATAACTCACGTTGTCCAGGGCCTTGTCCAGCCCGCCGGTGGTTTCGCCGACACGGATCATGCGCACGACGAGGGCCGGAAACAGCGTGGTGGCTGCGAAGGCATCCGACACCTTCTGCCCTTGGGAAATACTCCTGGCGGCGCTGTGGATGGCCTTGCGGAAAGCCGCATTGGTCGACAGGCTCTCGCAAAATCCCATGGCATCCAGCACTGACACGCCGCTGCGGTACATCAGCCCGAAGGACTTGGCAAAACGCGCCATGATGATTTTTTTCAGGATGGGACCAAACAAGGGAAACCGCAGCTTCCATCCATCTATCCAGAGTCTGGCCTCTGGCGATAGGCGAACAGCCGTGATCCAGAGTGCAGCCACTGCGCCAATGAACAGGGGAATGGTGTACCAGTAGTTGACCAGAAAATTGGAAAACGCCACCAGCGCCCGCGTCTGGATCGGCACCTCTCCTCCCAGGTTCTTGATGAAGCCGATCAACTGCGGCACCAGGTAAATCATCAGGAAACCGACCGCGCCCAACACGATGGTGCCGGCAAACACAGGGTACATCAGCAGTTTTTTGGTCTGTGCGGCGATTTCATCGGACCACTTCAGGCTTTCGACCAGCTCAGCCAGCACCTCCGGCAACTTGCCGGTGGCTTCGCCGGTGCGGATCAGGCTGATGTTGACCTTGTCGATGCCCGCCGGTGACTGCTCCAGCGCATCGGACAGGCTGGCGCCGCCCTCGATGCGGTCCACCAGGTCCGAGATGAAACGCCGCACACTGGGCGAATCTGCAGAATCGCGCAAATCGATCAGTGACTCGAACAGCGGCACGCCGGCCTGGCTCAGCGTCTGCATGTGGATGAAGATGTTGATCAGCTCCTTGCTCTCAAGCTTCTTCCGCGCAAACATCGAAGCGGCGCGCACCGGTTTGGCCTGCAGCAATTCCAGCTGCATGCGCCCGAGCCGCGCTTCGAGATCTGACTCGCTGGTCGCCGACTGCCGGCCGGAAATGGTCCGGCCTTCGGCGGTGACGGCGCGGTAGCTGAACTCGAGCATCAGGTCCCCACGCGGGTCAGATCCACCACGCGGGCGACCTCTTCGAGCGAGGTGGTTCCCGCCTTCACGCGGGACAGCCCGTCCTCGGCCATGGTGGTGAAGCCGTTGCTGCGCGCATAGGCCGATATCTCCGGGGTGCGGGCATTGCGCGAGAGCAGGTCGTCCAGCCCCATGTCGAAACGCAGCAGTTCCATGATGCTGGTGCGTCCCTTGTAGCCCTGTCCCTTGCACTGCGGGCAGCCCACGGCGCGATACAGGGTCAGCGGCAGCTTGACCGGCGCATCGAGCAGCGTTTTTTCGACCTCACCCGCCTCATAGGGCTCCTTGCATGCGGGACACAGCAAACGCACCAGGCGCTGTGCCACGATGCCGATCAGGTTGCCGGTCATCACGCTGGCGGGAATGCCGAGGTCGAGCAGACGCGCGATGGCCAGCACCGCCGAGTTGGCATGCAGGGTCGAGAACACCTGGTGGCCTGTCATGGCAGCGCGGAAAGCCATCTCGGCCGTCTCGTGGTCGCGGATCTCGCCGACCAGGATGATGTCCGGATCCTGCCGCATCATGGAGCGGATGCCGTTGGCGAAATCCATTTTCGGGTTGTCGGCGGCGGAGGCCTGCCGGATGCGCGCCATCGGATATTCGACCGGATCCTCCAGCGTCATGATGTTGACGCTTTCGGTGTTCATCTCGTTGAGGATGGAATACAGCGTCGTGGTCTTGCCGCTGCCGGTCGGACCGGTCACCAGGATGATGCCGTAGGGCCGCGCCAGCATCATGCGCAGCGTGTTCATGCGCGCTTCGGGCAGGCCCATCTTGTCCATGGGCACGATGGACTTGCGCCGGTCCAGCACCCGCAGCACAAAATTCTCGCCGTGAATGGTCGGCTGCGCAGCGGCCCGGAAATCGACGTCGTGGCCGCGTATCACCATGGAAATCCGGCCATCCTGCGGCGCGCGTGTTTCGGCAATGTCCATGCCTGACAACACCTTGAGCCGGACCGACAGCGCCGGCCAGTACTGCTTGTGCAACACACGCACCTGGCGCAGCACGCCGTCGATGCGGTAACGGATGCGCAGAAATCCTTCTTCCGGCTCGAAGTGAAGGTCGGACGCGCCTTCATGCACGGCATCGGCCAGCAGCGCATCGATCAGCCGGACAATCGGATGCGCGAACGCCTCGATGCCGCGCATCGACAGGGCGTCGTCGTCCATCTTGCCGGTCCGCAAACCCTTGAGGATGTCGTCGATCGACAGCGCATAACCGTAAAAGCGGTCAATCGCGGCCTTGATGTCGGCCTTGGAGGCCAGCCGCCAGGCCAGTGCAATGTCCACCGGCACCACCGAGCGGCACTGGTCCATCGCCACCACGTCGTTGGTGTCGGTGATGGCTACCGTCAGCTTGCGGCTGTCGGCGTCGAAGCCGACCGGAAACACGTCATAACTTTGCGCCAGCGTCTTCGGAATCAGCTTGATGGCCGCATCATCCGGCACCATGTCGCTGAGCTTGATGGCCTCGGTCGCGCTGGCCGCCGCCATGATGGCGGTCAGGTCGTCGATGGACAACATGCCCAGGCTGACCAGGATGTCGCCGAAGGAGCCGCCGCGCTTCTCACGCTCGGTCCAGGCGATTTCGGCCTGGTCCTGCGTGATCAGGCCGCTGCGCTCGAGTTCGAGGTAGAACGTCGTCGGGTTGTAGATGTCCAGCTTGGCGCTCACCGGGCGCCCCTCAGCGCAGCCAGCCGGGTGCGCGCATTGGCTTCGTCAAAACCTGCAGCCTTTCCCTGCGCCAGCCCCAGGGCGGTTTCGTAATACTGGGCTGCGAGGCTGGACTTGCGCATGTGATCGAGCACAACCGCCAGGTTGTAGGCGAACTGCGGCTCCCTGGGTGCCAGCGCATGCGCCTTGAAAAACAGCGGCTGGGCTTCCGACCAGCGCTGCTCGCCGGACAGCACCAGGGCCAGCGCATGGTTGAGATCGGCTTCCTGCGGCGAGCGGGCCAGCAGTTCGCGCAGGCGCGACTCCTGCTGCGGCTCACCGGCGGCCCGGCTCAGGCTGCTCACGCCGGCCAGTGCCGTGGCATTTTGAGGCTCCAGCCTTAACACCCGGCGGTAGGCGTCCATCGCCGGCTCCAGCTGGTTGTTGGCGTGTGCGATCACCGCCAGACCCAGCCAGGCATCCCTCTGCGTGGCATCGGCCTTGAGCACCTCGCGGTACAAGCGCGCCGCCTCGGCGCTGTTACCCGCCTGATAGGCCGCATAGGCCGAGTCCATCAGCGATGCAGGCCGGTTGGCACCGGCAACTGCTGTTGGAGGCGCGGCAATGGCAGCCACAGGCCCTGCGGCACGCGCCGGCGCGCTGCGCTGTGGCTGGGTACGCGCAGGCGCTGCCGCCCGAACCGGCGCGTTGGCGGTCACCACGCGAGGCGCCAAAGCTCGCGCGGGCGGAACAGCTGCCGCAACGGCGGGCGGGGCAATCACCGCAGTTGCGGCCGGCTCAGACGGTGAAACCGGCGGCGAGGCCGTCGTCACAGTGGCGGGTTCGGGTTCCGCCGGTGCGGCGCTGGCAGCAACCGGGGCGGGCACAACCGGCGTGCTGGCAACGCCCAACCCACTCGACGAACCGAACAGGGCATCACCAAAAAGCAGGAAGGCCACCAGGGGCAAGGCGACCAGCAGTGCCACGGCGGCCAGCACCACCTGGCGACGCCGGTCGCCGGCCTTGTGCGTACCGGCTTTTTTCCGGCCGGCCATCACGCCTGCTGCCGACAGCGCCTGACGCGGTGTGGCAGCGAGGGCGGGGCCGGGCGGAACTGGCTCGGGCTGTTTGGAGGCCGGCTTCAGGCTGGCACCGTCTGACGGCCGGGCATACACGCGGGCCTCAGCCGTCGGTTCCGCTGCCCTGCGCGCGACCGGCCTGATGGGCACGGGACCACTGACCCTGGCCTCATCGGAAACCGGTCGTTTGGACGCAACCGGGTTGGCGATCAGCGCACCCCAGTTGGAATTCGAATCCTCCCACGCGGGCCGGTCATAACGCCCGTAAGGGTTCGCTGCCTTGCGGGGTGCCAGAGAGGCCGGCACCACAGCCTCGGGCAAGGGCACATCATCCGATGGCAACTCGAAGTCAAGAAAACTCGCATCCGGTGCCGCCTCTGCCCCACCGAAGCCGGAATGGCTTTTCGGGGCCGCTGTCTGCTGAGGCGCGGGCTCCAGGTCGAGTTCCAGTTCGGGCACGGGCGACTGGGCTTCCAGGGTGAGTTCAGCCGGCACGGCCGAGCCGGGTGCAGCAACAGGTTCCGCTGCGCTGAGTTCCGTCGCGGCGGCAGGCGTGTCGGCTTCCGCCAGCTTGCGCTTTTTGGAGTCCTGCTCGGCCCGCCGCAACGCATCAAGCAAGAGGCTCATTGCCGCCGCCCCGCCGGTACCGGTGTGCCAATCGAGAGCTGGCTCCGGATAAACGAGGCATCGCCGTCAATGCTGGAGTCACGCAGGATGGTCGGACGCAGGAAAATCACCAGTTCACTCTTGTTGGACTGGTTGCTGCGCAGCTTGAACAGCTCGCCGACCACAGGAACCTCACCCACACCGGGAATCTGGTCCGTGACGTTGCTTCGGTCGTCCTGCATCAGCCCGCCGAGCACGGCGGTCTCGCCGTCTCGCACCTTCATGATGGACTCGAATTCGCGCGTCTGTATCTCAGGAATCCGGTTGGTAATACCTGCAGCGGCAAGCGCGGGGCTCGGATCGTTCGCGTAGCTCGTGATTCGCGATACCGAGGGCCGCAGGTTCAGGGTGATCTCGTTGTCATCCCCGACCTGCGCCGTCACATTCATCAGGAAGCCGACCGGCACCGTGTTGATGGTGGTGGTGTACACCGCAGCGGTGGCAGGCACACCCAGCGACGCTGGTGTGCCCGGTGTGACCGAGATGGTGAAATAAATCTTGTTGTCCACCACCTTCAGCAAGGCCGCCTGATTGTTCATGACGCTGACCTTCGGGCTGGACAGAACCCGCGTGCGGCCAAAGGATTCGAGCAGCCGCACCGCCGCAGCAATGTCCGTGCTGCCATACGACCGCCGCGCGCTGAAGGTACCCAGAAAGGGCGGATTCACGCCGGTGGACAGTGCCGTCCCGCCACCCGGCGCCAACACAAAACTCAGCGGTGTGTTCACCGCAGTGCGGACCGCGGACCAGTTGATGCCCTGCTGGTAATCGTTGGTCAGCGCCACCTCGACAATCGTGGCTTCAATCAGGACCTGCCGTCTTGCGTTGCCCACGACCTGGTCGAGGAACTCGCGCACACGCGCATGTTGCTTGCCGGTCGCGCGCACGCTGATCACGCCGGTCTCAGGGTTGGCAATCACCGATGCAGCTTCGCGGTACAGCGGCTGCGGCGCAGCCACGGGGGCGGTCGCCGGGGCGGTTCCGGTCAGGGTGCGTCCAGGGGCACCGGCTGCCCCCGGCGCGGACGAAACGGCAGCCGGTGGAGCAGGCGCGACGGGCGCAGCCACCGGCGCAGTGGCAGCCGCGGGATCGATCACCTTGTCGGTTTCGCGCAGCAGGTCACGGATGTTATCGGTCAGCGTGGGCCAGAAGCGGTTGTTCGAGACGTTGCGGATCGAGGCTGAGGAAGAGTTGCCGGTACCCGTTGCCGTCCCCTGCCCTGTCGTGGCGACCTGCGACTCGGAGCCGGTGCTGCTGGCCGATTCACGAGTGATGTTCGGATAGTCCACCTTGTACAGCCTCAAAAAAGGCGCATCGGGCAGAACGAACAGGTTTTTTCCTTCGAGTTCGTAACGCATGTCGATCTGGCGCGCGACACGGTCCAGCAGCTCGTGGATGGTCTGGTCCAGCGCATTGAGGGTTACCGTCCCCGTGATGCTGGGGTGAATGTCGAGATTGAGCTTGGCATCGCGCGCCAGGGCAAACAGCAGGGTTTGCGCGTTGACATTGCTGACCACCACGCTATAGGTTTCCTGGGGAACCACTGCCCGCGGTGCGGGCAGGCGCGGCGCCCCGGATGACAGCGAGGGAATACCGCCTGCGTCGCTGGGCGACGGCGCGATGGGAGGAATTTGGCCGGGGTCCTGCGCAAGGTGGCCCGGCAACAGCGGCGGCGGCGGCGTGGCGCATCCGGCCAGCACGAGGCTCAGCAGCGTGATGCGCCAGAAGGGATGGAATGTGTTCAAGGGGCGGGTTCCTTCCGGATGGCGTCCAGGCTGCGTACGACCGGTTTGTAATGTTTCAGGGCCGGAGGTGAAGCTTCAATAAATTGCAGGGCCGCCGGCCGGCTGTCGAAGTGTCCCACGTACATCGCATGAAACACCTGTCCCTGATAAAGCCGGTCGTGCACCAGCACCGGCACAACAGACGGCTCACCGGTTTTTGCCGAGGCCTGATCCAGCACCCGCTGGATTTCCTGGGCCATGATCATCACCTCGGCCTGGCGCGGGGCTTTCTGGGACAGGACCTGTACCGTAAAGCCACGCGTGGATGGCCCGCCGATGAACTGGTTGGTGGCCTGCATGCGGGCGGCCAGGGACTCCGAGCGCAATGCGCCGTCCGGGGGCGGCATGGCGGCACTGGCCACCCCACCCGGAGATGCCGGCTTTTCAGCGGGCGTCGTGTCGACGGTTGCCACCGGCGCCACTTGGGACAGCGGCACGGCAACAGCCACGGGTGCTACCGATACCTGGCCCACCGCCACCTGCCGCTGGCCAGTTGCAGCAGCCGCAGCGGCCTCCGGACGGACATCACTCCGGTGCCCGGAACCATAACCCAGCCCGTACCCGAGCACCAGCACGGCCAGCGCGCCAGCGCCAAGGGGCAACCACCGTTTCCAGAACACCGTCCGGGCCTCCGCGCCGCGCGCCACACCAAGAAAGCCCAGGCCTGTTTTGGGCAGGCTGTCGCCGACCGCGCGGTTCACCTGCTCTGCGCCCACCCGCGACACACCCTCGGCATAGGCCGCCAGCAGCGACTTGTCGGCCAGCATGTTCAGGCGCCGGGTGCGTCCGCCCGAGGCCTGCACCAGCAGCTTCAGCGCCTCGGCGTCGAACAATTCGCCGCCCTGCCAGCCGGCCTTGTGCAGGCGAAAACGCAGGTAGGCCGAGGCCTCGTCGGCGTTGAGCGGCTGCAGTTCGAAGCGATGGCTGATGCGGTCCTTGACCTGGCGAAGCTGGGGCGCGTCGAGCAGCTCGTCGAGCTCGGGCTGGCCAAACAAAACGATCTTCAGCAGCTTGTTCTGGGTGGTCTCCAGATTGGACAGGAGCCGGATTTCCTCCAGCGTGGTCGCCGGCATGCTGTGCGCCTCGTCGATCACCACCACCACACGCCGGCCCTGGGAGTAACGCTCGATCAGCACCGCCTCCAGCGCAGCCAGCATGTGCGCCCGGTTGCCCTGCGGCGGCTCGGCCATCAGGTCGTGGGCGATGGCGCCGAGAATTTCATCGCGGTCAAACACCGGGTTGGCCAGGTAGACGGTGTCGCAGGGCAGCGGGCGCAGGCGCTCCAACAGCATGCGGCTGAGCATGGTCTTGCCCATGCCGATTTCACCCACGACGCTGACGATGCCTTCGTCATGCATGGCCGCAACAATCAGACCCTCCAGAATATCGCCGCGCTGCCCCCCGGTGAAAAAAAACTCCGTGTCAGGCGTGATGCGAAATGGATCTGCCGCGAGGCTGAAATGGTCTAGATAAAGGACGCTCATGTTGGTGCTACTTTGAATAATGCAGCCACCTGGCGATTATGTAATTGAAACAAGAAGTTACAGCAACTTGTTGTATTTAAACACGTTTTTCTTCAGCAATGTGTCACTTATTAAGCAGTTTGTGGACAGTTGGGGACATCCGCGGCGGCGATCGGGGAGCCGGTTGTCAGCGCGCCACAATCAAGGCGGCGCTGTCAGCGACAGGAGCCGGCAGGGAAGAGTCAAGGTGTGATTCTTCGCTGTTGTGAAAACAGCGGCAATCAAGCGGCAAACATCGGACCGGCACAACTTCATGACGGCCCGATGCGGGTCAGCAAGCCACAGGATGACCGGGCACAGCCCCGGTCAAGCCCCGGCCAAGCCCGGGGGCTGCCCGGGCAAAGATGATGTGAAAAGGAAGCGCCGCCCGCCCGGCCGGGGCAAGCAGGGCCCCGCGGGACAGCGCCGGCCTGTCCCGGCCACCAGCGGCAAGTCTCAGCGCGCTGTCAGTGCAGCTTGCAGCCGGTTTTGGCCTGCAAGGCCTCCATGGTCACGCCGGGCGCCAGCTCGACCACCTTCAGGCCCTGGGGCGTCACGTCGATCACGGCGAGATCGGTGATGATGCGGTCGATCACCGCCTTGCCGGTCAGGGGCAGCGTGCATTCGGGCAGGATCTTGAAGTCTTCCGTGCCGTCCTTTTTCTTCGCCACATGCTCCATGAGCACGATGCAGCGCTTGACGCCGGCGACCAGGTCCATCGCGCCGCCCATGCCCTTGACCATCTTGCCGGGAATCATCCAGTTGGCCAGATCGCCCTTCTCGCTGACCTGCATCGCACCCAGGATGCTGAGGTTGATCTTGCCGCCGCGAATCATCGCAAAGCTGTCATGGCTGCCGAAAATCGACGAACCCTTGATGGTGGTGACGGTCTGTTTGCCGGCGTTGATCAGGTCGGCATCGACTTCGTCTTCGGTCGGGAAGGCGCCAATGCCCAGCATGCCGTTTTCCGATTGCAGCCAGACTTCCTTGTCGGCCGGCACGAAATTGGCCACCAGCGTCGGGATGCCGATGCCGAGGTTCACGTAAAAACCGTCTTCGAGTTCCTGCGCGGCACGCGCCGCCATTTGGTCTTGGGTCCAGGGCATATCAGGCTTTCTCGGTGATGGTGCGTTTTTCGATGCGTTTTTCGGGCGTGGCGTTGAGCACGATGCGGTGCACATAAATGCCCGGCAGGTGAATGTCGTCCGGCGCCAGTTCGCCGACCTCGACGATTTTTTCCACTTCGACGATGCAGACCTTGCCGGCCATCGCGGCGGCCGGGTTGAAGTTGCGGGCTGTCAGGTTGAAGCGCAGGTTGCCGGACTTGTCGGCCACGGCCGCCTTGACCAGCGCCACGTCGGGCACCAGCGAGCGTTCCATCACATAGGTCTCGCCATCGAATTCGCGCAGCTCCTTGCCCTCGGCCACCTGGGTGCCGACACCGGTCTTGGTGAAAAAGGCCGGGATGCCGGCGCCGCCGGCACGCAGCTTTTCGGCCAGCGTGCCCTGCGGCGTGAACTCCAGCGCCAGTTCACCGGCCAGGTACTGGCGCTCGAACTCCTTGTTCTCACCCACATAGCTGGAAATCATCTTGCTGATCTGGCGCGTCTCCAGCAATTTACCCAGGCCAAAGCCGTCCACCCCGGCATTGTTGGAGATGACGGTCAGGTCCTTGGTGCCGCTGTCGCGCAAGGCCTGGATCAGGGCCTCGGGAATGCCGCACAGGCCGAAACCGCCCACAGCCATCAACTGGCCGTCCTTGACGACACCCTTGAGGGCCTCGGCGGCGGAGGGAAAAAGTTTGTTCACAAAAATCTCCTGGAGAACTTCAACACACACTTCAAAAGCCTTACGATACTACTTATCTGCATACGTAGTTACCCCTAAAGCCTAACCCTCAGTGCTTCTTACAGACCCTATGGACATCGATTACCGCCTGGCCTTCGACATGGCACCGGTCGGCATGGTGCTGTCGCGTAACCGCGGCATCGTCGACTGCAACCAGCACGTCTGCGAAATGTTCGGCGCCACGCGCGAGCAGCTCATCGGCCAGTCATTCCAAATTCTCTATCCCAGCGCCGACGAATACGAGCGCACCGGCGCGCGCATGTTGCCCATCCTCAATGCCAAGGGCCATTACGCCGATGACCGCATCATGAAACGGGTGGACGGGCGCCTCAAGGGTGAAACCTTCTGGTGCCACGTCACCGGCCGGGCGCTGAACCGCGCCGCGCCGCACGAGTCCGGCATCTGGGCCTTCGAGGACCTGAGTTCACGCCGGCCGGTCAAGGCCGAGCTGACAGCACGCGAGCGCGAAGTCGCGGCGCATCTGATGGACGGCATGACGTCCAAGGAGATCGGCCGCGCCTTGGTCATCAGCCACCGCACGGTGGAAATCTACCGCGCCCGCCTGATGCGCAAGTACAAGGCATCCACCACCGCCGACCTGGTGCACAAGCTGATGGAAGGCTGAGCCGGCTTTTGCTCCGTTTTTGATAGCTGCGTCCCCATGCGGGACATGGGCTGGAGGCATAAATGGCTTGGAATGCGACGGCGGCCGTCCTCAGGCTTTTTTCGGCCCGTCCACCACCTCCGCGGCTGTCCTGAAGGCATCCACCGCCGTCGGCACGCCGCAGTACACGGCCGCATGCAGCAACACCTCCTGCAGCTCGGCCGGCGTCACGCCGTTGTTCAGCGCGCCGCGCACATGGCCCTCGAGCTCATGCGGCTTGCCCAGTGCCGTCAGCATGGCAACGGTGATCAGGCTGCGCGTCCTGAGATCCAGTCCGGGACGCTGCCACACATCGCCCCAGGCCCTGGCGGTGATGTGCTCCTGGATGGGCCGCGTGAAGTCCGTGGCATTGCCCAGGGCATTGGCCACAAAGTCTTCACCCATCACCTGCTTGCGTGTAGCCAGGCCTTTTTCAAATGCCGCGTCCATGTTGTATCTCCCGGATAAAGGCACCAGCATAACGGTGCCCCTTTTCCGCAGCGACCAACGTTCCTTGAAGCGGTCCTCCGAAGCAATACAACAAAGCTATCGTTGTTATTGGAAACATTGAGTTGATCTATCAACAAGCCAATCCTAGACTTTGCCTGTCCCCCAGTGCGATTCCTCAAGGAGAAAAACCATGTCTGCCGAAACACAATGTCCCTTTTCCGGCGCGGCGCTCAAGCCCACCGTCGCCGGCGCCCGGTCCAATGCCGACTGGTGGCCAAACCAGCTCAACCTGAAGCTGCTGAGCCAGCATTCGCCCCAGTCCGACCCCATGGGCATGGATTTCAACTACGCAGAGGAATTCAAAAGCCTGGACCTGCACGCCGTGGTCGGCGACCTGCATGCCCTGATGACGGATTCGCAGGACTGGTGGCCGGCCGACTATGGGCACTACGGGCCCCTCTTCGTGCGCATGGCATGGCACAGTGCCGGCACCTACCGCATCGCCGACGGGCGTGGCGGCGCGGGCTCAGGCAGCCAGCGATTTGCACCGCTGAACAGCTGGCCGGACAACGGCAACCTCGACAAGGCACGCCGCCTGCTGTGGCCCATCAAGCAGAAATACGGCCGGAAAATCTCCTGGGCCGATTTGATGGTGCTGGCCGGCACGGTGGCCATGGATTCCATGGGCTTCAAGACCTTGGGCTTCGCCGGCGGCCGTGCCGATGTGTGGGAACCCGAGGACATCTACTGGGGCCCCGAGGCCGAGTGGATGGGCGACAAGCGCTACACCGGTGACCGCGAGCTGGAAAACCCGCTGGGCGCAGTGCAGATGGGGCTGATTTACGTGAACCCCGAAGGCCCGAACGGCCGTCCCGATCCGCTCGCCTCGGCACGCGACATCCGCGAAACCTTCGCCCGCATGGCCATGAACGACGAGGAAACAGTGGCGCTCGTCGCAGGTGGACACACCTTCGGCAAATCCCACGGCGCCGCCGATCCGGGCCAGTACGTCGGCCCCGAGCCTGAAGGCGGCAGCATCGAAGACCAGGGCTTCGGCTGGACCAACAAGTTCGGCAAGGGCCATGGCGTGCACACGGTCACCAGCGGCATCGAGGGCGCCTGGACCAACAACCCGATCCAGTGGGACAACGGTTATTTCGAGAACCTGTTCGGCTACGAGTGGGAACTGACCCAAAGCCCGGCCGGCGCCCACCAGTGGAAGCCCACCGACCCGGCAGCCGCCACGACCGTGCCGGATGCGCACGATCCCGCGCTGCGCCATGCCCCCATGATGACCACCGCCGACATGGCCATGCGCGTGGACCCGGCCTACGAAAAAATCTCGCGGCGCTTCATGGCCAATCCGCAGGAATTTGCCGATGCCTTCGCCAAGGCCTGGTACAAGCTCACGCACCGCGACATGGGCCCGGTCACGCGCTACCTCGGACCGCTGGTCCCGCAAGGCCAGCTGTTGTGGCAGGACCCGCTCCCTTCGGTGGACCATGAGCTGGTCAACAACCAGGACATCGCGGCGCTGAAAGCCAAACTGCTGGCATCCGGCCTGTCCATTTCGCAACTGGTGAACACCGCCTGGGCCTCGGCCTCGACTTTCCGGGGCAGCGACAAGCGCGGCGGTGCCAACGGTGCACGCATACGCCTGGCGCCGCAAAAGGACTGGGAGGTCAACCAGCCGGCCGAACTGGCAAAGGTGCTGGCCGCCCTGGAGGCCATTCAGCAGCAATTCAACGCGGCACAGTCCGGCAACAAGAAAATTTCGCTGGCCGACCTGATTGTCCTGGGCGGCTGCGCTGCGGTGGAAGCCGCCGCCGCGAAGGCCGGGCAGGCGGTCAGCGTTCCGTTTTCGCCAGGCCGCACCGATGCCTCGCAGGAACAGACCGACGTGGACGCGTTCGCCGTGCTCGAGCCGGTCGCGGACGGCTTTCGCAACTACAGCCGCGCCGGTCAGCAGGTTTCGGTCGCCGAGCTGCTGGTGGACCGCGCCAACCTGCTGACACTGACAGCGCCGGAAATGACAGTGCTGGTCGGCGGCATGCGCGCCCTCACGGCCGACGCCGGGCACGGCGTGTTCACCCAGCGCCCGGGAACGCTGAGCAACGACTTCTTCGTCAACCTGCTGGACATGCGCACCCAGTGGCGCAAAACCGGGGCGTCCGACGATGTGCTGGAGGGCCGCGACCGGGCGACGGGCGAGCTCAAGTGGACCGGTACCGTGACCGACCTGGTGTTCGGATCAAACGCCCAACTCCGCGCCATCGCCGAGGTCTATGCATGCAGCGACGCGCAAGAGGTGTTTGTGCGGGATTTTGTGGCGGCGTGGAACAAGGTGATGAGCCTGGATCGCTACGATTTGGCTTGATGTTGGTTTTGGCAGGCCTCCGATTGCGGTGGTCTGCCAGCAAGCCGGGTCTCGCCCCGGCCAACAGGCCTTGGCAAGCACGGGCACCCGGGTATGCAACCGGCAACAGGACCTTGACTCCCCACTCCCACCCCTAGCCCCTCCCTCGCCCCGCTGGGCGATGGAGGGGGACTTCATTTGGCCGCGTGCGCTGCGCTCGCGTGCACACATGACCGTTCGTTGGGATTCCCGCAGAAGAAACGCTGCGCGCTTCTTCTGCTCCGGACTTTTATCCCGGGTATTCGTTTTCTTCTTCCTCCACCCGTCGGGCTGGGCCGAGGAGCGCAGCGAAAAATGGATCAGGGCGAGCGATTGTCTGAGCCGAAGGCGAGTTCGAGCTCGACCCCATTTT